>Ga0116229_10013959_pt1 | contig 11245 bp, 9 predicted proteins | sample S1TSphgellanicum_3_FD_87313 | JGI IMG/M metagenome (GOLD analysis project Ga0116229, IMG submission 87313) | Host-associated microbial communities from peat moss isolated from Minnesota, USA - S1T2_Fc - Sphagnum magellanicum MG | ecosystem: Host-associated > Plants > Peat moss > Unclassified... | reverse complement strand
GGGGGGTGGTGGCTCTCTAATGTCGGTCCTTTGAACTTTTCAATTGATGTGCATTGTTTACGGGGGGCGGTGGGGGAGGTGTTTGGGGTTGGGTTGAAGGTTTAGGGTTTTGGAAGCCTTTGTAAATGCCAAGTGTATATCTTAGTACCTTGGCCAATACGACACTAAATATATTATTTTCAGAAATGTTGAAATTTTTTAAAAATTATTTTTTCCAAATCAAATAATATTGTGAAGAAAAGTAGTGGATATTTAAGAATATTCTATTTGTTGAAATGAATGTTTCAAAATTAATTAACTATTCGACGGACATGTGTTGAAGTGACCAAGGTTACTATGGTAGTATTAAACCCAACTATACTGGTAGCTGGTGAACTGGTAGCTGATGGCCGAATTTCACTTTTGGGTATTTAATTTGCCACTTTATTGCATTTCCTCTAAGGATTTACAAGTTGTAACTTGTAACTTCTTTTCTTGCATTTAAAAAGCAGGGTCAATCTTTTAAAAATAAATATAAAGAATTTCATTCATTCTTTCAGTTTTGTAAATTGTGATATAAAATTTTTGGTGAATTTTAAAAAATAATTAACAAAACTATTTCAATTCACACTTGAGAACCAGTGTTGGGCAGTTCTTTGAATTTTTAAAGAATCTCTGCTTTTTTTTTCTTTTTCTTTTTCTTTTTTAAATTTGAAAATCAAAGAACCTCTGGTTCTGAGTTTTTGTTTTTTTTTTTTTTGAAATTAAAAGAACCTGCTGATTCTGATTTTTAAAATTTCAGAACTCCTCAGTTCCTAGTTGGGTTGGGTATCAAGACTAGGTGGCCATATTTTATATTTCTTTAGTCTAAAGAATCTGACCATATCTAATCTATGAAGGAAGGTAGTTTGTTTGTTTTGTTTTGTTTGTACTTACGAGATCCACCGAACTGGGGGATGCTTCAGATCACGTTCTTGGTCTCTTTGGAAAGCTCTTGAGGAGGGGTGCATTGGCTTGGTTTCATGGCATTTGGACTTGTTGTGTTCTCGAATATTGAATGATTTTTTTGTTCAAAATTAAATTAAATTGTAACTGAAAATTTCGAAAGAATTGGAATGTGCCTTTGGTGTTGGTGGAAAGATCTTGAAACCCAGGATTTAATGGAATTTATTTGGTAAGAATTGGATTCAGAATATAGGAGATATTGATTTAAAAATGATTTTTGTAACTGAAGATTCAAATAAATTCCAAAAAACCAGGTTTTGGAAGGAAAAATCAGTTGAGAACGTGGTAACACTTGAAGGCTTACCATTCAATTCAAACGTGATTTCTTTTCATATTTGGTTGTTCAAAAAATCGATACATACAAAGTGATACAATGTTCACATGTTGAGTTTCCCTATTTTGTAATGGGTTCACACTTGGGCCAATGGCACAGGCCATAGTACTAATGGTTATGAACAAGTTCTTTGTCGCACTAATTTGCAAGTGTTCTTTCTTAGCAAGTTTTCCAAGGAAAAGAAAAGCCCTCCCTTCATCCAAGGGAGAACTTAGGCGGTGTGTTGGTAATCAACTATGCATCTTGACAACATATTAGTCATGGAACATCAACTAACAATCATCTTTTCTCCACTTCATACTTTAGTACAAAGCGTGAATTGTGAACAAGTCATCTCAATTATTCTCCTTTTAAAGATCATTGGATTGTTGGGTGATGTGGTTCACAAGCTCATCTTCAATGTCAAAATTGTGACCAAAAATATTTTGCATTTCATCTCCATTAGTCAAAACAATTTTCATTGTAAAACTTTATTCTTTTTTGGCTATATCAAGAAAATTATATGAATCTTGATGCCAAGTTCAGAATCAACAACAAATAGGTAGAGTCAACAAAATAATCATGGGAGATTGTAAAATGCATCAAATATGAATTATTGACTACTATATGGTTGACTTCCATGGACACAATTTTGTCAATATCAATGTCATTTCATGAAGGTGCACAAAAAGAGGTGTTCCAACTTCAAACCTTGGCTACACCTATGATTACATTCACATCAGCCACAATAAGATCCTTCTTATTGAAAACACAATGGGGCATGATCTTCAAAACACAAAAAAATACAACCTTTTCATATGCATCCTTGCACTTCTCTTCCTTGACCAAATTGATTTAAGTTGTTAGTTGTGAATTGATTAAACAAGCAATAGATAATATTTCTAATGAAAATTCACATACATGTTTCATCTATGAATGGTTTTGCTTTAGGTGTTACCTTCATATCAAAAGCCAAAGTAATAGCTAATTGGTTCTTTTTCCTTTCCAACATTACATGGGCTTACATCGCATCTTGCATGTGCATGGATTGAATGTTGATGCCAATAACAAAATAAAAACTTTCCATCTTGTGACAAAATACAAATTGTAATAGTAACCCGTTCTTAGTCACATGCACAAACATAAACATTTAGTACATAAGGCTTGTAAAATTAGAAATTAAAAATGAAAGTAAACTACATCACATAAAATATATACTAGAACAAATGGAAAGTAGTAGCATCAAAATTTCATAATCATTGTTTTTCAAAAATTTGCAAGATATAATTGAAGGGAAGTTGAGAGCCCAAGTAGCTCCCTTATCAATCATGTGCATCAAATTCATCTTCAAGAGCTCCTTCAAATTCTTCTTTCAACACTTTTGCCAAATTTTCTTCCAATTCAATCAGATTTGCCATACTTTTGGGGCCACCCTTATAACTTAACCTTGGATATTTAGATCAATTTTTGTGAAGAACAACTAGTTTTCCCAATTTTCAGCTTGTAGAATATTTGCAAGGGAGTAAAGTGTTTTGCTTTGATATGAAATCTTGCAATTCCCAAAATGTGTTGTGCAAGTAGCCCCATATTAGGGAACATAATTTCATGCTTATTCCACCATTGCAAAGGGCATTTTATTTCCTTGACATCAACTTGAAACCATCAAAATAACACGAACTCTCGATTGATGCACTCTCACATAGGCTCATTGCCACAATTTCCCATTTCAAATATGTTCAAATTACTTAACCACATTAGTATCCATTTGAGTAGATTGTGAATCTAAAGTTCTAGAAATGTGTTGCAAATGTTCATAACACTTTAGCAACATTGGGACCAACGATTTTTGATCATATTCATGTTTCATTAGAATGCTAGTATCACACCTAATGAACAAAAACATGAGGTGTAAGTTCTTATTTTAGAGATCCAACATAAGACATAGCATGTTGTGAACCTTTTAAGGTTCAAAATTTTGCAAGAAATAAAAAAATGGATCCAACACATATATTATTGCCTTTTGATATATCCATAGTACATTTTGCTAACTTAACATCTATATACCCACCAATTTCAACACAATTACACAAACTATGCAAAACAAAACACATTTATTTTTATTCCTGATTTACAAATTTAAGATAGGCAACTAGTTATTCATTAAAAGGAACATTACATCAAAATGTGACTTTAATGACTACAAAAATACAACTATAGTAGAATTGGACCCATTGTTCATGTCATTTTTGTAGTCACCTATGTCAAAATGGCATAAACAATGGGTCCTATTCAATTACATAGTTTTATGATTGTAGTCATGAAAGTCATGTTTTAGCATAATGAAAAGTAATCAAGCTCAAATCAAGATCTTTTTGTCTATAGCTAGAAACATAAGATATTTATGTTTGGAACTTGGATCCTACCAACTGTCAACATCCCACATAATTAATAAGCCACTTTTGAGCCAAATCTTGTTGAAATTCAAAAATTTGTGAGTATTTTTTTTGCATTAAAAAAATATCAAATCTTTGAAGTCCATATATCCAATTGAACCCCATTCAAATTCAACTTAGGGCTAGTTCATTGAACAATCAACAAATGACCCTAAAACCAAATACCTTATGATGATGTTCTCTATCTATAATCTACATGTGCAACTTTCTTTTTATAATTTATAATTTGGCATTGAAGAAATTACCAACATCAACATGATTGGACTCATTATTAATTGGACAATTTCCTACTCTAACTAGCCTAATGAACATCCTAGTAATTTTTTGATTACTAGTGGTAGTCTTTGAGTTATTGTCTCCTATTTACTAAGAGATAAAGTTACTTGAATTAGTAACACTAGGAGAAATCTTTGTCCATTCCAACCATATGGTTAGGACTATAGATGCAGTTAGTGTCTAAATCAACTATCCTTGAGGATAAGATGGTCAGCAACTAGTTTGCACCAACTAGGGCTTTGTGAAGGAGATTTGGATAAGGGATTATTTTGAAGGAGAGGATGAAGTGCCATGGGTGTTAATGGATGGGGGGGAACCTTGTTGGTTCTTCATTTTCTCTTATGGATCTTTAGGAGTTGTAGAGAATTTTGTGAGGAAAGATTTTGTATTGGAGTGATTGAAATGAAAGAGGAATATTGTTCATGGAAAATTGTGATGTGTATTGTATTTCTTTTTTGCCTTTTGCGTTTTGTTTTGTCTTGATTTCTTGCAAGCAAGAATACATAGTGTTGTTTGATGTACAATACTATAACTTTGTGCCCTTAATGTTTTCCATTCATTTTTTTGGGAAGTAACTACTAGAAGGTAGTTGTAAACACCTTGTCAACATCAAATTCCAACTATTTTGTATTCATTTTATGGTTATTTACACATCTTAAAATTAGAAAAAAAATCATGGAAATGAAAATTCACAAGTAAAAAACCATTATCCACTAAATTTGATTACATTTCAATGTTCAAAACTCATGTAGTCATCTTTCAAAATCATTGGGATTAGGAATTTTTGGTAGTCAACATAGTCTTTGACTCATTTTATTATATTTTCACCCTTTTATAGTTGGTAACTTGGGATTATAAACTTTGCTTCCATGTCATGAAGTTATTGCCCCCAATGAGTAGGTTCTTGATCTTCGTGTGATGAACTTAACACCTTAGTAGGAACACTTCCACTTTCAACATTTTGAGGATTTACAACAAAGTTTTGAGGAACGTTGTAACAAAGGTCATAAAATAAGATTTGTAGCCTTGGTTGTCAAGCTCCATTGTGATAAACAATGGGTTGTGATTGGACATTGGACATTTAGAACATTCTATAAAGCATTATGAAGTTTTGTTGGTAGATTACAAACCATAGGTCATTGAAAATTGGAGCAAAACTTGAGTCTCTAAATTTCACACTTCACATTTCACATAGACTTATATCTTAAAACTCAATGAAAAAAATGCATAAAAAATCATGCACGTTTTAATGTTGTTGTCATCACTCATTACCTTTTGGTCAACATTGTAGTTGTAACACCTAACAAATTATAAACACAATGTTGAACATTGAAATATGTATTCCTAAAAAGTTATGTACTACCAAAAGCTCCAAGTTCACCTCTCATATTTAAATAATTGACTTACTTGTCATGAAAACCATCGATTCGATTATTAAAAGCCAAAAACAATGATATCTTATTGTCAACTCTTTATTTCACATGAGGTTCTTTCCTTGTCAAACCTTTGATAGTTCCTATAGGTCTAATTTTCTAAAAATGCCACCCCTACTGATTAAGTGGGTATATACTTGGGTTGGTAACTAGTGGATATTTGTAGTAGTTTTGAAGAATTGCCCAACATTATTAAGAAAACACATTTTTTGAAAAATTACCCAATTGTTTTGTGAAAAATTGAAAAGATTTGTTAGAAGAAAAAAATAGGGGTGTGTCAAAATTAACTTTGCACAAGGTGATGGCCAAAGTGAATTAAGAGCAACTAGTGCACCATCTAGATAAAACATGTTCTAATTGAATTGTGGATGAATCCCGATTGAATAACATAATATTTTATTCTTAGTAACCTATGTTGTAAAGACTAGGTCTTGTAGGTAGGTATAGGCAAGATAATAGGTGGTTATTATTAATACATAGGTAAGGGCTATTGGGTTGTTTGTAGGTAGGTCATTATAACAAATTAATCATCATGATTAATTAAAAAGTCCAAATTCAATGGAAAAATGTTTTGTATCCAAGTCCATTCACAATTGGGATATTAAAAAATAGTGTTTAAATTGTAAAGGATTGGAAAAGATAATTTTGGATTTTTTTCCTATTTACATCATTATAATTGTATTGGATTTTTTAATGTTAATAGATAAAATGGTGTTATGTTAAATCAATAATTTTTTCTAGACATTATATAAATGTCCTTTTGATTCCTTTAAGCCTAACTATATCAAGTGTAAACTACACCTCTTTATAAAAGGAATAAAAAGGAATACAATCGATGTCAATTTTCTTTTATGGATAAATAATGTTTACATTTATGTTTGGCCATGTTAATTGCATGTATTTGATTATATTAGAAACCATAATTGTTTTTTGAAAGTAATAGAATTCAATCTTTGGGGCTATAACGAAAAGGATTTTTTTTGGCCATTTGGTTTAAAATATATATTCATTAAGCTTAAGATTTATAACTTGAAGTGTGGGTCACATGTGCAAGAAATAATCATTTTGAAAAAATGTGAAATTGTTTATAAATGCTTATTTAAGCATTTTCTACATTTCTGGGTTTGAACCAAGGTTTAAATGCACACCAATGTACACATGAGGAAAATCACCACCACCACATGAATTATTTTAGTTTAGACTATTCAAATTTTCTCACTTAAATTTGTCTTGTGTAGTTGTTATTTGTAAAAACTAGTGTAAAAAAACTCTTGATATCTTTTTTTTTGGGAACCCCAACCATGAATGAGACCATCCACCCCCTATCCATCCCTTATGGTGCATTGGTGGTTATTATTTCATTTTAGCAAAAATGTTATACCAAGTTTGATTATAAAATACTACTTATTTAATAGGTATGATGTGTTTGTGCTTCACAATGAAATAGGGTGAGACAAGTAGTTCATTTTGTAATGATTCTACTTTTGTGGGTTAGAATGAACCATCATCCATTAGTGCATCACTCATTGGATGCCCATGATTATTCAATTGTGGATGAACTAATTCAACTAAATTATTATTCGGTTTTACATCAATAACCTATTTTTAAGAAATAAGTTTTTATAAATAGGTAAATAGATAGGAAAATTGGTGATTATTACGTAATTAGATAATTTACACATAGATAAGGTTTTTTAAACTACCTACCTATTAACAATTAGTAGGTAGGTCATAAAAGAAGGAATTGAACTAACCACCATGGTTGGTTATGGAACTAAAAGATAATAAATAATTGTTTCTTAACCATTTACCATCCATCCTTTATGGTGCTTTGGTGGGTTGGGCATCACATAATTCTAGAATCTAGAGTTACTATTCCTACATGCATTGTTCACACATTGTGGTTGTCCTTGGGTGAAAGCATGTTAAATTAAACCAAAAAAACACCTTGTTTAAAATGTAGTTTTCAGATGTGACAATTTTTTACATAAACACAAGAAAGTAGATTCAAAACTTTTATACATCTCATTGTGAAAACATTCATGCCTCCATTGAGTTTATGGTCAATTGAACATAAAATTTGAAAAAAATTCATATAATAAAAGTAAATAACAAGTATTCTTGAAACTAATTATTGAATATTGTGTTCTTTCTTACGTTTACATTAAAATTTTGATACATTTTGATTATAATATGAGAAAGTTGGAAGTTGACAAGTACATTTTAATACACCATTAACTTGAAAGTAGGAAAAACCCAATATTTCAATTTTTTGGCAACCTAATTTGTAAATTGTGAACTTTACCTGTATTTCAACAAATTTTTTCACTTGAACCTACTTTAAATATATATGTGGCTCTTAAATATAATTGTAAAAATGTTCAAAAATATTCATATTTTAAATTGAATTAAATAATATTTTAAAGTTCAATATATCAAGCCTTGATGGTTACTTTCCATAAATATGTTACAAGGACCACAAACGATCTAATTTATCATGCCCCCCCTCCACCCCCCCCAAGTCTTAGGGTTTTGAATCCTAAACACCTTCTATAGTCACATATGGTTTCCCATATCCAAAGTCCATACAAGCTAGGGCACCACACCCATTTATGAAGTTTGGTCCCATGTGCATATGGCCATTCCTATCTTAATAATCATTTTTTGTCATCCAAGCCAATCATGGTAATGCACATGGACATACCATGGGATATCATTGAAGGATTCATGGTCTATTGTGTATAAGGGCAAATATAGGAGGAAAAAGGGAATAGGGAATAATGACATAGATTGTTTTAATGAAGTTATTATTATAACCTCATGTGGTAGGTAAAGCTTTAAGCAATTTGTTTAACTAGAATAAGGGCCTCCATGAAGCAAAATTGACTATGGGCTCAATTTTGGTAAAGCTTGTTGTTGAAAGCTTTACCTTCCATATAAACTTAAGTATATTTTAATTTCCTAAATTGGTGGGAATGGAAAAGTAATTGCATGCAAGGAGGATGTAGACTTTAATTCAAAAACTCCTTTCACCCATGAACTTACAATATGATAAAATGGTTTCTAGGTGACTCACATGTTAGTCGAGTGAGGTTTAACAAGCGTGATGGTAACATAAGTAGCATTTGATGACATCATTAATGGGACCAAGCTTTAGAGCTCCATTGAAGTGGGACCAAATTTCATTAGTTCCATCAAAATACTACAAGATTTCGTTGTCGAAGAGGAAAAACAACTTTGTGTTTCATTTTTTCACAACTTGCAAAATCCAAATATAAGAAATGGTAAGAAGAATGACACATTTTTGGGACCAAATATGCAAGCACTACAACAAAATTCAATTGAGTTCTTATGTAAAAACACTAGCAAGATCATTGGAGGAGTGAAATGATATAAAAAATGATATTGTGAAATTCATAGGCAATTTTCAAGCTATCCAAACATTTTGCAAATTTAGAATCAATGTTGAAGACACTATTTGCAAAGCTTTGGACTTGTACAAATTGAAAGATTTAAAATGTATAACCTTACCTTCATTCATTGTTGATTTATGTTGAAAGACTTGTTTCATTGGGTTGATGTGTGTGATGAGCTAAATAAGACCCCACTATGAGGCACAAAACTAACTTGCATTGTTGTTATTGATGAAAAAGACATTGGCAAAATGAAAATCATGGAGATTCATGATGCATCTATTCCCACTATTGCACATAGCCATCCAATCAAGTCAATGGGAAGAAAAGAAGCAAATTGAGTGATGAAAGTTAGAAAATGTGTCGTGATAATTTAAACGAAGTTGACAAAAACCATGCTTATTGTTCACATTGTAAGAGGTAATGATTTTTGAAGACTAGAGCTACATGGTGCTCTTTCCCATGCTTGAAAACCAATTATAGATTGAAGAAACATGTGAATATTTAGTCAAACTTCGAAAAGCAAAAGAGCTTTAAAAACTTCAACATGGCTTGCATCTTCATAACAAATTTGCGACAACTTTGAATTCAACAAGTGAGGTTCTCTCATAACAAATTGACTTGCTTAGAGAGATTACATAGATGAGACTTCAAAAGAATGAATAGACATGGCAAATTGAGAAATGTAATTCAAAAATAAGGTGAGAAAACATCTAACTTTTGTATTTGGCTATTGCCATTTTGAGCCCACACATGCTTATTGTCTTCATTTTGCAATCCATACATGTCTCACAATTTTCAAAGTATTCTATTGTTGTCTTTTTGCAATTTTTTCACCCTCATGATCACTCATGAATAATCTCAAAGGAAAAACTTCTTTACAAGCCTCTAGGTTAATATGCTCACAAAAAAACAAATTACACAATGCACACTCAAATAGAATCACAAACAAAATACAAGCATGAAAAAAATCACATACACAAACAAATGTGAAAATTGGAATACTAATGAAAGCATGAGGCAACACATGAAATAGTTGTGATTAGTGATTGACAAGGGGAGAGCGACAATATAATGGTGTAAGGTGAGGGGGTATGGATCGGGGTGTGAAAAGTATTTCATAGTGGCCTTGTACCCAAATGCTTTACAATCATGGGCATTTGTAAGATACAAGAGCATTAATTGGCCTAAAGGGGGAGATGCTCTTAGAAGTAAAACAAATTTGGGACTTTTGCCATAGCATCAGGGTAGGTGCTGGTTTACCCAAGGCAGAGGGAAGAGACTTAGGATATGGGATAAAATCTTGGCTCGAACTGGGAACTAACTGCAGTTTATTCTATTGTTCTTTCCTAACAATTAAAGAACTCCTAGCAAGGAACACCAACTTATGAAGTGAAAAGTATAGGAGATGGGCCTGAGTACAGGCTCTTCCGTGATTTGATATCTGTGCCTGAGGCTCGTATTTCTTCGGGCAGGTAAAGGACCTGAAAATACAAAGGAAAAATCCAGCTGATGCTTTACGTATAGGGCAAGGCCATGCTATCAGCGCATAATGCCCTGGAACCCAAGGGTGGCGTAACGGCCAAGGAGTTCCTCACCTCTACCACTGAAATGAGCTGAGATTGATTCAAATAAACTGCCATTGTTCCATCCTAACAAAACTTCTGCTCCAGGAAATTGACATGAAAACTCCTTGCAAGAGCAAATTTTTGTGTATGAATTTTGGTCACTTGGTGACAACAAAAAAAAATTCAGTAGACCTCATTACAAAGGTTTAGCGTGGGCTTTCCATTTCTCAAAACTCCCCACAAATTTGTTTGTCTTTGTGTCGCAGGAAAATTTTAATAAAGAAATTGACGCAAGTCTTTGCATTTTGGTCAAGCCCTTGACCATGGGCTTTTACAGACTCAAGCCCACACTCAGCTCCGCCTTGCATGGGCCCTTATTCCTGTTAAGCCCAGAGCCTTAGGCTTTACGCTACACTTCTTTCCCCTTCCTTGAGGTAGAGAGGCATAATTTGCTTCTGTTTTTGGATGAAAATTCGGTTCCCTGAGAGATGAGATACGTGGTCTCCACGATAACAGGCCGTTGCACCCTCCCCTTTGGTCGTCGTCCGCAGGCCGTTGCACCTTCCCCTCTGGACGTCGTCCGCAAAACAGGCCGGCTGTGCGAAAGTAGACCCCACGAGCCGACTCTCCGACAAGCCGACCACCATCGCCACCATCATCTTGGCCCCCACCGCGCTTTGTTCTGTTCTCTCTCTCTCTCTCTCTCTCTCTCTATTATAAACTCCTGAGCTTCCTCCTTTCTGTTCCCCATCTACAAATTCATTCGTCAATACCATACACCGCCGCGCATAGTGACCCCGAATCG
>Ga0116229_10013958_pt1 | contig 11245 bp, 9 predicted proteins | sample S1TSphgellanicum_3_FD_87313 | JGI IMG/M metagenome (GOLD analysis project Ga0116229, IMG submission 87313) | Host-associated microbial communities from peat moss isolated from Minnesota, USA - S1T2_Fc - Sphagnum magellanicum MG | ecosystem: Host-associated > Plants > Peat moss > Unclassified... | reverse complement strand
TTTTCTTCATTACACAAGTTTGTGTATTTCTTGTGACAAGAACCTTGGAGAGTTCTTGATGTTGTGTTTTGTGTTGTGAGCATTATGTTGTACTTTCCTTTCAATAAAGATTTATGTTTGCACCTGAGTAGATCTCCTATTTATTAACAGTAAGAGGATTTTTTGCAGATTTATCAAGCCTATTGGTGGGATTTTGTGCACTGTAATAAAGGATTTTGCAACATGTTACTATATATTGTGAACTGTGACCATATGCATTGGATTTGATGCACTATCACTATCATATTGGATTTATTAGGTCCACAAGAGGATTTTTTGTAGATAGTACTTGGATTAGACTATGGGTTGCATGCATTGGATCATACATGTTGAATTTTGTACACTATGCAGTTGGAGATCATGCATTGGATTTTGGGCAAGAAAACATTATGTGATATGGTAGGATCGTAGGTGGATTTGGTATGATGATCCCATATACCATCTTTAAGGTACAACAATTGTTATTTAAGGACGTTGTGGTGATAAATGGACCATCCTGCATAAGCTTCTTATTACCATTCAACCATGAGTTGTCTACATCTGCTAGGTAGATAGAAAGACTCTAGAGTTGCCACCTCTGTGTAATCTAGTGCTTGTTTTTTCAGTTTGTGACAATTCATTCTTGTGTTCATCAATTCCAACTCTTTTAGATAAACTAGTTTAGATGCACTTTTCAAAACATGGTGTGGTGATTTGGGGGGATACTGTCACTCCATATTGGCCTATGGACTTGCCCATAGAAAGTGATAGCCTAGGACAAACTAGAGACAACAATGTTGTTGCCTACTTGGGATATTTGCCAATTCATTTGTGCCAATTATGTGCAATGTTGTAATTCATAGTAGTGGGGTTGTGTATTGGGTTTCTATTTTAGGGTTTATAAAGTCTATGACAAGGATTTTATGCACTATGTTACAAGATTTTGTAGCCTTGTAAAAGGACAATGGTATAAACACTAATTTTATATGCACATGGATTATGTGGGCTAATGCATTGGATTGTGCACTATTTTGCATAATGCACTTGGATTTTTATGGATTATGTGGTCTATATGCATTGGATTGTGGACTATTTTGCATAATACATTCAGATTCTATTGGATTTTGTGGGCTGAACACCTTGGATTTTGCATTTTTTTGCAAAACACACTTGGATTCTATGGTTGAACACCTTGGATTATGCATCTAAGGTTATTGTGGGATATTCTCTCCACTCAAAGAGACCTTTGCTTACTAAAAAGTATTGTCATCCATTTAGAGCTTAAGGTGCATTGGTGCAAGTTTCAATTGGAGTCTAGAAAATATGACTCTAATGCAAATAATGTGTATACATGTATATGGGCATGTGACTATATTTTGTTCTTATGGCAAGCTCCATTTGAAAGGGCTAACATAAACCTTTTAGGGATTATCTTGCAATTTGGGACTAATTAGGAGATCCAAAATCTAGTAGGACATGTTGACTTGGGTTAGATGGTTTATCAACCCCTTTTACTATTGACCTTATCAATTTAATCATTTAAGTTCTCATTTCATCAATCTCTGGTTTGGCTCAACTTTCAAATGAATTCATTTTATAGGATGTTGGGTTTGGAAGCCCATTTGATAAACCTATGTGATTGTTTACATATTGTTGATATCAATGAAGGGGTTAATGCATATTAGGTTATTATAATGAATTGGGAAAACATTGTTAATCACATAAAAAATCAACTAATTTTACAAACTTTGACCAATTTTTCTTCACATTAAAACCATTTAAAATTGCATTGCCACAATAACAATAAAATAAAATTCAATCTAGACATATAGTCCATGGAATAAATGGATTTATGTGATTTTCAAATTTGTAGCCACATAGGCTACTGTGTCATCTACAAATATACTTATAAGACCTAGGGTACTTAAATAGTATAGAGCTAACCTTTATGATTAAACCAATGGCCATTTTGACCACGAGTACCTACCTAGCATACGTACTAATTATCTTTTTTTAATTGAGTCAATGTCCACATTGACTAGAGGGTTGTTTTGTTTGTTTAACTTGATTAGCTATTTCATTTGACAGTTAGTCAAATAATTCATTATAATCAAAATGAATGGTCGAAAGATACATATGCCATTCAAGCCCTTGGCCTTTAGTAAAAAATGACATGCTTGCTAGTAAATAATGACTATTAGTCAATTTGAACAGTTTGAAAAACCATGAATTCTAGTAGTGATATGCTAAGGCTCAAGCCCTGGCTCTAAAGTCCTTGGCTCCACCTCCTTCATGGATAGTTTCCCGAGGTTACCATCTAGGAGTTAGAACTTTCATTAATGATGAAGCATTAGAAGATGTTTAGAATTTTTTTTTGAACTTAGGGGTGGATCATTGGGTTTATGAACTCGTTGGATGGTCCTAAGGTTGGGTAGAAAGCTCTAATGATGTTTTTATGTTTTGCCCCATACTTTCCTTTTATGTCAATTTTCATTCAAAGCTCCTTTTCAGTCATCTTTTTGGAACAATCGTAGTGTCAATGTTGAAGCTTGTACATACCACAATGTTGGGAAAAACTTTGTCAAATAAGATTGAGAATATAATGATATATGTTAGAATGCCCTTTCCAATTTAAATCCTGATTCTAATATCAATTGTATATTCTGCCCATGCAATTCCATGATTTCTGGGTGTTATTTGTTTTTTCATAGGTTTCCACATTGAATAATCTAGGTTGTAAGAACTATTTCTACCTTGTAATGATTGAAGCACATATCAAGGAAAATCCAAAGTTTAATAAATTGTCCCCACAGAAAATAATTTTTCCTTTGAGAAAAATTTAAAACTTATTACTTCTCTAGAAGATAATTTAATATATCGTTACTTTCAAAATAATTTCAAACTTTATATGATTCTTGGGAATGTTCAATCAAACCATCCTTTTCATCTATGTAATTTTGCAAGGGAATTGGGTTATTTGCAGTTGGAATTCCATATTGGCTTATACACATTATATGGATGCCAAATAGAGATTATATGTTTTCTTCCTTTTCTTAAGGTTGCATTTATGTTTGAAAATATCTCCATCCAGAGTTCCAATGTACATGTTATTTGGAAACATATTTCAAATTATATAATTGGAGATTTTCATAAATAATTTATGTTAATGTTACTTATATCAAAATGGTTATGTTTGTATTTAATCAATCCTTTCAATTTTATCAGTTTAGCAACCTAACACACAAATGTATATAATTATTCATATTGTCAATATTTCTAATGATTATTGTGCCCTATAATGGGGAATTATACCTAACAATACCTTAACAATATATAATAATACATAACAATTTTCAAAAAAGTTTGTGGCTACTTGATAATGAATTTCAAATTTAAATAGTGAATAACCACATGAAGAGATGGAATTTTATTTTATATATTTATTGCAGTTGAAATAAATCTTGTGTGGAGTGTGTTCTCCAATTATGAATTTAATTTTCATTATATTTGAAACCATTTCTCAATTTTTTTGTTTTTAAATGGCCATAAATATTTCATCTCTCCTTCTATATCCTACAATGCATTGATGTTCAACATATCTCTATGGAATTTAGTGTCAATTGTTTTATCTAAAATATGTTTCATACAATGAATAGAATTTCCATCCTAGCTCTATCCATATACAATTCCCAAGATTGTAATGTGCAAAAAATAATTCAATTTCTAATTGGATTTGTTAGTTTATTTGATGGTCTTGCAAATTACTTTCCTATGGTTATTTCTTGGTTGTAGTTGTTCAAGTAAACATAACTTTCATTTGTCAATTCCTAAAAGAAAAATTTAAATGCATTACTTGTTAAGTGGCCATGATCAAAGAACCAAACACACATAGACAAATACACATCCTGCACCAACTCATCTCTTTAATTTCAATAATGTTGGTTCATTTCAAGGTTTTGCAAATGACACTCCTATAGTTCTCTAATAGTTTTTCCTGGTTTTGAGATGTCATTTGTGTCAATGGCCTTGTATGTGGTAGTATTGTGGAGAACCTTTGACACTTGGACTTAGTTTCTTGTCCACTCTTCTAGATGATTCTACCATAGCTTTCGATGTTGTTGTTGCTCCAAAATCCTTGCATTCGAGGTGGAGTTTAAAGGCCTACTTTCACCAATGGCACCATTTGCATCTATCTCCTTGCAATAAACAAGTGTTAGTGATTCGTACACGTCTTCCTCCGAGTTGCTTTGGTTTTCCAGCCATTTTTTGTTGATGGCGATCTTGAGGGAATATTTATTTGGAGACACAAATCCTAATAGATAATTGGATTGCCTCAAGAGTTGAATTTTGTAATTCCAATTTGTTGGGTGTGCTGGCCATGGATTATCTCCTAGAGGTTGTAGTAAACTGTTCAAAAAATCTTCATCAGACATACAAATCATTGTTACATATATTTTGTAGTCTTGCAAATGGTTCCTTGCTACCCAATATCTAACTTGTACTTGGTATTTTGCATCGATGGACTTCATTTCTTTCTTCTTGATAATAGGGTACAAGTCTAAATCTTGAGGAGTTCAACAAGCCATGTTTGTTGTCTTTTTCAAAATGGAGCAAAACAATTGAAAGTAGAGAAATTGTGCAAAAAATTCACGGCACCGCAAAACAAGAATTGATAATGTGTGCACAAAAACTTACAAATTAAATACCCACCTCTCTAATAATTAGAATGTGGTTTGCATTGCATTATAATAAATATCTTAACATGTGTAATAATGGCCACAAACTTGTTGCATTTAATGACAATGACAATATGGAAAGATTTTATATGGAAAGTGTCATTATAAGATTACAAATAGATATGTATAACAACATACTTGTCAATTTTTCACATTTTCTTCTTACATTCCTACAATGATGCCCTTTACTTAACCCTTTATGGGATACATTTACAAATTGTGCATCAATTTTTCAATGTGTTTTTAGAATAGTTGCTTCACAATAATGTTGTTAGAACGGTTGAAATATCTTTTGTCAAAAGATTTTTGTATTGTATAAATAATTGTTATATCTGACCACTTGTGTTTTGCTAACAAGTTCATGTTATAGCTATGTTTAACTTGTCTCCCGTTACAATGGCTAGGATGACAACCATGAATGATGTGGCAGTGCAAAATATGCTTATGTTGACAAATAATATTCTACCACATAAGACATGTCTGAAACCAGGGGGTAGGATTCTTAATAAAGGTGCCAAAAAGATTTGTTTGCTTCAACACATGGCACACCAACCTTGGTAGATTTATATACTTATGTTCAATTGAACAAAGACATTACTGTTGATTATCCACATGACAGTGATGACATGTGAATTATTGTTGATGTGGTAGGAATATATTTTGGTCAAAATATATTATGACATGTCATCAAAATCTGTGAAGGAATATTCTAATTGACATGGATGGAATATAATTGGAATATGCCTTCCAACTCCTACTCACATGCTCAACAAATAGCAATCGCTGAATGAATTGTTGTCTATATGTATTGAATGCAACATTTTTGGTGCATGCCATGAACAAGGTTTTGTTTTTGGAAAAATCTACTTGTGGGTGTCTATTGTAAAATCAAAGTGATGTTTGCATTAAAAGCATAGGAATGAAAGGTTATGATGTGTCAATTTGCCTCGTTAATAAATAAATGAATTGGTTCACTAGGGTTTTGTTTTTTCATATATATGATGTTGTCAAATATAAGCCTTTGTTATGTATCCATTTTTTGTAACAATGAATGATATTTTTCAATGGGTAAAATATGGTCTTCAACATCAACATTGTGTGAACCAAGAATGGTTGACATATTTGCACGTGTTTGTGACAACATATTCCAAATTTATGTTGTAAGGTTCAACCTTTAAACAATTCATAACAATTTGTGGCGAATCTGGAATATTCACATTTTGAAACTTATCCATCCATATTTCTATATGATTTGTAGAAGCTAACTCATTGGCTTGTGATCCAATATTGGCCCAATTTGTTGCATGTTGATTTTTACCAACAAAATTGTGCATTAATTTGTTTCTTATGAGAATAATGTCTTTTTCATGTGCAAAGTATGCATCATGCCATGTAACATGACTTTCTTTACATGTATTTTCATTTTTAAAAAAAGATGAAATAATAATAGTTGTTCTCTAAAGTAATTATTAGGGTCACATGTTCATTGTAATGATTGTAACGAATTATATGGGGTTTTTTCCTTTTTTGATTGATAGCATTGTGGGTTGTGATTGCAACAAATTCAATAAAATTGGTATTAGCAAAACATTGACACCCTTTAATGTATTTGTCAATTATTGATGGGCAATTACATATGTGGAATCAAGATGTAATGCACATTAAGATTTGGTATTTTTCAATAGAAATGCACGTAGTGTGTTAATGAATTTGAATGTTTTAAATGCATGGTATAATGGGATGGATAAAACTATGTAAATAATTAATTGTGCTAACATTTGTCGTGCATTTAAAAAAAAATTCCCATTTTTGAAATTCTTATGTTTGCTTCAACCTTTTTTCATTGCAAGTTGTTATGCTATTTTTCAATTGCTTTGTTATGGTCTTATCTATTTTTGTTAAGCATGAAATGTAATAATTTGCAACATCATGAAGGTCAAGTATAAAATGAACATCTATATTTGCTTGCCATAGGTTTCCTAAATGAATGTTAAAATAATTTGGACATATATATTTTTACATGCCCTTTGTAAGAAAATTGTTGGTTATTTATTTCAATGCATTTGTGTATGTATTTTTGTTTATGGAACACAATCCAAAAATGATGTGAAAACATATTCGGATCTAAATCAATAGTACATGTGATGTATTTATTTATGAAATGTTCTATTTTTGATTAACTTGGGAACTATACATTGGTGCACCAAAAATCCGAGAAAGTCTAGATCATGTTCATTTCCACATATTTGCACTTTTATGATGAAAAAATAATCAAATACAAATCCATAAATGGCATTGTTTTGGTTCAATAATAATTTGCGAATTTTTTTCATGTGGTGATTATAGTAACATGCACATGTTATATGATACATCATATAAGGTTTATAATCACTAGAAGAATATGACGATTTGCAACTGGACCTTACAACTAATTTTTTGGCACAAACAACTTCTATGATTAAAATCCCATTAGTTGTGTTGGACAAATCACATATGACATCAATCACAAATGACAATGAACTTTGGATGAAATTTTTTTTGACAAAATATACTTTCATCCTTTGACTAACCATATACATATTGTCGTTTGTGATTAAAATGCAACAATTTTGGTGGACATGACAACAAATGATGTGTTGCCACATGTTTCATCTTTTAGTTATAATTATTTCAAATGTTTCAAATATAATTTTGATATAAATTAGGATATCCAATTTGTATGTTTGGATGGTTTTAGATTGTGACATGTGGCACAATCAAAATGTGCCATATGACATATTAATTAAATTTGAAAATCAATTTAGGTAGGTAATTATGTGTGTAAGTAGGTCAAACTAGGTAAGTAAGAAGGATCTACCTACCTATTTATTTAAATTAAACACCTACCTATGTTAGATATTTACTTACGTAGGTAGATATGGTAAGTAATTAGGTTGGTAGGTTGGTTAAAGAGGTAGGGTAACTAAAGGTACATAAATATTTTCTTAAATATTGTGTTAAGCATTTTTAATCAGTTCATCCCATATGGCCCATTTTTTGAAAATTAAAATGTAAGATATTAAAAGAGCTTCCTTCTTATCATTTTCAAAATGAGAATGGTAGACAAAACTTATGGGATAAATTTCGGAATTGCAACTTTGTTGCATACTATGTTGTGTGACAAGAGAGTTTAGTTACAAACTACTTACACCTAAAAGGTTTATTCCATATATTTTATGATTATTTTTATTTAGGCATAGGTAGATAGGTAGGTAAGACATACCTACATAGCTAAGCTACATACCTACCTACCTACCTACCTACTTACCTACCAACACTAAATACCGTAAAAAAAATAGGACTAGCTATTTAATAAGTAAGTAAATAGGAAGGTAAAAGGGTAGATAAACTAAAGAATAGTCATGCAATTTTTTTAAAAAAATTTATGTTTTTTTTTAGGGCTAAGTTTTTTTTAGTTCATTTCATATTGACACATATTTTAATGTGAGCACACAAAAAAAACACCTTTTTATATAGTTTGTGAGATGATATTCTAAGACAAAGCTAATGGGTTAAATCTTTTAATTGCGCATTAGTTGCAAATTGAATTCCAATTACGAAAATATATTCCCACGTTCTTTGTGTTTATTTTTTATTTTATAAAATTTGAAATTAAGATTTTTTTTGATATTTATATATGTGAATTAATTATATGTAATAATCATTTGATTTTTTTTTGAATTAAGCAATCTAATTCAAATAGTTAGTTAGTTAATTATCAGATAATTAATTGTTTTAATTAATTACATAAACTAGTTAAATAAATGATCTATTAACTAATATTTCATAGTTAATAGTTTATTCAAATTAATTAAATATTAAATATTACATATTAAATATGAATTTGGGTAAAATACATAATTGATGATTAATCATTTGAATTAATTTTACATGAATTGATTTAATTGATTTGATTACTTAATTATTTATAAATTGATTATTTGAATCAATTGACAAACTAATTGTTTGAATTATATTGATTATTTAATATTATTTAGTATCAAATAGTTAATAAATTATTCATAAAATAAGTAAATGTTAAATATTAAAGATCAAATATGATGTTTTTAGTTATTCACTTATTAAAGTTTAACAACATTCACAAAATAGTGAAAAAATATGTCTATAGTGGTGACATAGTTGCACAACTAGTTGTATTAATAGGAATTGTAGTAAACAATTAGTTGTAAGTGTTATATGTACTGGGTGGTGGAAATGTGTACACATGGCATGATCGTATGTGTTGAAGTTGTACACTAATTGCAATGTAGTTGATGATTGGGTGCTACATTTACACCAATTGTAATGCAATTGCCACACAAAACTAAAGTGCAACTTGCCAAAAAATAAAAAATGATTGATTACATCTGTATGTATGATGCATACAATAAAATGTATAGGTGTTCCATTTACAATCAAGTTGCAACAATAATACAACTTCTTGATGTTCTAACATGACATTTGATTTATTAATTATTTGTATTTTCGTGCTTTAGTTGTAATGTAGTTGTATATTAGTTGGTTTGGAGCTCTAGTTGTAGGGTAGTGTGATTCTAATCGACATGATTTCTCATAGTGATGTTAAAATAACAAATTAATCAACATGTCGATAGCTTTGAAAAAGAAATTTGGTATGTGTAGCAAAATGATGTTTAATTGATGTAAAAGTTCCCATGGGGCAATTGTTTAATATGAATAAAATTGTTTTTGCGAGGTTAGCCACAAAATAAAGTTGGGAATTTTATTTTTTCACTATGAATATCTTGAAAAAAGCCATAATGGTTCAAAGTTTTCACTTAGTGCAACAATTATCATATTTTTGAAATAATCATTAATTTGGTTTGGAACTAATATGTTTTGCACCATAGTATTCATTACACAATTTTTTTGTTCTTCTTCAAATGGAACATTACTATTGTTTTCATATGTGTCATGCACATCATCATCATGAATATCAAACCATTGTGGATGAATTGAAACATCAACATTTTTGTAAAATGGCTATTTAGAAAATCATGTAATGCTAACATGGTGACATTTGGATGCACGTTTCTAGTTGAATTCCATGATTTATATTTCATATGTCATTCTAATGATAATCCTAGGTTGTTTTATCATGTGGAAGTCAAAGTAATATGGATCGAATCAATTTATCTTCAACGGAACATTTATTATGCTTCCTTTTATGTTGTAATGTCCATATCTTGATGCTGCTAAATTGGTGCAAACGCAAATTAAAACAAGGGGAAACTAGTCATTCTTCCAATTCATTTCATTTTTCAACTGTTTTTACAATGTCATTTAGTTTGATATTTCTAGGTACCAAAATTTTTGGGACTTGCATCTTTTGAATAAAGGAATAATAATTCTTATAGAAAATAATGTTGTGTTCATGATGTTTTTGGATTTTATGTATGCAATGATTTTTTAAAATGTTGATTTATTTAATTTGGAAACATGTTTTCCAAACGATAGTCTCTAACAACATGTGCATGGATGGATAGGTGTGTCAAGAAGTTGTTCAATATATATTTGATTATATGTTGTGATGGATGCTGATACATTTCAAAAGATGGATTGGTGTATGTTATATTTGAAAGACGTTGATTATTGTCCCATGTGTTTGAAATTGAATATATTTCATGTATTGATTATAGAAAATCATGGCATGGATGAATACCAATCCAAGGGGTTAATAAAGATTGATCATGAAATGGTTGTAATGTTGGATGTAAATGATTTGGAATGTTGTCTAAATGAATACATTTTGTATTTGTTAACGGATGGCAATGAATCTTTATATTATGTTTTATTTTCTTTTTCATGTTGCTTGAATGGGCATAAACTTAGGAGAATTTGAAAATGGTAATTTTTTATTATTACTTATAAATTTATGTGCTATGTCTTTCAATGAGGATGATGGAAATGTAATCATCAATAACAGATCTGAAACAAGCTAATGGTTTCAACTCAGAATTCATTGAAATAGCTGAGGCTCTATTGCACAAGGAATAACTCTATTGTAGAAGTGATTCGAACTGCTCAATACATATTTATGTGCATGGGTGTCTATAGGCTTGAAGAGCTGTTAACAGATGCAGTATTATTTCATAGCCTTACTACACCAGCTACTCAAAGAAGACTAACTAACAATTGCACACAACCCAAGAGATAGGCCAGAAAGAGAGCCCTCCTTGTCAATTCAGTTTGTGTGTACCATCTAAATGCAAGAAGAGAACACCATGTATGGATTGGGAGGCGAGGGGTTGTAAAAGTACCACTGCCTCTAGCTGCCCAAGCCCCAATTGCTGGTAAGCCATAATCATCCCCTCTCCAACCTTCACATTTTCCCAAAGGTGGAGAGAAATCAGTACTGGTAGTGGGATCTCAATTTCACTGTCATCTTCACTAAGCTTTAGCTAGTTGCTAACTTCACAACCACAGAACAAATG
>Ga0116229_10013957_pt1 | contig 11245 bp, 8 predicted proteins | sample S1TSphgellanicum_3_FD_87313 | JGI IMG/M metagenome (GOLD analysis project Ga0116229, IMG submission 87313) | Host-associated microbial communities from peat moss isolated from Minnesota, USA - S1T2_Fc - Sphagnum magellanicum MG | ecosystem: Host-associated > Plants > Peat moss > Unclassified... | reverse complement strand
ATGGGCTAATTGGGCGCTGAAGCTGATTGTCCTCAAACCCCATAAACGGCTCTATTTTCAGCGTGGCTTCTACGTTCTATCCCTTATGCAGCAAGCTTTCTAGGTAGGTTGTCACCCGGTAAGCTCAAACACAAGGAGCAGAATCATATGGCGCGTAGAATAATCTCTAGGATTCAAGTTAAAGGTAATCTGGAAGCTCAAAGTCCGATTCATGTGGGTGGTATTGGCGGAAATCCTGAAGTAGATCTAGCTCTAGCTGTGAATGGTCAGGGACAATACTACATTCCTGGAACGAGTTTAGCAGGAGCTTTTCGTGGCTGGGTAGAAGCTACTAGTAAAGCCAGTTATGTTTGGGGTGATTCATCAGCGGAAGGTGGTCATGCTAGTTTTCTTTTAGTGGAAGATGCTCCCATTCAAGGAGTCAATGCTGAAATTCGAGATGGGGTGGGTATTGATCGAATTTGGGGTTCAGCAGCAAAGCAGGTTAAATATGAGCGTGCGATATTACCTAGAGGAACTAAAATTCCTTTGGTGATGATGTTAGAAGTACCTTTTTACGAAACAAATCAGGAAGAGACGATTCCAGAAAAGAAATATTTAGAGATCTTTGCTTTCTTAATCGCGTCCCTAAAAAAAGGACATATCCATGTAGGTGCTGCTAAAACAAGAGGATTGGGTCGGGTAAAGTTAAATAACTTTAGCATTCGCAAGTCTCAACTTAGTCGTCGTGAAGATATGTTAGCTTTCCTGCTAGGTAAAGATGAGCTAATTTCATCAGATCAATTTCTACAAAATCATCTAACTACTATCCAAAACTCAACCTTGACTTTGACGATTAATTGGGAACCCCAGGAACCATTAATGGTAAAGGCTGAAGGTAGCGGTCTTGCTGTAGATATTCTTCCTCTAGTGAGTGCGGTGGAGAATAAACTGGCTTTTGTTTTACCGGGTAGTTCGATTAAAGGAGCTTTACGTTCTCATGCGGAGCGTATTGTGAGAACGGTACTTTCTCTAGAAATGGATAGTACAGCAAATTTCATGGAACAAATTGACATACCTTTAGTGTCTCATTTATTTGGCGCAAGAGCTAAAAATGTCCAGCGGGCTGAAATTGGTATAGGCTCCTTGTTTGTTGACGATTGTTATGGAAGAAAACCTATTTCTCCAGAAGCTTGGAGAAATATACAAGTTGCTACGAACGCAGCAAATCTCAGAAATGCATTAGATATGGCTGGACTCGAAAATACTCAACAAGCCTATCATGTAGCAGTGGATAGATGGACTGGCGCTGCTGCTGATGGTATGTTATATAGCGCTTTGGAATTAATCAAAATTAGTTGGGAACCTATTCATCTTACTTTAAACCTTGATCGCCTCCATGAGCATAAATTAGCAGGAATTTCTCTGCTGTTATTGTGTTTACGGGATTTGGCTGATGGGCGCATTCCTTTGGGATATGGGACAAATCGTGGTATGGGTTCGATTAAAGTTAAAAGTGTTCATATCCAGAGCGATCGCCTAGACCCATCTTTAGCAGAAATGGTGGACGTATCACTGAATAATGGTAGTTTAACCGATTTAAGTTCCCCAACTTTAAATCAGTTAAATAGCGCTTGGAATAGTTGGATTATTGCAGAAACTTCCCATCAATTAGGAGCTAATTAAATGTCTACTTTGCGTGGTCGATGTACTAAGAAAAACATTCCCCTCAATTTGGCTCTTAGTCAATGCGTTTCAGCGCTTTGTCATAAATCCCCAGGAGTAGCGCTGATTTATTCTCCTACTCGTTGTCAATTCGCCAAAATTAATCAAATTGATGGAAGCTTGACCGATTCTAATCATCAAACCATTAACCTTGAGAGTGTTTTTGAATTAAGAGCTTTTAATCAAGATTGTGAATTACGTTGGCTCAATGATTTTGATGGTTTTGGGAGAGCAGTTTTAATTTCAGGAGAAAATCTAGACATTTCCAGTTACTTGGATCAGGATGTTCCAGAAATCTCAGCCTTATATACAATTCCTCAAACTTATCTCTTGTGGGGTAAAGGAAGTGGAACTACTGCTAATTCAGGATGGGGAAAGTTATCTGCTGCTCGTATTGGTTTTATTGATGTTCCACTAGCAGGAATAACCAAAGACAAAAGGGTTTATCTGAAATCAATGGAATATTTATCCCAAGTTGATCAGCATGGAAATATTTCTGTAGTTGAAGAAAGATTATATAAATTGGAGGTGAAGTAATGCTGACAGGAAAGTTAAGTATTAATTCTAACGGAAGATTAGTTTTGAGTACTAGCAACTACGCATTCACAAAGTATAGTGTCCCAGATGCTGAATTATCGGCTGATTTGTTAGAGATCAAGAAGAATGCGATCGCTGATCTGAATGGGTTAGAAATTGAGGTAGAACAAGTTGGAAAACAACTCAAAAAAATCCGCAAAAAAGGTCAACCCTTTCAATCGGCTCAAGCTATAATTCCTACAACTCCACAAACAGCGCCAGCAAATCCAGTCCAAGCTTTTACAACTGGTCCAAGCTCCACTAATCAAAAGGGAGATTTCCATAATCCTTATAACTTTGTTCCCGCACCTCCGCGTTATTTGAGTGGTGAATTGGGCGATCACACTCCCTGTGGACATGGTGCTTATCTGGGCGATCGCTGGAGTGGAAGAATTTCTGTCACCTTGACAACTATTACACCCTTACTGATTCCTGATGCGGCTAGAGCAGTAGGTAATGAACACAAAATTTATCCCACCCGATTAGGTGTAGATGGTAGACCTTATTTACCACCCACTTCCATCAAAGGAATGTTGCGATCGGCTTATGAAATAGTCACCAATTCGCGATTTTCGGTATTTATTAAACATGAAGACAGATTAGCGTACCGAATGCCCGCTAATATAGGATTACAAATGGTTCCAGCCCGGATTGAAAATGACAGAATCCATCTTTATCCTGGAAATTCTCAAATTGGTCGAGATGGTAAACCTAATGGCTCAATGTATGCAGCTTGGTTGCCTAGGTATAATCCCTATAATGCTAGTGTTTCCGGATCTGCCATTAAATACACTGGTGGAAATTTACCTCAGCATGGTGAAGAGGTTGAAGCATGGCTAGAAGAATATCAGAAAATAAGACCTAATGGGAATGCAGTATTTACATACTGGCGGGTACGTAAAATAGTTCCTAGTGGTCAAAGTCTGGGAAATGAGCCTAGTCCAGGAAGTGCTCAAGGAAATCATCAACCCACTGGTAAATCCATGATCAAAGTCAGAGGATATGTGTGTGTTACTAACAAAAATATTGACAAGAAGCACGATGAGCGCCTATTTTTTGATAAAGCATCAAACCCTATTAGACTCGATCTCACCGATGAATTACACAAAAAATGGCATGAATTAATTACAAGCTATCAAGAAATCCATAAAGACGAGATTGCTAAAGGACAGGAATCACCTCCTGCGCTAAATAATTCGCGATGGTCGCGTCATATAGTCAACGGGGATAGGGAACGTAATCTTGTTGAAGGTACACTATGTTATGCGCATGTTAAAAAGAATGGCAGTAGTTATGAAATAATCAATCTGTATCCTGTCATGATTACTAGAGGACTGTACAAAGTTAATCCAGACAGTCTTTTATCTATAAACCTCAAACCTGCGACAAAAAAAGCAGAACTCTCACCAGCAGACCGTGTTTTTGGCTGGGTCAATCAAGATGGAGAAGGTTCCTATAAAGGAAATATCAGAATCAGTAACGTAACTTGTCTTTCTGATGATTCCTTGAAGTCATTTACGGAAAATGGTTTACCTCTAGCAATTCTCGGTCAACCCAAAGAGCAACAAGCAAGATTTTATCAAGCAAAAAGCCAACAAGGTGAACCTTTAGATCCAGGAATCAACAAGGAACAATGTTACGCTAAAGAGCAGCAGGGTTTAAGAGGGCGTAAAGTTTACCCACATCACCGGATCTTATCTCAAGAATATCGTCGTTCTCAAGATGCTAGGGATGATCAAAATCGTTCTATTCGGGAATGGGTTAAACCAGACAGTAAATTTCAATTCACGATTGATATTACTAATTTATCTAACGTTGAATTAGGAGCTTTACTCTGGTTATTGGAATTACCAGAAAACCATTACCATCGTTTAGGTAGTGGTAAACCGTTAGGATTTGGTAGTGTGTCCTTGAAAATTAATTGGACAGATACAGATTTAAGAACTGGTGAAGATTGGCGTAAATTTTATAGTTCTCTGCTACCTGTGGATAAACCAGACCAAACTATAGCCAAACAATCTGTAGAAGAATTTAAGAAAGCAATTGCTCAAGCTTATGGTAATAACAATAATTTTGATAAAATTGATTTTATCACAGCTTTTTGTCGTTGCGCTCAAGGATTTAATGATAATTTACCAATTCATTATCCTCGGACTTCTAAAGAACAAAATCCTAATGGAGAAGGTTTTAATTGGTTTGTTCAAAACGAAAAAGAGGGAGAGTCAGGAGGTCTAAAGCTAGCATTACCTTATTTAAGCAATGATCACGGTTTACCTTATCAACCAAATAGCTAATTGCTAAAGGTTAGTGTCTTAATTCGTTAGTCTGTTGATCAACTATCACCCATATAAATACATAAATTGAGGATTGAAAAAAATGCAACTTTTAACTATCTTAGGTACTGGTAAATATGAGACTACCCTCTATACATGGCAAAATAATCAAGTAGAAACTCGCTATGTTGCTCATGCTTTATGTGAATTTTTCCAACCAGAATCAGTGACAGTTTTAGTGACAAACGAAGCGAAGGAAGCGCATTTTGAGAATTTACAACAAATCTTAAGCCCTCGCTTTCCAGTTAATGATATTTTAATTCCTTCTGGAAAGACAGAGGAAGAAGTATGGCAAATATTTGATGCTGTGGTTAATGTGGTTGAACCAAACTCAAAGATCATATTTGATATCACCCATGCTTTTCGTTCCATACCTCTGTTAGTACTACTAGCATCGGCTTTTTTACAGAAAGCTAGAAATGTGGAAATTGGCGGTGTCTATTATGGGGCTTTTGAAGCTAATCGCCAACAACCTCCTATTTTTGATTTGACTCCAGCCATCAAGTTACTAGATTGGTTAACTGCTACCGACAAGTTCATTAATACTGGTTCTTCCTTGGAGCTAGGAAAGCTTCTGAGTACTATCCAACAAGATTTTTATCGTGGTGGTAAGCAAAAAACAGCCAGCTTTAAACCAACAAGACTACAAAGTTTTGGTGATCGCATTCAGGCTTTATCCCGTTCAATAGAATTAGTTCGTCCCATAGACTTGATCGCCGAATCTACTCAACTGAGAAAAATTCCTACAACCCAGTTACAGGATGAAGTCGGTGAGTTTGCTAAACCCTTTGAATTGCTTTTAAACCAAATACAGAAAGATTATGGTCAATTTGCACTTATAGATTCTGAACAGGATAATGTCAAAGAGGAATTACAAAAACAATTTCTGCTTTTACGTTGGTATGTAGATAAAAAACTCACCGTTCAAGCAATTTTATTAGGTAGAGAATGGATAGTTTCAGCCCTTTGTTTAGCAGAGGGAGTGAATAATTATCGAGATAGACCCCAAAGGGAAGTCATAGAAAAACAACTTGGTCAAATGATCGGGGCTACTCCCAATCTCAATCAGCCAATCGTTAAACATATTAGTAGCACAGAAAAATTAGCAGCTCTCTGGTCAAAACTCACAGAATACCGCAATGATTTAGCCCATGCACAAATGCGCCCTACTACTATTAGCGCATCTACTTTACAAGAATATGTAGATAAAAAATTAATTCAGAGTTTTTCTGAATTATTCACCACGCTTATTCCTGAAATATAGTTTTTTCTAGAAAAATTAAAGTAGTTGTTTGCTGTGAACGCAAAAATAATTTGTAGTCCAAAGCAGCAACTACAAACTTCTAGAAAAAATCAACACTAGCTCTATATAAAAATTACTGTATAAATCCCTAGATTGTCCCAAATTTGATATTCGGGAATATAATTAAAGAAATAAGCATCTGGATGAATCTGTTATGAATCCAACAGTTGAGAGAAGGTGCTGGACAATTCACGACCTAGAATTTCTACCCCAAGACGAATGGATAGTTTATGAACTTATCGGTGGAGAGTTATTCGTGACCCGTGCGCCTCATTTCAAACATCAACGAGCTAGCGGTGAAATCTTTCAAGCACTCAATATCTGGTCGAAAGCCAGCAATCTAGGTATAACAATTATTACGCCTGGTATAGTTCTTTCTGATGCAGATCATGTTATTCCAGATGTGGTTTGGGTCAGCAATGAACGATTAGCTTTGTTGGTAGATGAAGCTGGACATCTTATAGGTGCGCCAGAGTTAGTCGTGGAGGTTCTATCTCCTGGTCAAGAAAACGAACGTCGAGACAGGGAAGCGAAATTAAGCCTTTACTTAGCTACTGGAGTCCAGGAATATTGGATTGCTAATTACCTGACTAAACAAGTAGAAATCTACCGTCGAGAAAATGATAAGTTGATATTGGTAACAACACTCTTTGGTCAGGATACTATAGATTCACCTCTATTACCTGGTTTTGCTAGTTCTATCGCTAGTTTTTTCCCAACTGTATAAAACCTATCTGAGTTACCGGCTTAATGTAAACTTTATAAACAGGTAATCCTTAGATTAAGTATTTTAATATGATAAATTATCAACTGTTCGAGGAAGTGGCTACCAATAAATATTTCCCTCAAGTATCAGTAGTGATTCCTATTTATAATGGTGAAGCAGATTTACCAGATTTGCTTGATTGTCTTTTGGCGCAAACTTACCCACGAGATCAAGTAGAGTATTTATTAGTAGACAATAATAGCAGCGATCGCACTGCGACAATTCTAGAAACAACCGCCCAAAATTCTCCGATTACTATTCACCCTTGTCGAGAAACCCAAATTCAAAGTTCTTATGCTGCTAGAAATACGGGAATCCGAGCAGCTATTGGTGAAATAATCGCTTTTACAGATGCTGATTGTCGTCCCCAACCACAATGGTTAGAATTGCTGGTTCAGGCTTTTATCCAGCCAGAAATAGCTGTTGTTGCTGGTGAAATAACGGCTTTGACTGGTACAACATTACTAGAGCAATTTGCTGACCGAGAAGATACCCTATCTCAAAAACATACTCTGTCCCATAAGTTTTGTCCCTATGGACAAACTGCTAATTTAGCCATTCGACGTAGTGTTTTACTCAAATCAGGTTTATTTCGCCCTTATTTGACGACTGGTGGAGATGCTGATATTTGCTGGCGTATTCTCTCAGGAAATATGGGAGAATTAGCGTTTGCTCCACAAGCGATCGTGCAACACCGTCACCGCAAGACTCTGCGGGAATTGACTAAACAATGGCGACGTTATGGTTCCTCTAACCGCTATCTACACGAACTACACGGTGTTGAGTTAATGCGTGGAATCACACTTAAACAATACATTTACCGTCTAATACGTTGGTTAATCAAAGAATTACCACTAACTACTTTCAAGATGCTAATTGGTCAAGCTAACCTTTTAGATCTATTAAAGACTCCTATAGGTTTATTGACTGCTAGATCTCGCACTCAGGGACAACAAGATGCTAAATTACCTGGAAATGCCAAAATAATTGCTTGGCTGTGAAATCAATTATAATCTATAGGCTGCTAATTTTTCCCTAATTGGAACGCAGCAATGATTTTTTCCTCTCGATGGAGTGGAAAGATATTTTCGCCTTTAGCATCTCTATCTAAGAGGGGAATTTCATCTACTCCGCAGCGCAATGTCCGATCTTTGCTGGTCAATACTGCTATTTCCCTTCCCGGAATTATCAAGGACATACTAGCCAAGTTATCAGTTTCGCTCGTGAATTTCAGGGATTGTGTACCCAAATCACCTCGATTAGCTATTCTTAATTGACTTACAGATATTCGTTTGATATATCCTTCCTGAGTAACTAGTAGTAACTGATCATTCCCACTGACAGTGACGCAGCCAACCATTTGTTGATTCTTTGAGAGTCTAAAGGCTTGTAAACCCATTGCTGTACGGCTTAACACAGGCAATTGCTCATCATTCACAATAAAACGGAGCAGACGACCGCCGGAACTACCCAGAATCAGATTTTCTCCTGTGGTCGCAAATCGGGAAAAAGATAGTTCATCATCATCTTTCAGTTTTAAAACACTTGTACCACGACGGGTCAGGTTAGTAAATTCCTCTAAAGATAGACGTTTAATTCTCCCCTGTTTTGTAAGCAACACTATTTGGGTTGTTGCTGGATTTTCCGGGAGCAAAAAGCGATTGACTAAATTTTCTTGCGATTCTTGAACCGTACTAGTCAGTGTGGTAATGAGAGGGGTTCCTCTAGGAGAACGCCCAGTTGTCAGCGGAATATCTCCTACTTTTACTGGATAAACTCTACCTCCACTGGTTAAGATCAGCAATTCTTTGTCGGTATCAGTTTGCTCGGTTTGAATAATGAAGTCATGTTCAGGTAGGACATTTTCTGTTTTGGTTCTTTTGGTTGTGGGCGCAAGACGACGGACATAACCTCTTTGGGTAAATTCTAAAATGGTTTCTTCTGGAGGTTGTGCGGGTTTTGGCGGTGTTGGGGAAGCTCCTTGGGTATCGATGGATTGTGGGAAATTTTTTGCTTCCGTGGCTGTTCCTGATTTTTCAGTTTCGCTTTTACGGGAAATTGTTGTCTCGGTTGTCTGGATTAGCTTTGTCCGGCGTTCGTCGCTAAATTTACGTTTAAATGAGCGCAAATCCTTTTTCAATGCTTTCAATAATTCTTTTCTGTCTGATAGCAATCGCTGTAATGCAGCAATCTGCTGGCTGAGTTGCTCAAATTCTTGTTGCAAATTCTGTTGTTCTAAGCTAGTCAAACGGCGCAAAGGCATGGCAAGAATAGCATCTGCTTGTGCTTCATTCAAATCTAAACTACGACAGAGATTAACTCTCGCTGTACTCCCATCAGCTGCTTGACGTAAGATATCAATTACTGCGTCTATATTGGATAATGCTTTGAGTAGACCTGTTACCAGATTTAGCCGACTTTCAGCTTTACCTAATTCATAACTATAGCGCCGGTTGAGAGTTTGTTCTCGGAAATGCAAAAATTCTTGTAATAGCTGGCGCAAACTTAATTGGCGGGGTTGTCCATCTACTAAGGCTAAAAGAATAGCGCCAAAAGTTGTTTGTAGCGCAGTTTGATGATATAAGCTTTGCAAAACTTCTTGAGGGTTTGTATCGCGTTTGAGTTCAATCACAACTCGCATCCCTTCGCGATCGCTTTCATCTCGTAAATCAGAAATTCCGTGTAACTTGTTTTGGTTGACCAAATCCGCGATTTTTTCAATCCAGCCCGCCTTATTTACCTGATAAGGTAATTCAGTGACTATAATTGCTGTGCGGCGCTTACTACCTTTATAGGCTGGAATTTCCTCAAACTTGGCTACTCCCCGCAGTGTAATCCCTCCCTTACCTGTAGCATAAGCCTCTCGAATTCCGGCATTACCTACAATTTCACCACCTGTAGGGAAATCAGGTGCGGGGATTATTTCCCAAAGTTTTTCATTAGTCAAATTGGGGTCATCGATTAAAGCAATCAATCCATCAACTACTTCTCCTAGATTATGTGGTGGGATATTAGTCGCCATCCCCACTGCAATTCCCGCACAACCATTCAGGATTAAAAATGGTAATTGGGCGGGTAGTACTGTTGGTTCTTGTTGCGAATTATCAAAGTTACCAATAAAGTCTACTGTTTCTTCCCCAATTTCTGCCAGCATTCCTTCATGACTAACAGGCGCAAGGCGTGTTTCTGTGTAACGCATTGCTGCTGGTGGGTCATTATCCACACTGCCAAAATTTCCATGACCTGCTAGCAGAGGATAACGACTAGAAAATTCTTGGACTAGTCTAACTAAGGCATCATAAACTGATTGGTCGCCATGAGGATGATATTTACCTAAAACATCCCCCACCACACGAGCGCACTTGCGATATGGTCTCTCTGGGATCAAACCCAGTTCATGCATAGCATATAAAATCCGTCGATGCACTGGCTTTAAGCCATCACGCACATCCGGTAATGCTCTGCCAACAATTACGCTCATGGCATATTCCAGATAAGACCGTTGCATCTCGGTATGCAGTGCGGTTGTGATGACCTGTCCCGATGGGAGAAGGTTTAATTGTTTTGCCATGAGGTTTTTCCCTGAATTTTAACTACACAAAATTCCCAACAAACTTGACACTCTTGTAATCACAGCATAATCGATGATTTGGGTTGCCTAACAAAAAGTTAATACTTACTATGAAGTAGGCAGTAGTATTGTCGTTGACGACGGTCGCCAACATTCCTATTGTCTGGTAACTCCTTGGGAAATACGCTTTGATTTATTTCCCAGAAGATAAACAACTGTTTTCTAGGTGGTAAACCTCTCACCCTTATTTGTGAACTCTCATGAGAACCGTTTTAATTGTGGAAGATGATCTGATTAATGCTCGTGTTTTCTCCAAAATTTTGACCAAGCGTGGTGGCTTGGAGGTTAAACATACGGAAAACGTGCAAGAGGTAATGGAAATTGCTCAAGCAAGAGAGGCTGACTTGATTTTAATGGATGTTTCTCTGTCCCGTAGCGTTTATCAAGGTAAGTCGGTTGATGGTATCAGAATTACACAGATGCTCAAGTCTGATCCCCAAACAGCCAGTTTGCCTATAATCCTGGTTACAGCCCACGCAATGGAAGGCGATCGCGAGAATTTTCTCAAGCAAAGCGGTGCTGATGGTTATATCTCAAAGCCAGTTGTTGACCACCAGCAATTTGTTGACCAAATTAGAGCGCTTTTACCTGCAGATTGATCTACTTAATTACCCAATTATGGCAATTGGGATTGTCAATTTATCTCATTTTTACCTGAATATTATCTCTACATAGAATATATGTACTATAGGAGGGGGGATTTAGGCAAGTGGTGATCATTAAACATCATAGAGATGCGGGGTGAGAAGGCAGGGGGACGAAGGCAGGAGGCAGGAGGTAAATCCAAGACTTGAACTTTTAAATCAGCAGAAATTTGTAGAAACCTCTTACATAGCTGCCTCCTGCCCCCTGCCCTCTGCCTCTCTTCCCCCGCACCATGATTAACTTCCAGGTTCGGGTGATTGCAAACTTGGGCTTTCTTCATCTTGTTT
>Ga0116229_10013956_pt1 | contig 11246 bp, 10 predicted proteins | sample S1TSphgellanicum_3_FD_87313 | JGI IMG/M metagenome (GOLD analysis project Ga0116229, IMG submission 87313) | Host-associated microbial communities from peat moss isolated from Minnesota, USA - S1T2_Fc - Sphagnum magellanicum MG | ecosystem: Host-associated > Plants > Peat moss > Unclassified... | reverse complement strand
GCAGATGGAACATCTGCTCGCCCGGCGGCCGGCCCAGCTTTCCGGCGGCCAGCGGCAACGTGTGGCGATTGGCCGCGCGATCGTGCGGAACCCGCAGATTTTTCTGTTCGACGAACCGCTTTCCAACCTGGATGCGGCGCTGCGTGTTTCAACGCGCGCTGAAATTGCCAAGCTGCATGCCGACCTTAATGCGACGATGATCTATGTGACGCATGACCAGGTGGAGGCGATGACGCTGGCGGACCGGATTGTGGTGCTGGAAGCAGGCAATGTGCGGCAGATTGGCACGCCGCTGGAACTTTATCATCTGCCGGAAACGATTTTTGTCGCGGGGTTCATCGGCTCGCCAAAAATGAATTTTTTTGAGGTGGATGTGGCGGGCGTGAGCGATGCAGGCGTGACGATCGCATCAGCGGGGCTTGGCGCGACTCTGATTCCGGTGGAGGGAGAAACGGTCCAGCAAAGTGACAGGCTGGTGCTCGGGATTCGGCCGGAGCATCTGGGGACCGCGACGGCGCCGGCTTCGGTGCATGTAACGGTGCAGCTGGTTGAACGTCTTGGCCACGAAACAATCATCCAGGCCGTGGCGCCCGGTGGCCAAAGCGTGACAGGGTTGCTTGGCGGCGAGGTGATGGTGAGCGCCGGCCAGGATTTGACCCTGCATTTTACGCCGGCGAATGCGCATTTGTTCCGCCCGGATGGCCAGGCGCTGCGGCGGCGCATTATTCCGGAGATTGTGGCGATGACCCGGGCTAGCCGAACGGTGGCGCCGGCAGGCCTTTGACGCCGGGGCGGAGAAAAAACAGGTGGCCGGCCAGCGGCTCCGCCGTGCGTTCCGCCGCGGTTGCCCCATGCCAGGCCGTGGTGATGAACAGTGTATCCAACCCCGGGCCGCCGAAGGCGCAGCTGGTGACACGGGAAACCGGTACATCGATAATACGGTCCACGGCGCCATCCGGCGTAAACCGCACCACGCAGCCGCCGCCCCATCTGGCGTTCCACAGGCAGCCATCCGCATCCACGCAGGAGCCATCCGGCACGCCGCGATGGAACCGCGCGAAGGGGCGGCGGCGGGTGATTGTTCCGCTATCCGCATCATAATCGTGGGCGAAAATGGTTCGCTCCATCGTGTCGCAGAAGTAAAAAGTCCGGCCATCCGGCGACCAGCTGATGCTGTTAGGTACGGCGACATTATCCTGTTGCATCGTGACGGAAAGATCGTGTTCCACCCGGTATAGCGCGCCGGAACAAAAACGAATTTCCAGGGCGCTGCCATCCGGCGCCATGTTGTTCTGCATGGTGCCGAACCAGAAGCGGCCTTTGGAATCCGTGCCGCAATCATTGGAACGGTTGAACGGACGCTCCGGCTCCGGGTCGAGCATATGAGTGAAGTTGTTGCCATCCCGCCCAACCATACCGAGTCCGCTATGGCACGCCAGCAGCAATTCATCCCGCCCGCGCCAGGCGCGCACGGCGCTGATCATCTGCGGCATTGCGAATTGCCGGTGCGTGCCGGTTGCGAGGTCGAGCCGGTGCAACGCCGAGGGCATGGGAATGTCCACCCACCAGAGACAGCCGGCTTCATGGTCGTAATAGGCGCCTTCACCAAGCTGGTCGCCGGCGGTGACAGCGACTTCAATCATCAGTGCGAGTTCGCCGGCACGGCGGCGCCGCGGCAGCCGAGGAGAAAGTCGAAATCCGCACCCTGGTCCGCCTGCAGAACATGCTTGATATACAGGCTTTGGTAGCCGGAAGCAGCGATGACCGGCGGTTGCCATTGCGTGCGCCGTTGTTGCAGAACGGCATCGGAAACATCGAGATGCAGGCGCCGCGCGGCGACATCCAGCTCGATCATGTCACCTTCCCGCACCAGCGCCAGCGGCCCGCCGGATGCGGCTTCCGGGGCGATATGCAGAACCACGGTGCCGAAGGCCGTGCCGGACATGCGGGCGTCGGAGATTCTCACCATGTCCGTGACGCCGGCCGCCAAAAGTTTAGGCGGCAGGCCCATATTTCCCACCTCCGCCATGCCGGGATAGCCGCGCGGGCCGCAATTGCGCAGCACCATCACGCTGTCCGCGTCAATCTCGAGTGCCGGGTCCAGAATGCGCCGCTTGTAGTCATCAATGTTGTCGAACACCACGGCACGGCCGCGATGCTTCATTAGCGCCGCGGTGGCGGCGGAAGGTTTCAGCACCGCACCTCCGGGTGCAAGGTTGCCCCGCAGCACGGCGATGCCGCCTTCAGGAGTTAGGGGGTTGCTAAGCGGCCGGATGACTTCCGTGTTGAAATTCTCGGCGGCGGCGACGTTTTCCCACAAGGTTTTGCCCGTGACGGTCGGCACCTCGGCCTCCAGCATGCCCGCTTCCACCAGCGCCTTCATGACCACCGGCAAACCGCCGGCGTAGCAAAATTCTTCCATCAAGAATCGGCCGGAGGGTTGCAGATCAACAATCGTCGCAACACCCCGGCCGAAAAAATCCCAGTCATCCAGATCAAGTTTCACGCCGATGCGCCCGGCGATGGCGATAAGGTGCAGCACGGCGTTGGTGGAACCGCCGATGGCGCCGTTAACGCGGATGGCGTTGTGAAAAGCCGGCGGCGTGAGAATGGCGGAGAGCCGCAAATCCTCCCGCACCATAGCCACGATTCGCCGGCCGGTGAGTTGCGCCAGCGCCGCGCGCCTGGAATCCACCGCCGGCAGGGCGGCGTTTTCCGGCAGCGCGATGCCGAGTGCTTCCACCATGCAGGCCATTGTGGAAGCCGTGCCCATTGTCATGCAACTGCCGGGTGAGCGGGACATGCCGGCTTCAGCGTCCATGAATTCTGCTTTTGACATCGTGCCGGCTTTCACCGCCTCGCTGAACCGCCATACGGCGGTGCCGGAGCCAACCTGCTGCCCGCGCACACGGCCATTTAGCATCGGCCCGCCGGATAGCACGATGGTTGGCAAATCGCAGGAGGCCGCCCCCATCACCAAAGCCGGCGTGGTTTTATCGCAACCCACCAGCAGCACCACGCCGTCCACCGGGTTGCCGCGGATGGATTCCTCCACATCCATCGAGGCGAGATTGCGATACAGCATGGCGGTGGGCCGCAAATTAGATTCACCCAGCGACATGACGGGGAATTCCACGGGGAACCCGCCGGCTTCCAGCACGCCGCGCTTCACCCGCTCCGCAAGTTGCCGCAGATGCGCGTTGCAGGGGGTAAGCTCCGACCAGGTGTTGCAAATGCCGATCACCGGCCGGCCATCAAAGGAATCCGCGGCAAAGCCCTGGTTTTTCATCCAGCTTCGATGCATGATCGAATCTTTGCTGTCACCGCCGAACCAGGATTGCGAACGCAGGGGCTTTGTCATGGTCTACTTCCCAATGCCCAGCATCAGCCCGCGGATCAACGCGCGTTGAAATAGCAAATACGCCAGCATCGCCGGCAGGGCGCTGAGCAGGGAGCCGGCGAGCAGAACCGGAATATCCAGCACGCGGCCCGATTGCAGCACGGCGAGTCCGACAGTAATCGTGCGCACCGAAGGGTCCTGTAGAAATATCAAGGCGATCAGGAGATCATCCCAAATCTGGATGAATTGCAAAACACCGACCGCGAGCAACGCCGGCGCGCTAAGCGGCAGAATAATGCTGAAAAAAATCCGCCAATACGGCATCCCGTCTATTTGCGCGGCCTCCACCAGCTCATCCGGCAAATCCCGCATGAAGGATGTCAGCAAAAACGTCCCAAAGGGAATCCCGAGCGCCGCATAGGTGATGATGACCGGAACGAAACTCCCAACCAGATTGAACGCGGCAAAGTTGATGAATTCGGTCAGAATGATCGACTGCATCGGGATCATCATGCTCGCCGCAACGGCGCCCAGAAGCTGGTCGGCAAAGCGAAATTTTAGCTTGGTCAGCGCAAACGCCGCGGCGGCGCTGATGAGCAGAATTACCGCGACAGAGCCAACCGTCACCACGGTGGAATTGAAAACCTGTTGCAGCACCGGCAGATTCGCGAACAGCACCTGCCAGTTGGCCCAGGAAAAATGGCTCACCATGTCCGGCCCCGCCACCTCCATCGAGCCATGACCGATGACGTAGAACGGGAACAGCATCACAATCAGCACCAGGCCAAGCAGCACCCCGGCCATCATCCGCTGGCGCTGCGTTATCAATCCGCGCATTGCCGGTTCACACCCAGCCGGCGTCAACGATGAAATTCTGCGCCGTGCACATGCGGCTGTCATCCGCCGCGAGCCAGAGCGCCATGCGTGCGATATCCGCCGGCATCAGCTTGTCCGGCAGGCATTGCCGCTCGGCAATCTGGCGCTCGCCGTCGGCGTTGAGCCAAAGCTCCACCTGCCGCTTCGTCATCACCCAGCCGGGGACGATGCAATTGACGCGGATGCGTTCCGGACCCAGTTCGCGCGCCAGCCCTTTCGTCATCCCGCCAATCGCGGCCTTGGCGGTCACATAGGCGATGTAGTTTGCCTCGCCGGCGAACCAGCTGATCGAGCCGAAACAGATGATCGAGCCGAAGCCGGCGCGGCGCATGCCGTCCCGCACGGCTTGTGCCGCGAAAAACTGGTGGCGCAAATTGGTGTCCATCCGGTTCTGCCAGTATTCGGGCGTTACGTGTTCCACCTTGTGGCGGTCGTCATTGCCGGCATTGTTCACCAGCACCAGCGGCGGACCGTTTTGCGCGGCGGACGCCGCGATGGCCTGTTTCAGAGCGCCGATATCGGTCAAGTCGCAGGGGAGAAAGAGTGGCTTATCCAGCCCTGAGGCGGCGATGCGCTCCACGAGTTGTTCACCGGCCGCGCGCTGAATGTCCAGAAATGTCACCCGCGATCCTTGCGCCGCGAAATGCTCGACAATGCTCTCCCCAATTCCGGAAGCCCCCCCGGTGATGAGCACGGGCCGGCCTTTCAGGCTGGGATAGGACGCATCCACGTTGTTCAAGGCGCTCTCCGCGGGGACGTGTCATAGAAGCATATCATATGATTCTGTCAACGCCGGCGAAAATTCTTGCGAAAAACTAAAAATTTCGTTGACAGACCATGCGGAACCATAAAGCATATCATATGATATATCAGGAATGGGGTGCAGTCATGGACAAACGCCGAATCGGTCTGCTTGGCCGCGTTCTGGGGGTGCTCGGGCTTGCCGCCGCAAGCATAGCGCCAGCCAGGGCAGATACCATTACCATCTGGCACAATTACGGAACCGAGGTGAACGCGACAGCGCTGGCCGCCGTCGTCGCGGCGTTCGAAAAGCAGGACCCAGACATCAAGGTCAACCTCGTCAGCCAGCCGGCGGATAATTATTTTGCTCTGCTCACCGCCTCGGCGATTTCCCACACCTCGCCGGACCTTGCGGTGATGTGGACCGGCGTCTGGGACCTTAAATATTCCAATCTGCTGGCGAATTTGAAGCCGCTGCTCCCCGCCGCCGAACTCAGCCAGATGAAAGGCCTCAGCTGGTCATCCGAAGACTATGATGTTTCGAAAAAACTCTATGTCCTGCCGCTGGAAGACCAGTTTTATATCGGCTTCTACAACAAGGCCTTGCTGAAAAAGGCCGGCCTCACCGCACCGCCGCGCGACTGGGCGGAGCTTGATGCCGATTGCGGCAAGCTGCGCGCCGTGGGGGTCGTACCAATGCTCTACGGCAGCGATACCCAGGCCATCAGCTCGGAATTCTACCCGTTTTATGATTTCAGCTATCTCATGGCCGGCGCCTATCCGCTCTCGGAATGGACAGGGTTTGCCAACGGCAAAATTTCTCTCACCTCGCCGCCGATCGTCGACCAGGTGACCAAATGGGCGTCGCTGCATACCAATGGCTGCACGAACAAGGATGTTCTCACCACGCTGGATATTCTTACGAAATTCGGCAATGGCGCGGCGGCGATGATCATCGATGGCAATTGGAACCTGCAGCAACTTTACGACACAATGGGCGCCAACCTCGGCGTGTTTCCGCTGCCGTTCTCCGACAAGCCGATGACAGGCATTGTGCAATTCCCGGGCGACGGCCTTTCGCTGATGAAATCCTCGGAACACAAGGCGGATGCCGTGAAGTTTCTGGATTTTCTGATGAGCGGGCAGGCGCAGACAATCATCTCCAAATCCGGCCTGGTGCCGGCGCGGGAAGGCTATCCGGCATCCAACCCGCTCTATGCCGGGCTGTTCGCCTTGTCGAAATCCGAGGGCTATACGAAATTCCCGATGATCGACAATCTCATCCAGCCGGATGTCGTGAATACCGGGTCCAGTACCCTCACCGCCGCCTTCGCGCAGCAGATGACGGTGCCGGCGGCGTTGCAGAAAATGCAGGATACCTGGGCAAATCTGCCACCCGCGGAGAAAAACGGGACGGAATGATCCATGGCGGCCCGCTATAGCGGCCGCAAGGATCGCGGCCGCGCCGCTATCGTGTTCCTCGCACCGCTGCTGGTCGTATGGGGGCTGTTTCTCATCCTTCCCATCGTGCAAACCGGCTTCTACAGCTTCACGCAATGGGATGGGCTGTCGGCCTCCTGGAACGGCGGCGGCAATTACGCAATGCTCGTTCACAGCACGGAATTCGGCAACGTCCTGTTGAACAATTTTCTCCTCCTCCTCGCCGTGCCGCTCGCGGTTTTCCTGCCGTTCTGCATCGCCCTGCTCATCGCCATGGAACCGCCCGGCTGGCGCTGGGTGCGGGCGCTGATTTTTCTGCCCGCCACACTCTCCTGGGTGGTCATCGGCATTGTCTGGCTGCGCTTCTATTCATCCGACGGCATGCTCAACAGCCTGCTTGCCGAATTCGGCCTGGCGCCGCTGGACCTGCTGGGCAGCGTGCGCACCGCCATCATCCCCATTGCCCTCACCTTCATCTGGTCGCAGATCGGCCAGAACACGCTGATCTTCCTCATCGGCCTGTCCAGCATCGACCCCAGCATTCTCGAAGCGGCCACAATCGACGGTGCCGGATTGATCGCGACGGTGCGCGAGATCATTCTGCCGCTCATGACACGCTTCATCATCTTCGCCGGAATCATCACGCTGATCGCCGCCTTCACCGCGCTGTTCAGCCTGATTTTCGTCATGACAGGCGGCGGGCCGGGCTTTTCCACCACCACCATGGAATTCTACATCTACCGCCTGGCCTTCGGGCAGACGGATTTTGGGATGGGCGCCACCGTCGGCGTTGTCCTGCTCGCCTTCATCGCGCTGATCTCAGCGCCCTTGATGGCCATCTACCGGCGGGTCTCCGCATGAGCGACGCAGCACTGCCAAAAAGCCGTTCGCTGGTGGACCGCGTCGTCCATGCCATCGGCCATGACATCATCGCCAACAGCCTGCCGCCCGGCACGCAGTTGCCGAACGAAGCGGAATGGTGCGAACGGCTGGGTGTCAGCCGCAGCGTCCTGCGCGAGGGGTTGCGCGTGCTGGTGAGCAAGAAACTCATCGACATAAAATCGCGTTCCGGCGGCCGGGTGCGGGATAAATCCACCTGGAACCTGCTCGACCCGGATATTCTGCTCTGGCTCGGTCAAACCGAGGACCAGGATACGTATGTCACCGAGCTTTTTGAACTCCGCCGCGTCATTGAACCGGCGGCCGTGGCGCTTGCCGCCGGCCGCATTTCTTCTCCGCAACTCGCGGATTTGCGCGCCGCCTATCAGGAGATGGTGAAAGCCGGTGAAGACCCGAAACTGTTTCTGGAGCCGGATGCGCGGTTCCACCGCATCATCCTCGGCGCTGTCGGCAATTCGCTGTTCCGAGCGCTGGCTGAAACCGTCGCCGTGGCGCTGGACATTACGCTGCGGCTTTCGCTGGCAGCCCCCAAGGGCCAGCAGCAATCCCTGCCGCTACATAAGAAGGTCGTTGATGCAATTGCCAAAGGCGACGGCAAGGCGGCGGCCGCCGCAATGCTGGCGCTGGTCAATGCGTCTGAACGCGATGTCTCCGAGGCCCGCGCCCTGCGCGCGCGCAAGCGCCAGTCGAAACCGAAAAAAACCAACGGAACGAGGTTGATATGAGTGGAGAGGATTTCACCCGGTTGCGGGAAACCATGTTCGCTGCCTTGCTGTCGGATTGCCTGGATCAGCTCGGCCACATGTCGCAGGCCATGCCATCCCGCATCCGGCCGCTGGATGAGGCGCAAATCATGGTGGGGCGGGCGCGCACCGGCGCCTATATGGAGGTCTATCATGTCGAGGACGGGGTGAACCCGTACGAGCTGGAAATGGACTTGATCGACAGCCTGGCATCTGGCGAAATTCCGATTTTTGCGTGTAGCAATCCGGGGCGCGTGGCACCCTGGGGTGAGCTGCTTTCAACCGCGGCGCAGGTGCGGGGTGCGGCCGGCGCGGTGATGGATGGCTGCGTGCGGGACATCAAGGCCATCCGCGCCATGGGCTTTCCCGTCTTCCATGGCGGCATCGCGCCGCTGGACAGCAAGGGCCGGGCGCGGGTGATGGCGATTGACGTGCCGATTGAATGCGCCGGCGTCGCGGTAAGCTCAGGCGACCTGATTTTTGGCGATGCCGACGGCCTGGTGGTGATTCCGCGGGCGGCGGAGGAAAAAGTGCTGGAGCTTGCGGCGGAAAAACTGAGGGGCGAGCGTGACACACTTGCCGAATTGCGGCAGGGCATGAGCCTGCGCGAAGTTTTTGCCCGCCACGGCATATTGTAAGCCGCCATGGACGATGGCTGGCCGCTTACCTGGGCGCACGGCGCCGCGCGTATCATCCCAACCGCTGGAATGATGCTGAATGCCAGCTTCAAGCTCCCCTCCGGCCGCATTTTTTCTCCTTTCGCCAAGGCGGACTGGGCGACCGGCGATACGGCGGAGAAAAACCTGACCGGTCATATGCGCTGGCTTGGCGGCATGTTCGCCTGCTTGCCCTTCGGGGATGGCGGTCCCGCCAGCGAGATTGCGCCAGCCTGGGACAGCCCGGAATTTGAGGCGCTTAACCCGCTGAATCATGGGTTTTCCGGCAATGCCGACTGGGGTCTCATCGAAGCGGCACCCGGCCTTGTCCGTATCGGCCTCGACTACCCGGCGGAGGACGACATCGGCCGCATTGAAATGGCTATCTCAGGAGACCCGCACGTTCCGGCGCTGGTCTTCGAAGCCAAAATCACCGGCAGGCGGGATTGCAAAACCTCGTTTGGCTTTCACCCCATTTTCACCCTTGCCGCACCGCCCGAATCCATCGAAATCCGCGCGGATTTTTTCTCCGGCCTCACCTACCCCGCGCGTGTTAAAGGCGGGGGCATGATTTGCAAGATCGGCGCGCAATTTGACACCTTGGATGTCGTTCCCGCCGCTCACGGCGGCACGTTGGACCTGAGCCGTCTCCCTAAACCCCAACCCATCGAAGACAACCTTCAGCTCTGCGGCGTTTCCGGTCCCGTGGAAATCATCTATCATGGTGAAAGCGCTGGTGTGCGGGTCGATTGGGACAGGTCGATTCTCCCCTCTTGCCAAATCTGGATCAGCGACCGGGCTTTGCGCGCCTCGCCGTGGGAGGGCCGCTATCGCGGCCTTGGGATTGAACCCGTTGCCTCCGCTTTCGACCTATCCAGCACCTATTCGGCAACCAGAAACCCAATCGCCGACGCCGGATTCGCAACCGCCGTTACGCTGTGGGCAAACAAAACCGTTACGATTCCTTGCCGTATCGAAGCGTTCGATGTTGGCGACGGCTGACCGACGGGCAACATTTGTACGATCCCGCAACGTGATCGGCGCGGGTGATCTGGCGCTGGAAAAATCCCGGCGCTACCAGGTGTCAATAAATCTCCCGGACACCCGCGCGGCGGGTTTCGCGGCGCTCAAGCCCCGTGTGATCCAGCTCCGCGTCTCCGCCGGGTCAATCACCGCATCGATTTCCAGATACGACGCCATATTGATAGCCTTGCCCTCGGCGTAAAGTTTACCAACCAGCGTTTCAAACAGCGCCTGCCTTGCGGCGGGGTCCGTCTCGGCGTCAAGTTCGCGCTTATAGCCGAGGCGCACGGCACCTTCGAGGCCCATGCCGCCAAACTCGCCGCTCGGCCAGGCGGCGGTCAACACCGGCTCGTGGAAGCCGCCGCCGGCCATGGCCATCGCGCCCAGCCCGTAGCCCTTGCGCGGCACCACGCAGACCAGCGGCACGCCAAGCGCCGCACCGGTGACGAACATCCGGCAAACGTGCCGCACCTGCGCGGTTCGCTCCGTCTCCGGTCCCACCATGAAGCCGGGCGTGTCGCAAAGGCTGAGAATCGGCAGCCCATGCGCGTTGCAAAGTTGCATGAAGCGTGCCGCCTTGTCGGCGCCCACGGCGTCAATCGCGCCGCCGAGATGCATGGGGTTGTTGGCGATCACGCCCATCGGCCGGCCTTCCAGACGCGCAAATGCGGTGATCATGCCCGGCGCAAAACCGCGGCGCAGTTCCAGCACCGTGCCCGTGTCCGCCAGAAGCGCCAGCAGCGCTCGCATATCATAGGCGCGCTTGCGGTCTTCCGGGACGGCGGCGCGGAGTTTGCGTTGATCCGCCGCATCGAAATCGGCCTTCTTCCCCGCCGTGAAATAAGCCAGGTATTGCCTGGCGGTGGCGACGGCCTCGGCCTCGTCGTGGACCAGAATGTCGATGACGCCATTGGCTGATTGAACGGCCGCCGGGCCGACTTCCTCCGGCCGGAAAACGCCGAGGCCGCCGCCTTCTATCAGATTTTTAGCACGCAATATTTGGACGGGCTTGAAGATGGCTGGTGCAACCGAAGCCTAGTGACGTTTTGCGAACTGGTGAAGGCGCTTTGGGCGAGCGATGTCGATCTTGTCATGTCCGACCGGCAAAGAATCCGTTCTTGTTTCGCAACGCACTTTTCTTTGTGGAGAATCGGGGCGAGGCAAACGTTCAAAACCGCTGTCTACCATCAGCTGGTATGTCGAGACGATCGCTGACGCCGCCAACAGCACAGGCAACACGGCCGCACTCGGCCATAAGCAAAGAACAAACACGTCGCGCGTCAGATTGATTCGGCCGCCGACATGGCTCCGCCATATCGCCACTTCCTTTAAACCTTCGTCATGGCACCACGGAAGGTTTATTTCCGGCGAGCGCGTTCCGCCCAATTCGCCGGCTCCGCTGATATTCGCACGATCTGCCTGGCGCCATCCTCGACAATGCGGGCAAGAAATCCCACCAGATCACCCGAAACACGGCCGCGCCCCTCGTCGAACTCCGACAGAATTGTCATGAGTTTGGCCGCGTTC
>Ga0116229_10013955_pt1 | contig 11246 bp, 8 predicted proteins | sample S1TSphgellanicum_3_FD_87313 | JGI IMG/M metagenome (GOLD analysis project Ga0116229, IMG submission 87313) | Host-associated microbial communities from peat moss isolated from Minnesota, USA - S1T2_Fc - Sphagnum magellanicum MG | ecosystem: Host-associated > Plants > Peat moss > Unclassified... | reverse complement strand
GAACCCCACCCTCTCCTGCCGATAAAACAGCGGTGCACGCCAACCGTCTTCAAGCTTGATGGCGATGGCCGTGAGCAGCATCAATGGGAAGGTCAAACAGAAGAGAAACGTCGCCGCGAGGAGATCAAACACACGCGCACTCTGCAAGCGGAAGGATCCACGCTTGAATCCTTCGCCAAAGATTAGCCAGCTGGGGTTCAGGACATCGATGCGCACGCGCCCGGTTTCACGTTCGAGAAAGGTGACGAGCTCGATCACATCGATGCCGGCCAGGCGGCAATCAAGCAATTCGCGAATCGGAAGCGAATTCCGCCGCTCGTCCATGGCCACGATGATTTCATCCACTTCGAGACGTTCGCACAGCTCGAGAAGCTTTCCATCGGAATGAGTCAGTCGATCGAGCGGAATATCAATTCCCTCACCGGGAGGCTGGACGAAGCCCACTACCATGAAGCCGCGCTGATCTGCGCGCCGGCGAAGTCCCGCGATCGGCGCCGCGCGCCGCCCGGTGCCGTACACGAGTACCCGACTTTTGAACGATACATCCGCCACAATGCGCAAAAATCCGAGCCTAAGTATCAACAAGACAGCGACCACCAGAATGCCCGCGATCGCAAGAACGGGACGCCCGATCCACATATGCGGAATCAAATAAAGACCCAGGGCGGTAACCGCAACGCCCGCTCCCACAGAGGCTATTACGCGGAACAAGATGCCCACCGTGCGAGCACGTTGGCGCGCGCTGTAGAGCCCGAACGCCATCGTGCAGGAGAACGTTGCAGCGGTGAACAACAGGCCGCGCGCCCAGACCGATCCTTCATCGTAGTCAATTGCGAGTGGATCGATGTGAAAGCGCAGGAACCTGGCGGCAATCAACGCGCAAAAGACCACGGCAACCTCGACCATAGCGAGCATCACGATCGAGATTGGGATGTGGTGGCCGAACAGCCGGACGCGCATACGACTACCGCCGCTACTTCCCTGTCCGTGGGGTAAGGAAGGTCATTGTTTTAAAACCAGATTATAAGGAAGTTACTGCCAACAGGGGCAAAGTTCAGTCGTCGGTACCGGGGACGTTTCCTTGCGCGAATTATAAGCTCGTCCGTGTTTGGCCCGCTCATGCCGCTATGTACACTCGTGGCGCCGATGGCCCGGCGGCTCAAGTGTCGTGCTGCACCACGGCAATTACGCAGCGGGCAACAAATTCGCAGTAAGGGGCACCGCAATTGGCGAATCTTTCTATCGACGGTTGCGTCCCAGGATCCTCAGCCCGGCCGCTGCGCCATCTAGTAACCGCGACGTATGGGTGCGGCCCGCGAGTCGTTCGAGGTAGTACTGCGCCGACTTTGGGCCTTGCCATGCACCGCTCAGCTCTTCAATTTCGGGACCATGCGAAAGTAACTCCTCCCATTCACCGACTATCCTGTTCCAGTCGTACTCGGAGAGGACGTATGTACGTCCGTTGGCCGCGAGCCGCCTCAGCCGATCCGTATCGGCAAGGAGCATGGTCAATTCTGTGCCGGCCTGTTCCACTGACTTCTCTTGGGTGAGAAAGGCACCCCCGCTTCGTCCGACGGTCTCGGGCAATGCTGCCCGTGCAACGCTAAACACCGGCAGGCCAGTCGCGATCATTTCGACCCCTGCACAGCAAAACGTCTCGGTATACTCGCTCCAATTGGGGTTCACCACCCCGAGACTAGACGCGTTGTATAGACTCCGCAACTCGACCGGACTCAACAGGCCGGCCAGTTCGACACCGGCGGATTCAAGCGACCCGAATTCCGTGGCGAGGGGCTCGACGTAGCGGCTCTCGAAGTCTGGGTCGGCTATGCCGAACCGACCGAGTTCGCGGGTGCTCCCGTATAACCTGCCGGTCCCCGCAAGTACCAGTTTGGCCCCGCAATCGGCTCGATGAACGTGCTTCCACATTTGCAATAGACGATGCAGTCCCTTGGTTGGCCCAGCCGCGCCTGCGTAAGCGACCTTACGCCGCGAAAAACGGTCAGGCGATACCGCAATCCCTTCGGCGAACAGCGGAGCGAGCGGATTGTAGATTCGTCCTACACGTCCGTGGTGCGAGCTGCGCAAGAGTGGAACTCGACAGGTATCGGAGACCGTCACTAGGCCGCTGATCGAGCCGCTTTCGAGCCAATTTCTTTCCAGACGTGATACGGGAAGTTGTGTCCAAAGGAGCGGCTTCACGCCATGCCCACGCAGGCGCTCGAAGACCGATGCGTCTCCGTAAGACAACCAAACGGTCCTGCCCTCGTGCGCCCAATCGCATCCTGATTCTAGCGATTCAAACGTCTGGCACTCCGAGTCGACGACCTTCTGTCCATGGACGATGCACATGCCGACCTCATGTCCGCGCTGTGCGAGTCCCTCGGCGACCAGGAGTCCAGAGGCATGCGTACCCGAAAGCGCTTCCCCGCCGCGGATCATGGCAGCGGCCGAGATGCTCTGACGCGGCAGATCACGAATGACGAACAACGTGCGCACGGCGACCGCCTAGCCCGCCGACCCTGTGTATCCCGGGCCGAAGAAATCGCGATGGTTCATGCCACCAACCGATCGAGCATAACGCGAAGGTAGTAGTCCGAGAGGCTCCGCCAGTACAAATGCCGGCGATAGTACTCCTGGCTCGCTTGCATGACGGACTCTCGCGCAAGCGTATCGTTCGAATACTGCTCGCACAAATCGACGAGATCCGACATATCCGGGCGCGTGAAGACGATGTGTTTTCGGTCCTCGAACGGAAGCGGCATTGTTGTGGCATGCGGCGGACTTATAACGCAGGCGCCTACCGCAAAATAGTTAATCAGTCGAAAACAGAACGGTCCGTTACCCGGAAGGTCGAGGCAGACTTTCGAACGCGCTACCTCCTTCAGGAACTCCGGGTACTTGACCTTGTTGGCGCCTCCGTAGAATTTTACGCGGTTTTGATTCTGTAACGCGGAAATTGCCGCGATACGGACTTCGGTCGCGAACTGAAGTCCGAAGCGGCCGTAAACGTCCCAGGAAAAACGTTGTCGTTGCCGCTCCCGACGAGGTCCGCAGGCGTACCAGTCGACGAGCATTGCGTCCGAAACGTAGCCTCCCGGGACAATCGCTTTCCCACCGTAGCCGCCAACGCGATACTGCATTTTGAATTCGAGGTCCAATTCTTCTGTGCCCATATGCGTGAGATCGGGATAATCGGAACAATTCAAGGCAACGCGAAACGTCCGATGGCCACGTTGCATCTCGATGACAACAGTTCCGGGGAGGCGCTGTGGAATCTCGGTGACTTTGACCGGTACTCGCGCCCGAAATCCGTGGAACAGCGGCTCCACCCAGGCCCACCCTGGCGCCCACTGCAATGTCGCCGGCCAGCGAAACGCCACTCCGTGCAACTCCTTCGCCGAGACCTTCCAGGCAGCGTCGCGCGCCGGCGATTGCAAACTTAGAATTGCGCGCTTCAGCGGCCTTCTTATCTGCCTCGCCAGCAAACTCACTGCAGAAATCTGCGAAAGTATTCAATAGTCGGCGGCAGCCCATCGTCGAGGGCAACGGAAGGCTGCCACCCGAGCTGTTCCCTGGCCTTCTTAATGTTCGGCTGGCGCTGCTTGGGATCATCTGCAGGCAGCGGGTGAAAGACGATCTTCGATGCCGATCCGCACATGCGAACCACTGATTCGGCGAGCTCCCGAATCGTGAACTCGTTGGGGTTTCCGAGATTTATAGGCCCGGAAATCTCCTTCGCCGAATTCATTGGACGAATGAGGCCGTCGATCAGATCGGAGACATAGTAAAAGGAGCAAGTTTGCGAGCCGTCGCCGTAAATTGTTATGGGCTCACCGCGTAGAGCTTGCATCACAAAATTCGAAACGACGCGTCCATCTTTCGGATGCATGCACGGACCGTAGGTGTTGAATATGCGCGCCACCTTTATTTCCAGGTGATGCTGGCGCTGATAGTCACGAAATGGCGTTTCAGCGCAGCGCTTGCCTTCATCGTAACAGGCTCGTGGTCCGATCGGATTGACGTTGCCCCAGTACTCCTCCGTCTGCGGGTGCTGCGTGGATCACCGCACACCTCACTGGTCGACGCCTGCAGAATCTTCGCGCGAATCCTCTTCGAAAGCCCGAGCATGTTGATGGCGCCGTGTACAGACGTTTTCGTCGTCTGAACGGGGTCGTTCTGGTAATGCACGGGAGAGGACGGACACGCGAGATTATATATCTCGTCCACTTCGACAAATAGGGGAAATGTGACGTCGTGCCTGATCAGCTCGAAGCGCGGGTTGCCGAATAAGTCCGCTATATTATCGCGGGTTCCCGTGTAGAAATTGTCCACGCATAACACGTCGTTTCCTTCGGCAACCAAGCGGCGGCACAAATGCGCGCCAATGAAGCCAGCACCGCCGGTAACGAGGATCCTTCTGCGCAGAGAGTAACGTAAACTGCTCATAAAATTTGATGTCCTTAAGACGCTGGTAGTAGCGGTCCACCGGTTGAAAAGCCGTTACTATTTAATAGTTTAATAGCGGCTTGTCGGGTTGGCGGTTTCTTTTGAACGTGCGAATCAGGACATTAAGCGTGGAGCCGGGTGCTATTGATCCATGGGGCTGCGGCGAGGGGTCGCGATGCGCTCTTGTCAGAATTGCATCGCGACACTAGACGAACAAGGCCGCGATTTGTGGCGGGCTGTTAATTTAGACTAGGACGATACGCAATCACTAAGCCTTTCTTAGGAGCGCCTCCAACCCAAACTGCTGCGGAGTGGCGAACCACTCGGCGATGCCGATTCGATTCAAGCGGTAGGGGTCTACCCTCGGCGAGTTTACGCCTCCATGGCACGACGCACAGCATTCAAATCCGAGGGCCTGAACCACTGCGCGCCCCGCATCCGAAATATTCTCCCGGCCTCCGAATGGATAAGCAAACAGCTGCGCCGTAACTCCCACCTCACGCTCCAGTTTCTCCCTCGATGCCGACAGATCGACACGGATGTCTTCGGGACTTGACCTTGCCATGTCCAGATGCGTGTCCGAGTGATTGCCGATCTCGAAGCCGAGTGATGCGAGCTCACGCACGTGGGCCCAATCCATCCAACGTGGGGCTATCGGTAGCGCCGCGTCCCACGGTGCGACGATCGAAGTACCCAAGAATCCGGTGGTAACAAAGAAGGTCGCGGGAAGACGATATTTTAGCAAAATTGGCGCCGCTACTTGGAAGTTATCGAAATAGCCGTCATCGAAGGTGATCGAGAGGGTTCCTCCCATGTTCTGACCCAGCATAGATCCGGTAATTTGTTCGCGGAGGGCGACGACTCTGAACCGTGCTCTGAAATAACGGCAAAAACTCTCGAACTTCGCCGCACTACACGTCAAATCGTCCCCTGGCATGTCATCATTGACTCGATGGAATGCAACGATCGTCGAAACGGAAGCAAATCGCCAGGCGGAAATCCCCGTGGCGTCAGCGGCCCATCCGATCGCCGTCTTGATCTCTTTTTTAAAAACAGCACTCATGCGCCTGGCAGTCCTTAATGAATCCAGCGCGGTGGATTGGAGAGATTGTTTGTACGGGCCAGCGGACGTCATATTCCGCCACTCGGTTACGGTCTAATCTCTCACACGGCAGGAGTGAACGCAATTTGTAGCCGGATCCAAAGGTGAATTTCGTCACGTATGAGTTGACCCGAATTTCAGGTCCGGGTTGATTGTCCTAAAATCCTCTACAGAGGGTGCCCTGGATCTTGGCGCCGCAATGGCATGCGGCGTCACAAGACCGCGACTGCGGGTCGCTGCGCACATCGCAAAAAAAGGCTTGCAGTCAGCGCCCTAGCAACTGCCAGGCCAGCTGCATGGCCCGGTCGTATTGGGTGCGGTTAAACAGCAACATCATCACCCAGTATAATCCGGCGGCAACCACGATCTGCACCACCAGCAGCACGAGCGGCGGAAGCATTGACCCTAATAGGAGAGCGACGACCTCTACCACGGCCGCCGTGGCACCAGTACAAACTGCGGGCATGAATAGCGGCCGCAGAAGCTCACTTAGCATGATTCCGAATCCTCGGGATATGCGGTGCATAGCGCTCAAAAAAACGAGAGGAAAGCCGGCCACCCATGCGACAGCTACCGCACGCGGGCCAAATATGGCGCCAAGCAGCAGAACGGGCATCATGATCGACGCCCATACGATCATGTTCTTGAACGTAATTGAGACGTTGCCGGTACCGATGACCGCCGTGCTGAGTAAGGCGTAGACCGTCCGTAGCGGTAACAGCAGAGTAAACGCCGTAAACGGAAATACCAGAGCGATCCACCGGGGTCCGAAAATTATCGGAAACGCTACATGCGAAATGACGCCAGCGAACCAGAAGAGCGGGAAGACAATCGTTGCCGCCGTCGCGATGACGGTCTTTAGGGCGCCTAGCTGAGCCTCGTGATCCCCTGCCTTAGCGGCGAACGACGGCAGCGTAATTTGATTCACAGTACCGGAGATCTGATCGAGCGCGGCGTGTGACAGAGTCTTGGCCAGCGAATAAGGACCCAGTGCGTCGGCCCCACTCAGTCGGCTCACAAGGAAAGTATCGAAATCCCCGCTCACAAAAAGCAGCAGCCGCTGACCCACCATGTGGTAGCTGTCTCGAAGCATGGCGCGGAGCTCCCAGACTCGCCAGTTCAAGGAAGGTCGGACCTTCAAGGCAAACCACAAGGCGCATGCCCGCATCGCGGAGCCAATCAAAGTCCCGCAGATCAACGACCAGTAGGCTTCTCCCATATTCGCCATAACGAGAGTAGCAAGACCCTGGATGATGCTCACAGAAGTCTGAATCACCGCCAAGCGTCCGAAGCGCATTTCCTTCGAAAGCAGCGCGTACGGCACGATCGCGATCGCCGAGAGCGGCAATTGGAGGCTTGCGACACGCAAGACAGCCGCCAATGCTGGATTTCTGAAGAATGCCGCCCCAGCCGGGGCTGCCAGAGCGATAGCTGCGGCGAGGAGCGAAGAGAGCAGCATCCCACCGACGACGGTGGCTCCCTGAAGACGAGTGGACAGATCGCGCCGGAAAATTAGGATCTCGCCCAGTCCGCCGTCCGTAACCATGGACGCAAGTACTGTAAACAGCCCGGCGGTCGCCACTAGCCCGTAGTCACTTGGTTGCAGCAAACGTACCGTGATTACGGTCAGACTCCAGGTGACGCACTGTGAGAACAGACGCGCCGAACCGACCAGACGCAATCCCCGAACGGCGTGTTGCGTGTGATTCATCTTCGCGCCATTGTCTGACATCCGTCTCGACCTCACTCCGCGCTATATGCGGATTTGGACCTGGCCCGTTTGCGCAAAAATTTTACGACTGTGATTCTAAGCAGCTTTGAGTGGTCGTTTCCTCCTTTCTTATTTCATCGCCCACAGGTATCCCAGCCAGGAGTGCCCTCGTACGGGCTGCCGAAATCGGATCCGGGTTTTGCAACGCTTTCGCGGACACCGTCGTGGCCGCGCGGCATCCAACTTGTAATATCCCGCACTCCCAATGCCCTAAGATCATCCTATAAACGATAGTGTCTTCTGGATGACCCCTGAGATCGTCCTCGGAGTGATGACTGAGAGCTTCCGACGCAGGCGAATCGTATAATGCCGCCGCGAGAACGGTTCACTTACCGTTTAGCGGGCAAGCGATCAGGTTACCTTCAGCGCGGGAGCCGCGGGCACAAGCGCAGTGCCGAAGTTGCATCCCACGGATCCGCTGCCATCGAGTGCGCCGCATGTCACACCACCGATAACGGCGGAACTGCCTACCGCAAAGCTCGAAGCAACCTGTGTGGTAGGTGTACTCGTGAAGGGCGAAGAAGAGAGGACCACGCTGTTCTGATCGAGCGCGGTACTCGAACGCCAGGAAGCGAGCGTCAAGCCTGCATATTCGCTGCGCGCAAACTTACACGCATTCCCATTCGAGCCGTAGACGTTGTTGTTGAAGGTCGCATTTGTTGCGGCAAAAGTTGGGTCTACAAAGATACAACTGGCGTTGGCACCTTGATCGTAGCCGCCAATTGCATAGACGATGTTGCGATAGAACTGTATCGCGGCCCCCTTACCGCCCTTGCAATAAAGGGCGTCGAAGCTAGCGTAGTTCGATGTTCCATAGAAAGTATTGTTGTAAATTTGACAAGCGCCGGTGACATACGGGTTGCCGACGGATTGTGGGAACGCTTGGAACTCTCCCAAGCATATATTGTGGTGAAATACCGAGGTCACGCCGGTGTAGGGAGTGTGGCCGACGACTACACCCGTTCCTATATCGGTATCTATTTGTGCCGCGCTGCCGAAGTTCCCATGATCGAGATAGTTATAGGAGCAGTTAGCAAAATCGCTGTTGAAATCCTTAGTCAAAATCGATGAGCAGTTGTAAGTCGTATTGTTCGTAATCACCATGCCAATCGAAGACCCTGCGGTGCCATAACACATGATCGCGTTATAGCCCCATAAAGGCGACGCGCCGCCTCCATTGCACGCCAAATCATGAATCTTGTTGTTGTGGACAACTGCTCCATAGGCATTCCAGAACCGTATCGCACCGGGATTATTATTCGAGGGTACGCCGCTGCCACCGTAGATCTCGCAATTTTGAATGACGCAACCCTGAAGAATGGTGCCATTGGGATTTTCGAAGCAGATGGCGCAAAAGGAGAAGTTGCGAATCGTCAAACCATCGAAGGTGCAATAACCGGGATTTGGAACCTGGGATGCGCTCTCACTGCTCTGACCAAAACAAAATCCGGTTTGATTTGTTGGACTTCCAAAGTCGATGATCGCCCAGCGTGGCGTGTAGACGCCCGATGAATTGCACGAAGCGATGTAGGTACTTGCGGCGGAAGTTCCGCCATTAGTGTTGAGTGCCGGCTGATTGCCATTAGCGTTTACTATTGAGAGTAGCGTAGTGCGCGTACCACCTATCGTGCCGTAGGTGATCGGCGTCTGCGTACCGCCAATATCGCCAATTATCCCGATGCGCTTCCCGGCGTAAGCGCCCATCTTGGAGTTTAGAGCGGTTATCGACCATGGGCTAGCCAAGGAGCCTACATTGTTATCGTCGCCGTTCGGGGAAATAAAATAATCAAACGGCAACGCGGATTGCGCAAATGCACGCCTGATGTTGATGAACGGGAGGCCGGCGATTACAGCTGCGGTTGCACCGCACTCGAGTATTTTTCTTCGGCTAATCATCGCTAGGTCCTCTCAATCGTTAAGTCAATCTGGCCATTGTGGCTCCAAGTCGTGCGGCAATTCACGATTCTCTAGAACACGACACACTGAACTTACATCGTTTCAGTATTTCGACAACCTGTCTCTGGGGTCAGACACTTTGGCTTTGTATATTGGCGTGTGAGCTTAGAACATAAATTTTGGGAGCGGCAGCGATCCCGCTACAGATCGTCAAGCATCGAAAGCCAGATCCCGGGCTCGCGATATGGGCAAATCTCTAACAATCACCGCTAGTTACTGCGACGCACCACGCGCCGCGGATTGAGACATATACCGCCCAACTGCTACTTTTGAGCGACCAAAATGACGACATGACGGCCGGCGAGCGGGGCGCCAGGGTGTGTCTCGCTGGTAATGATTTCCTTTACGGTAAGCCCGTTTCGTTCCAGACACTGGCGTGCGGTGTCGATCGTATATGACCGGCGTAGGGGCTGGACAATTGGATGCCAGATTTTCTTCCTTATCCACTTGACGAGGGCCATGGGTCGCGGACGGGGATATAGGAATTCTCGGGCTTTGATGGCGAGCCGCTCTCGCGTGGTTATGTCGGTATGGATCAGGGTCACGTAGTGACCTGCCGGCGCCAGCACGCGCCGAACTTCTGAGGTTGCCTCTTCCGGCTTCTCGAAGTGTTCCATTACGCCGACTGCGATGACGAGATTGAACGACCCGGACGGGAATGGCAGTTCCTCGGCGCGCGCAACCGAGCACTCGGCGGCTGATCTCCTGCGGGCGCGGACGAGCGCGTGGATCGATGGATCGATGCCGTACTTGTGGGCGACGGCTAGCGCGCCAAGCAGCGTGCCTTCGCCGCATCCTAGCTCAAGGACGCGGTCGGTTGAGAACGATTGCGCGAGCTCGCAAAAATAGGATTGGAATTGCGCGGAGCGACCCTGGTCAATCCACACGTCCTCATGGTGGCGGTAGATGTAATCGTATGTTCGACGGAGTTCGTCGCCACTGTCTCCAGGGCGTGCCACGAGGAAACAAGGTATGTCGTGGAGTAGGGGGTAAGTGACTCCGCACTGCGCGCAGGCGAGCTCTGTGAGCGCCATTTTGCATTTTGGGCAGACGTACATGTGATGAGGTTCCGCAAGCACAGGATCACAAGGCAATCAAGGCAGCAGGATACCCAAAAAGCAGTGACGGGGACGGCTACCTTATGCCCATGCCAATATTCATCTCTTCGGCTGTTTGAGGGATTCATCGACCGCCGATATCCAGCTACCGCGACTGGACGCTTCCAGCGCCGCGGGCGTCGCTAACCGTCGACTCGAACAGATCGCAAAGCTGACGACCGATCTGCGAGAATGAATAGCGCTCGACCACAAAACACCGCGCCGCGCGACCCATTGCTAACCTCGCTGTTGGATCGCTCAATAGCCTGTCGATGGCTTCCACGAAACCCTCCGCCGACTCCGCAAGCTGCACATTCACGCCTGGACTCACGTCGATCCCCTCGCATGCGATTGGATGGGCGATTACACATTTTTCCATCGCGAAGGCATCGAGCAGCTTGAGCTTCGTTCCCCCGCCGTCGCGAATGGGACACACATAGAGCGTCGCCGCATCCATGAGTGGGCGAACGTCTTCCAAGAACCCGTGAACGCGGACATCCGTCAGCCCGGACGCAAAGCTCAACACAGACTGCGGCGGAGCAGATCCGACGATCTCGCACCGCAGATCGGGATGCCTCCGCTTTGCGATCGGCCAAACCTCGCGCAGCAGGAAGAGGACCGCATCGACGTTCGGATACCAGTTCAGGCTGCCTACGAAGATAAGTGACGGCCCTTTCGAATAACTGTAGTTTGGTCGAAAATACTCTGCGTCGACTCCGTTCGGAACGGCCACGACATGGGCCAATGGTGCCACGGTCCGCAACCTCTCAGAATCAAGCTCGGAGCAGGTAATATGCAGCTCGAAATCGCTGGCCATGCGGGACTCGTATCGGCGAACACGCTCGCCCTCGAGTTTATAGTACATGCGCTT
>Ga0116229_10013954_pt1 | contig 11247 bp, 8 predicted proteins | sample S1TSphgellanicum_3_FD_87313 | JGI IMG/M metagenome (GOLD analysis project Ga0116229, IMG submission 87313) | Host-associated microbial communities from peat moss isolated from Minnesota, USA - S1T2_Fc - Sphagnum magellanicum MG | ecosystem: Host-associated > Plants > Peat moss > Unclassified... | reverse complement strand
CCTCAAGAAGATACCAACAACTTCTAGGTAAGAACTTCAAACTTGATTAATTTTTTTTTCAATTTTTCATGCATAGAAAAATCCAAACTCAAGTTTGGATTTGAGCCCAACAAAATTTGAACTTGAATGCAAGTTTGAACTTGAATTCTAAAGTGATGGCGGAATCAAGCCAAACGAAAAGAATCGAGCTTGGGCCCGACTTTGAATATGGAGCTCAGCCCAAGTTTGGCTCCTTTTTGGTTTGTTGCAACCGAATTTCTTTCAACGCTGAAAGAAGATTAGTAAAAGCTCAAGGAGCCAAGTTATAATTTGATTTTAATTTTTTTTCACAACCAAATATCTTTCGGCACTAAGAAAAACTCAACTGCAAAAAACAAAAACCAAAATCTAACTTGGCTCCAAAAGTGGAACCAAGCTAGAACTTAGTCCTCTCTTTGAAAAAAAATAAAGTTAAGCTAGAAGTTGGCTCTATATTCATTGATGAAGCCAAACTTCTCTCGGCGTTGAAAGAAACTTGGCCAAAACAAATTATAGGAATTGAACTTTATCTCAGCTCCACTTTTGGAACTAAATTAAAGCTCGATTTTATTTTTTTCTACATCCAAAGTTCTTTCGGCACCAAGAGAACCTTAAATGCATAAAAAAATGCAAGGAGCCAAGTTTTAACTCGACTCCAAATGTGGAGCCCAATTAGAGTTTAGTTCTTTTTTTTTAATCGGGTTTCTTTTTTTTAACTCAACTATTTTTTTTCTAGAGAGAATTCTGAACTTTCTTCTTTCTACTTTTGTAAGACATATATTTGTAAAAATATTTCCATCACAAGGATTATGGAAACACTTTAGGTATTAGGTGCATTGGGATCAACTTTTGTTTGCAAAATTCTAAATTATTTTCATATTTTTTTAATGCATTTATAACATTTTGAATTTCTTTGCAGACTTCGCAAATGGTGGCATATGTAGACTTTTTATCCTTTTATAGGACTATACAAGCCATTAAGAGCCAAAAAATATTGAATAGCTCTGAATTCCTTGACAAACACAAAATGGTGCCGAGGAACAAAACCTAAATGACTATTCCCTTATGTCAGATGATATCTGTCGTAACCCTAACCTTGGGTTCATAACCAAAAAAGGACTTATGAAGGTGCGGGCCAAGAATGAAGCCTAGGAGTCACATTTCATGTTATCGGGAGTGTGGGAGTGTGTGAAGGAATGACCCCCACACTCCCAAGTGAGTTCCCACTTTGGGAGTTGTAGTCTGGATGGACTCCCAAATCTTCAGAAAGTAATTGTAGGGGTCAAAGCCCATTGGATTGAAAAGTTCCTTATATCATTGGAAAGTTCTTGGAATTTAGATGTTTAAAATGAGCTCGCATGCATTTGGGTACTTAAAACACAAGTTATGATCAAAAGAAAGGCCATAAAAAGTCAAAAGTAGCCCTGATTTCCTTACATGCAGGTGGCGTGCAACATACCATTGGAAAGATTTCGATAAGGGCTAAAACTTTGCTTCAAACTTCACCTCAATCGAAGTTACGGGATTCCAAAGTCATAAGAGTCCCAATTTTGGGAATTTCGGGACTTGCAACTTGGGAGTTTTGGGACAAAATGACATTTGGGGACTAGGCATAAAGAATATTATAAGGGGGAAGGTGGTGGCTTCCCCCAAGTCCGGGCCATGGTGAATCTTGTGAGTCCATGTTTGTTCGTGGCTCATCCATGCATGATAAGTGTTTTAGTTACGCAGTAACCAACTTATTGTTTGGGTTGTGCAAGTCCGTGTGAATAATTGCTTGTCAATCTTCTTAGTCCCCATCCCAGAACTCCAGCATGCCCCTCTACCCTTAAAGTGTTGTGAGCCAGGGAATGTGTCGAAATTTTTTCTCTTTCCGTTCTCTTCACATTTGGACTCATAGTTGAGTCCATCAAGGAGCTTGGGGGTGCATCAATATCGATGCCACTTATTTTTCCTACTCTCAAAATTGACATCCTTAAAGTGGAGCAGGTGTTCAAGACTCGTTAGCGGGAATGGTATAAAATGTTTTACATTTCACCTCTCAACTAAAAAGGGTAAAAGGAATTCCAAAAGCAACACATGTCTTTTTGGAATTAGCATTGGAGGTTTAAGAATGAGAGATTTGAGACTTTCTTACTTGTTAATTTTGACTTCAAGTTTATTTCTAAGTGCATTTTTTTTATATAAGATGGTAATCATAGGTTGTAGGCTTGGTTGCCTTATATTAACCATTTGCACAATGATGAACCTTTTTGGCACATCTTGGTTGATTCCATTGTCCTTGATACTTTTCATGGGCTTGTTGAGCTCTTGACTACCATGACAAAATTCAATAAAATTCAATCCTTTTGTTGTTTCTTACATCAAGTTAGATTCAAAGGATTTTATTTTCATTTCTCTCAATATCTTTGCAGGTTGGTGGAATTGGACCATGTGAAACCCAAACTTGTTCATGAATTTTTTAGAATCCAATTAATTAGGATTATCCCCTTATAGCAATTCAAAGAAGTGTTGTTGGCAACAAAAGTTTACAAGAAATGTTAGTCCAAGTCTTGCAAAACATGACATTCCTTAACTTCATAAACTTCTTTTAAATATATGTATAAGGTATGAAATATTTCAAACCCCCTTCAAGATTTTTTTAGACATATGTATTCAATTTGTTCATGTTTGTTTTTCTTTGTTCTTATAATGAGAGATTTCTATGCAACTAGGGACGTTGTAGTCAAGTCATATTATGAAGAATTCCCCAACATTTGATACCACTCACCACTAAAGCTCCAAAAGTGAATGGAGAGAACCATGGAATAGGTTAGGAAGGGTCACTATTCGGCCTTTTACAAACACTTGCCAATATGTGATCCTTTTCCAAGTTTAAATTTGTTAGGGAGATACAGGTTCATTATGACATGAACTTCGAATTGGAGATGTTGACAAAAAAATTCCAGATATTCGCCTATTCCTACATATTGGTCGAGAAAAAATTATCTTAGCTCAAGATCTAAAATGAGTTTGTTGTTCTGAAGGAGGCCAAAAAATTCCTTGAGCCTGGCTTTTCTCATTCCCAATTTGATAAATGGTTGTAGAAAGCAACCTTTTGGCATCAAGTATTTTATTTCTAGATGTTTTTTTTTTATTTTTCATTTTTTCTCCAAGACACTCCTTTTTATTGCACTCTTATTCTTATAGCTTAAAATTGAAGTGCTTACGTTATTTGATGCAACAATCTTCGATTGTTCTTTGGTTGTGAGAGAAGTCCTAAATATCGCAACCCTAGTTTTGGGCTTGCAACCAAGGCAAGGGGGTTACAAGGTTGCGCACCATTAAGAAGCCCAGGAATCAAAACAAAGAGGTTACAAGGGTGCACGCCAAGAAAATACCTAGGAGTCACATCACATACTCCCGGGAGTGTAAGAAAGTGTGAAGGAGTATGAGGGAGTGAACCCTCACACTCCCAAAGCAACTCCCACATTGGGAGATGGAATCCCTGTGGATTTACGAAATTTTAAAAAGCAACTTCAAGGGTCAAAACTCAATGGCTTGTGGCGTTCTCTATAACATTGAAAATATCTTGGAATGTAGATGTCTAAAATGGGCTTGTATTGTTCATTTAGACATCTAAAACACAAGTTATGGCCAAAAGAAGGGCCGGGAGTCAAATTGCCAGTTTGATTCCCGACTAGAAAAAGTCAAAAATCGACCTGATTTATTTAGCTATAGAGGGCATGCGACATATCGATAAAAAGCTCTCAATGAGAGCTACAACTTTGCTTTAAACCACATTTCGATCCGAGGTCTGCTCACAAAATTATGGGGCTCCAAAGTTGTGGGAATTCTAATTGGCGCGATTTTAGGACTCCCATTCGGGAGTCAAGTCCGGGCTGTGATGAATCTAGTGTGTCCATGTTACCCATGATTCCTCCTAGCACCAAAGGTGTTCCAATTATGCATTAACCACTTTGTGTGGGTTGTGCGCAGGCCCGTGTGAGTGAGTGAAGCTTGTCAACTCTTCCTAGTCCCATCTCGGAACTCCAACATGCCCCTCAACCCCTCAAAGAGTTGTGAGCTAGGGAGCGTGCCCCGACTCCTCCCTCTTATGTTGTTTTTTACTTGGACTCACATTTGAGTCCTTTAAGGAGTTGGGAGCGCGTCACCATATATGATCTCTTTTTCTTCATATATAGAATAGTTGAGGTTGGTGGCATGGGAGATTTTTTTTTTCAAAAGTTCAAGCTTAAAGATGGGATTCACATAAACAAATCTTAGGATCAACAATTTGGGAGCAAGGAGACTACCAAGTGGGTTTTGTACAAATAATCCAACCTATCTAGTTTTCCATTCAATCATAAAACTTCATTGCATTATTAATTTGTGGCAAATTGTTTTCTAAGTGTGTGTTGGTCCGCATACCTCTTTCTACATCACTAAAAAACTTCCTTTAATTTCAACACTAAGGGTAAGAGAACTGGTAGCCATTATATGGATTTCATTATGAAAGCATTATTCATTCCCTTGTAGGTATTTCTATCATGTCTTGTTATTCCATGGTGCCATTGATCAACTCCCAATCTTCTGGAGATTTAACATGACCCCAAGGCTAGTAACACTATCTTCCGAAAGGACATGCTCAAGGATTGGCATGCTTCCCATCTTCTTTAATGTGGTTGGTACTTTGATTATTCAAAAGATAGCCACCCCACCCTAGAGATTCCCTTGAGGGGGAACATTGAACCGTCTTTCATGGAAATTCTTACAAGCTCTATAGGAACACAGGTTGAGGGTGGGAAGCGGAAAAACATTTCCAAAGGAAAGGGAAAGTTGAAGGAAAAAAAGACCAAACCTCCTTCCTCCAATGTAGATCAAGATGTGTTTATTGAGGTTTTTTTGAATTAGTTTATAGGTCTTTAGGCAACAAAGGATATGATGAGAGAAAAAAGGGTTACTACCCCATTAGTTGTTCCCACCCTTCCTCTTGGTGGAATACAAAACACTCAATAGGCAACATTTTTGTTTTTTCCATTTCACCCAAATTTGATTATTGTTACCTCCAACTGGCCTTCTAGTTTCCACCATAAGGTCCTCCCATTTTCATGGCCTTCCATTGTGGCAACCAATATCTCATCCTGGACCTAGCCCCTAAAATATGAAATAATCTCCAAGTTCATTCACAAGGTAAGATTACATTACATTATTTTTTCATTTTTTTTACAACATAGTTATAATATTTTGTCCTTGATGCACTAACTCTCACAGATGCCAATCCTATGGGATTCATTCTTTTGAATTTTCATCCATAACTTGTATTGAACTTGTACCTAGTTCTTAGTTTCATTTTAGTTCACTGTTAATTAACTTTTAGTTAAGTCTTAGTTCATTTTTTGTTAACTCGTAGTTAATTTTTAGTTAAGTTTGGGTTGACTCCCAATTAACCTTTCATCAACTTTGAGTTAAATCTTAGTTAACTCCCAATTAAGTTTTAATTAATTCCTAGTTAAATTTTATTTAACTTTTAGTTAACTTTTAATTAAATCCTAGTTGACTTTTAATGTAATCCTAGTTAATTGTCAATTAAGTTTTAATTAACTCTTAGTCGATTCTAAATTAATAAGCTTTTCAAGAAGCTTTTTTACTTAATGCACACATAGAAGCATATTTGGATGCATCTTTGAGCTAGGTCCCCAAAGCGGTATAAATAGAAGTAGGAACCTTCATTTCCTTCAATATATTCAACACCAATTTTAGGCATGATCTTACACCATAACCTTATCATGTTCTTTTCATTTTCATGTTTACATATGTTAACATAATAAATATTCATTTTCATCTTTGTTTTACACATCTTGTGTTTTTGTTTTTAATTTTTGTGTTTTTATTTTTCAATCACATAATTTTATCTTGTTCCTTGTTTGGAAATTAAACTTAGACCTTTCCTTTAACCTTTGTTTTTATGGTTCTTCATGTCCTTGACACTAATTTTTCTTTTATTTCTATGCAAATGAATCTTGGTGGCAAGGTTCAGCTTGTCATTGTAAACTTTCTTGGAAACATATTAAACAACCTTTTTGATATTCCTACTTGGAATTAAAAGGTTGATGAATACATTATTATAGTCTTTGATTTTATCGAGAAGTTTTTGGCTTTTGATGGGGCTATCTTGTTATACTTAGATGACCTCAGAATTCTAAAGGAGGTTAAATCTTATGTGGAGAACTATGGATTCTAGATTTGGATGAAGTGGGTTGTGGTGGATTCATTACCATTCATGAGCAACGAAGACCCATCTCTTAAGGTTCCATCATAATCCCTTAAGCTTTCATTGTATTTTTCTTTGTCTTTCATTAAACTAAAATCTGTTTTTTAATTTTGCAGACTTTCTTCAACCATGCAACTCTTTTTGTTAAGGTCCCCAATGGGAGCTTCGCGAGATTTGTCTTTTTTTCAACATTTAATGACTTTGTGAACAATTTTATTGATGTTGGAAATGAGGACATGTTGTATAATTGGACGGATAGGGCTTCTATGTTTGTATCCAAGGCTGATATGCCCTTTAGGGCCGCAAAGAAATGCGTCTTGTTATTATTCAAGCCTTGATAAATGTTTGTTCCAAGATAGGATCCTCTGTTACAAATTTATCTGCATCCATAGGTATGTGTCTTTCTTCAAAAAATTCATTATCATCTTTGCATCAAAAGTTATGTCTAACCATCTTACATCTTGTAGGTAACATTGTCAAGGCTTGCCAAAGCCTTGGGCACCACATTCTGGCTTTGGAGTTGGATATGGAAGTTTTTATGGAGGTGTTGGAGCCTTTCGTTGAAGTAGCCATGGTCAAGCCTAACATTAAGCATGTTCATAGTTTTAATATTGATTCTCATGTCAAGAAACATTTGAGGAGGTTACTTGATTGTGAGTAAGTTATCCACTTGCATCAATATTATGCATTCCTTCAATTCTCTCTATTGTATGCTTGACACTTTCCTTTCTTTTTATTTGTAGAATGTCTTCTCCATCAAAGAGTTTCGTTTCATTTGGGGAGGATGAAATGTTCTGGGATCCTACCATTTTTTTTTTGCTACCATCATATGTTGAATCTCAAGCCTTGACTATAACATCTTTAGCTTCACCTCCTTCACATATAGGTTCCTAAGGTTATGATCCAAGAGTTAGAAGTTACATTGATGATGAAACATTAAAAAATGTTTAGGATTTGTTTTTGAGCTCGGGAGTGGATCATTGGGTTTATGAACTCATTGGGTGGTCCTAAGGTTGGGTGGAGACCTCTAATGATGTTTTTATGTTTTGTGTTAAACTTTGCTTTTATTTCAATTTTCACACAAAGTTCCTTTTAATTCATATTCCTGGAACTCCTATAGTATTTATGTTGAAGTTTGTACATACCATAATGTTGGAGTAATCTTTATTAAACAAGAATGATTGTTTGAATGCTCGCTCCAATTTTAAACTTAGTTTTGGGACCAATTATATATTCTACCCATGCAATTCCATGTTCTCTAGGTAATCTTTATTTTTGCATAGGTTTTCACAAAAAAAAATCTAGGTTGTAAGAATGACCTCTACCTTGTAATGATTGAAGCACACATTAAGGAAAATCAAAGTTTCATAAATTGTTCCCATAAAAAACAAGTACTTTTTTTTAGAGAAAATTAAAAACCTATTGTTTCCCTATAAGATAATTTAATATATCATTGCTTTCAAAATGACCTCAAATTTTAGATGATTATTGGAAATTTCAAGCAAACCATCTTTTACATCTATAAAATTTTGCAAGAGAATTGGGTTATTTGTGATTAGAAAAACATATTGGCTTGTAAACATTATATGGATGCCAAACAAAGATTATATCTTTCCTTATTTCTTTCAACATTACATTTATTTTTGAGAATGTCTCTACCCAAAGTTCTAATGTACATGTATTTTGGAAACATAATTAATTGGAGATTTTCAAAAATAACTTATGTTGATGTCCATTATATCAAAAAGGTTGTGTTGGTATCAAATCAAACCTTTCAATTTTATTAGTTTAACAACCTGACACACAAATGTATATAAATATTTGTATTGTCAATATTTTTAATGATTGTTATGCCTTATAGGGGGAAATTACACCTAACAATACCGAAACAATATTTAACAATACATAAACAATTTCCAATAAAGTTTGTGGTTACTTGATAACAAATTTCACTTTATGTATTTATTGCAAGTGAGATCAATATTGTGTGGAGTGTGTTTTCTAATTATGAATATAATTTTAAATATTTTTGAAGCCATTTCCCAATTGTATAGTTTTTAAATGGCCATAAATATTTCATTTGTCCTTCTATATCGTACATTATGTTTGTGTTCAACATATTTTTGTGGAATCTAGTGTCAACTATTATATCTAAAGTATTTTTAATATTTTGAATAAAATTTGTCCTAGTTCAATCCATATACAAATTTCCAAGATTGTAATCGGCAAAAAAATAATTCAATATTTAGTTGGGTTTGTTAGTTCATTTGATGGACTTGCAAATTACTTTCCTATGGTTCTCATTTGGATGTAGTTCTTCAAGCAAATCAAAACTTTCATTTGTCACTCTTGAAAGAAAATTTAGTGATCTAGCTAATCATAAATCTTAAAATTCATTATTCCTCAAGTGGTCATGATCATAGAACTAAACACACACAAACAAATACACATCCTACCACTTTTTCATGGTTTTGAAATGTCATTGATGTCAATGGCCTTATTTAAACTCATGAATTAAATACCCACTTTTCAAATAATTAATACATGGTTTGCTTTGCATTATAATTATATTTTAACATGTGTAACAATGGCCATAGACCTATTGGATTTTATGACAACGTCAATTATTTTTTTTATGGAGAATACCATTACTCGGTTCTAGATAGATATTCATTACAACATATTTGTCAATTTCTCGCATTCTTTTCTTACATTCCTATAATGATGCCCTTAATTACCTAACCTTTTGTAGTATACATCTACAAATTATGCATTAATTTTCAATGTGTTTTTAGAATAATTGTTTCATAATAATGTTGTTAGAATGGTTAAAATATCTTTTGTTAGAAATTTTTTGTAGTATATAAATAATTATTATATCTAACCACCTGTGTTTTGCTCACAAGTTCATGTTACAACTATGTTTAACTTATCTCCCAATACAACAACTAGGATGACAACGACCATGAATGATGTGGCAACGCAAAATATGTTTTTATTGACATATAATATTTTGCCACATAGGACATGTCTTAAACTAAAAGGCAAGATTCTTAATAAATGTTTGTTAAGCCCACTCAATGAATTCCTAGGTGTTTTTGGGTATTTGGTTGAAAATCAATATAGACTTGAACACCTCAAATCTCTTAATATTTAGTGACAAATAGTCACTTAAAAATAAGTGGAAAACAATTAGACCACTTCTTTTTAAAGAAAATAAATAAATAACAATAAATAATTATGCAACATCTCTAAAGCTTGCAATCACAACAAGAAGTGGGAAAAACAACTTCAACACACTTTGCAAAGCCAAAACTTGAGCAAAACCATGACTCACTCCATGTGAAAAACTCCAAAATGCCAAAATACATTACAATCGAATCCAAAACAAAGATATGCCAAAAAGACCCCTTGAACTTCGCCAAGAGAAGACTTCAAGTTAGTAAGAAAATAATGGGGATCCAAAAAAAATGAAAATCCCTAGAAATTATCCTAAACTCCAAGTTATCCAACCTTATTTGACATCTAGAACTTGGAACTAAAATTAGAGGCAACAATTAATTTTTTGGTTATATTGATAAACAACTTTTCAAAATTGGTAGTGACTTAAAACCAATAATATCTTAAAATTAGTAGTAACTTAAAATTGATTTAAACCTAAAATTAGTAGTAGCTCAAAATCAATTCTAACCTAAAATTGGTAGTGACCTAAAATCAATTCTAACGTAAATTCGGTAGAAATGTAAAATTGGTACAAATGTAAAATCAGTTTATATCAAAACTCGGTAAAGTCTAATTTTCAGTATAAAATTATAACTTTTCAAAATTGGCCAATTTTTTTTTCTAGCCTTAACATTATCCTCCCTTCTATTTTGGATCTCGTCCTCAAGATTAAGTAAAATTGTCTTACTTTTACTAAAAAACTATTTACTCTACCAGTGGAACAACTCTAATGTCATCCTTCAATTAAAGGTTTTCAGTACCCTCTTCAATTTCTACAATGGTGGATAGGGTGGAGGGATGCATGGTTTGGTAGTATCTTTAGTGGTATCAAGCATAACCTAAGTGCTTTGGGTTGCCACTTTTGTAGCAATGGAATCCACCTCCATTATGGTTTCAATTCCTTCTTCTATTCCTCCCATATCGATCGTTCCATATCTAGTTCTAGACATTGTCTTAACTAAAGGAGGAACAAAAGGTGGTACAACAAAGTCTAGAAAAGCTTGGGCATAGCCAACTAACCAAAATTATAGTAGTTTTTCATCTTTTCGGTAATTGGTGAAGGTGTTGTTCAAGATTTTGGTAATTTGTGCCTTGTACAATTCCCACTGTTTAGTTCAATTTTTTCTAACCTTTTGCTGATAAATGAGGAGCTCCACCTTCATGAATGTGTTTTTGGTTTTGATCACCTCCAATTCAACCATTCAATGGAAGGAATAACTTGTTTCTTCAATTTTTCAAGTGAGCATTTGGATTTGCATTTGTAGGTCATCCAGTTGTTTATGGGTGATGAGAACATGCCAAGATAAATCTTGGATACTAAGTTGCAAGCACTTGATGGTTTCAATAGATTTCTTCAAATCATTTGCATGGGAACGTGTTTCATGTTTAAGTCCACTCTTTCCTTCTCAAGATGCTTAATTTAATCCGTTGTAATTTTGAGCTTGCGCACATCCATTATAGCAATGAGTTCTAGTGATTTCCAGTTGGCCTCCACTTTCCGGTACTCCACTTCCAATTTTGCCCTTTTGACTTACATATGGTCTAGGTCAACTTGAATGATTAACAATTGGTCTTGGAAGGTAGGGAGTTGAGTTCTGTGCTTTTCATTTTTGGCGAGGGATTAGTCTCACCAACTTTTCATTCCCCCAAAGTTGGACTCGACCAACTCTAATGCTTGGATCATGAAGGCATCCTGCTGAACTTACGTTTGAGCTTGGCGTAATTCATTTTTTAAATGTATGACCTTATTATTT
>Ga0116229_10013953_pt1 | contig 11247 bp, 8 predicted proteins | sample S1TSphgellanicum_3_FD_87313 | JGI IMG/M metagenome (GOLD analysis project Ga0116229, IMG submission 87313) | Host-associated microbial communities from peat moss isolated from Minnesota, USA - S1T2_Fc - Sphagnum magellanicum MG | ecosystem: Host-associated > Plants > Peat moss > Unclassified... | reverse complement strand
ATGACGGCGCACGGCTTCTCCATCTACCAGATCGCCGGCCGCCTCGCCGGTTGCCGCGTCGTCAAAGTGCCGGAACGAAACCTCACCGCCGACGTCGATGCAATTCTCGCCGCCGTATCGCCCGCCACCCGCATGGTGTTCATCGCCAACCCCAACAATCCCACCGGCACGTTCCTCCCCCATACCGAAATTCTCCGCCTGCGCGCCGCCCTGCCGCCCGATGTGCTGCTGGTGCTCGATGCCGCCTACGCCGAATACATGAACCGCCCCGATTACGACCCCGGCGCATCCCTGGTCGAAACCACCGACAACACCGTCATGACGCGTACGTTTTCCAAAATGTTCGGCATGGGCGGATTGCGCCTCGGCTGGGCCAACGCGCCCCCCACGGTGGTGGACCTGCTGCACCGCACCCGCGGCCCGTTCAACGTGTCGGTGGCGGCGCACGACGCCGGCATCGCCGCCCTGGCCGAGCCCGGCTGGGTCGAGAAAAGCCTCGCCCACAACACCGCCGAACGCGCCCGCGTCACCGCTGCCCTCACCGAAGCCGGCATCCGCGTCCCCCCCAGCGAGGGCAATTTTGTCCTGGCCGGCTTCGCCACGCCCGCCACCGCCGAAGCCGCCGACCGGCACCTCCGCAGCCGCGGCCTCATCGTCCGCCGCGTCGGCGGCTACGGCCTGCCGCACTGCCTGCGCATCACCGTCGGCCTCGCCGAAGAAAACGACCTCCTGATCGACGCGCTACGCGATTTCATGGCCGCGCCGAATGTCTGAACCGATCTTCGCCCGCGTCTCCCTCCTGGGAATGGGCCTCATCGGCAGCTCCATCGCCCGCGCGGCTCGCGCCCGCTTCGGCTTGGCCGGCGAAATCATCGCCCACGACAACACGCCCCGCACCCTCGCCCGCGTCGCCGAACTCGGCATCGCCGACCGTATCGAAGCCGACCCCGCCGCCGCCGTGCACGGCGCCGACTGCGTCATCCTCTGCGCCCCCGTCGGCGCCTACGCCGACCTCGCCGCCACCATCGCCCCCTACCTCGCCCAAGGCGCGATATTATCGGACGTCGGCTCCACAAAACAAAGCGTCATCCGCGACGTCGGCCCGCAAATCCCCCAAGGCGTTCATTTCATCCCCGCCCACCCGCTGGCCGGCACCGAATATTCCGGCCCCGACGCCGGTTTCGCCGCACTGTTCGAAAATCGCTGGTGCCTCCTCACCCCACCCCCCGGCACCGATGAGCCCGCCATCGCCCGCCTCGAAAAATTCTGGCGCGGCCTGGGCAGCATGGTTTCAATAACCGACCCCGCCCATCACGATCGCGTGCTCGCCATAGTAAGCCACCTCCCCCACCTGCTCGCCTTCACCATCTGCGGCACCGCCGACGACCTCGCCGACGAAACCCGCCAGGAAGTCCTCCAATTCGCCGCCACCGGCTTCCGCGACTTCACCCGCATCGCCGCCAGCGACCCCACCATGTGGCGCGATGTGTTCTTAAATAATCGTGAAGCCCTCCTCGAAATGCTCGCACGCTTCACCGAAGATGCCCAAGCCATGGCCCGCGCGGTGCGGTGGGGAGATGAAGCGTATATCGAAGACAAGATTCGGCGGGGGCGGAAAATCAGGCAGTCGCTCATCGAACTGAAACAAGCGTAAGGAAGAAAGCAGTTCTTCTTTGAAAAAAAAGAACTAAAAAACCCTTACCCATTAACATTTCGTAAATTCGTAGGGCGGATCAGCCCTTGCGCCATTCGCCAATTCGCTTGCGGCACCTTCTTAGATTTACGGTAGCAGCACGGCCCGGGCGTCCAGGTCGCTCAAGATGGCGTTGATCATCGCTTGCTGCGCCTGAGCAGAGTTAGTGTCGGATTCGTTAAACAACGCAACGATGCCAATGTGCAACTCGGGCTCCTCGATACAATAGCTTGCAAAGCCGTCCATGCCGCCGGACTGCCAAATAAGACGTCGCGTCCCAGCAGCGTTGCTGGCGTTGATCTCCTGCCAGTTTAACCCTGACATGTATGGATATTTGAGGCCGGATACCTGCGGCGCCACGGTGACGACCGGTTGGTGCGCGAGCCGGATGGCTGGATCCTTTTCCGCGATCCCCCAAACGGCATAAGCCAACATATCTGTGATGGTCGATTTCAGACCGGCAGCGGCGCCGAGCGCCATGGGGGCTTCTGGCATTACAGTCCCGTTTGCGTCGTAGCCGCGCGCGGTGCGGGAAATTTCCGCCGGCGTCTGCACAATGGCGGTATTCGTCATGCCGAGCGATTTCAATACCCGCTCGCGTAGGAGCTCTTCGTACGGCCTGCCGTAGATTTCCTCCAGGATATATCCCACGAGCGTGGCGCCGGCATTTGAATAGCTTACGCTGTCTCCCGGGATTGAGGTCAAAACAACCTTGTGAAGGTCGGCGAAGAAGTCCTGCCGGCGGTAATTCAACTCCAGTGAAGTGACGCGCGCCGTCCAGGGAATAGCGTTATTTGCGAAGTCTGGTCGACTTTGCGGCACGTCGGGCAGCAGGAACGGCAGGCCGGACCGGTGATCCAATAAATCTTTGAGGCGGATGGGATGATGCTGGAATTCCAGGTTGGGGTAACGACCAGGCAGGTATTTGCGCACATCGTCTTCCAGCGTGACGCGGTGCTCGATTACGGCCTGGGCCAGTAGCACGCCGGTGAATGTTTTGGTGATCGAGGCAATAGGGTAAATCGTGGCGTCTGTTGGTGGTATCGCCCGGCCAGGGATCAGACTGCCGAAATGGAATGTGTGAGTGCCGCCATCGAATGCAATGCCGATCGATACCGCCCTTGCCTCCGGATGCGTGCGAATGAATCGGTCGGCTTCCGAGGTCACGACAGCTTTTATGGAAGCGGGCGCTGCATGAGCCGATCCAAAACCCTGCAAAAAGTAAATTGCCGCCGCCAGGCCGCCGCCGATATGCAATGCGTAGCGACTGCCATCGCCGGCCTGGGCACCATTGGTCGCAACGACGGTCAAATCGGGGCGGCCAACTGGCGCACTAGCGAACTCCTCAACGTAATCAGGGCTGATACAGTCCTGATCCGTGCACCAACTGTGCCGCCAGGCGCGTCGTAGGGCGGGGCCTCGGCCCACCAACGCCCAACCATCCGACCGCCACAAAATGCGAGCGCTCCGTCACCGGCCACTTCGCGCCCACCTTCGTGTTTTTTGAGTCTTCTTGGTCAAACTCTTTTTTTGTCGCCCTTACGCACCGAAGACCCTGGACAATTACGAGAAAGAACCAAATGACCTTTTCCATCTGGCGCCACGAAATCGATTTGGCGGTAAGCTAATCCCCGCCCTTCGTAATCCTCCCAATCCTCTCAATCGTTAATTCTACCTGATTTAACTGCGGTCGCAGGCGCATGAAGAAAAACAGTTATCAACGATTAAGGGGATTTAGACGTTTAAGAGAATGGGATACCATTACGACCACAGCAGAGCGGGCCAACGATGTCAAGCACAAGAGCAGCGTTTCGACGGCGCGCAACTGTTCGCGCCCGACGCTTTCGATTTCCTCGATGATGTTGAGCCAATCGGGCGATTCGGAATTCAGCCGATCGTTCGCCGCGACGCGGCGCACATTTCGGCCTGGTGCTCGGACCACTCCAGAATGTCGCTGTCATAGAGATTGTCCATGGCGCGGGTGTCCCAACGCAAGAAAGAAAAAGTTTTTTGGTTCTTTTTTTCAAAAAAGGAACTGCTTCCCTCCTTACTGCGACTCCAACAACTTCCTGAGCAGCTCGACATCCTCCGCAAATTGCGAGTCCGTCTCCATCAGCTCATTAACCCGCGAAACCGCGTGCATCACCGTCGTATGATCACGATTGCCAAACTTCTTCCCAATTTCCGGCAGAGACCGGCTGGTGAGCTGCTTCGCCAGAAACATCGCCACCTGGCGCGGCCGCGCCACGCTGCGCGCGCGCCGCGCGCTGGTCATGTCGCCGAGCCGCATGTGGTAATGTTCCGCCACCCGCTTCTGGATTTCGTCGATCGTCACACGCTTGTCGTGCGCTTTCAGCACATCGTGCAGCACTTCCTGCGTGGTTTCGAACGTCACGGGCCGGTCGAACAAATTGGCGTGAGCGATCAGGCGGTTCAGCGCGCCTTCGAGCTCGCGCACGTTGCTGGTAATGCGGTGAGCGAGGAATTCCATCACGCGGGCGGGCACCGCGGCGCCGGCCCGCGTGGCCTTGGCTTCCAGGATGCTGATGCGAAGTTCGAAGGTGGTGGCGTGCAGGTCGGCCACCATGCCGCAGCCGAGCCGGGTGCGCAGCCGGTCGCCGAGGCCGGAGATTTCCGACGGCGACGTATCGGCGCTCACCACGATCTGCTTGCCGGCGTCCACCAGCGCATTGAAGGTGTGGAAAAATTCTTCCTGCGTATTGTCCTTGCCGACCAGGAATTGCAGGTCGTCGATCATCAGCACATCGACCGAGCGCAATAGATCCTTGAATTCAAGGGTCGATTGCGCACGTATCGCGGCAATGAATTTGTACATGAAGGTTTCCGCCGACATGTACATCACGTTGATCGGCGGCGCGTCACGGCGGCCCAGTTCCAGCCCGATGGCGTGCATCAGATGGGTTTTGCCCAAACCCACGCCGCCGTACAGAAACAGCGGATTGAATCCCGCGCCCGAAGGTTTTTCCGCCACGCGACGGGCACAGGCGTAGGCAAATTCGTTCGGTTTTCCGACAACAAAACTATCGAAGGTGAAGCGCGGGTCGAGCAGGCCGCCACGCTCATCCTGACCGTTTCGTACCGGTGAACGCGGCGCAGATCGATCCGCAGGCGGTGCGGCGGCGGACGCGATCGGCGCAATTACGCAAGCCGGCTCCGGCGCGGGTGCTTCGGCAAGACTTTCCGCCAACCCGCTGCGGCCGGGGCCGACGCGAATGTCTACCCGGCGGATTGCTGGATTTTCCTGCTGCCACAGCCTGGTGATTTTCTCACCGTAATGGCTACGCACCCAATCCCGCAGGAAACGTGACGGTAACAATACCGTTACTTCTTCGCCGTCAATTCCCGCCAGCGTCATCTGCTTCAGCCAGGTTCGGTATTCCACGTCGCCCACGTCGTGCTGCAATCGTCCGCGGATGCGTGCCCATTGCGTGGCAATTTGTTCCGGCGCAGGGGTGCTACGAGACACGCTGCCCTCCTCCGGTTCATGCCAGATGCCGCTCGTGCCCAAGAGACGCATCCCCACCGATTTACTCCCCCCAAAGCCGACAGTTCGGGAATAACTATCCATTCGGAGGATGCACTTAATCCTCCGGGCGCCCAGTTACTGACCATATCGGCTTGCCGGCTTTCGCCAGTTCCCGAACGCTAAGTCAGATCGCCGTCGCTGGCAAATGGATTCTCGGCGGTTGTTGGGGGAACGCAACACATTTTTGCGTCGCCTAAAGACAACGTAAAGCAATCTCGCGGGCGGCCACCCGTAAGTACTTGATGATTATTTCATGAGGGGGCCGCACGACCGGGCAAGGCCCGGCCAATAGCGAAATAAGGCCGACAAACAGCCTAGACGGCGCTCGCCTGCATCGCCTTTACCCGGGCCGACAGCCGCGACAGGCGGCGCGCCACGGTATTCGCATGGGTGACACCTTTGGTCGCTGCCCGCTGCATTTCCGGCTGCGCCGCGCGCAGGGCCTCGGCCGCCACCGATTTGTTGCCGCCGGCGATCGCGGCCTCCACCTTCTTGACGTAGGTGCGCATACGCGACTTGCGCGCGTTGTTGCGCGCGGTGCGCTTGGCCGTCTGCCGAATGCGCTTCTGCGCGGATGCCGTGTTCGCCATAGGATCTCGTGGAGCTGGGCTTACGGAGTAAGCATGAAGACGCGATTATGACGATCGCATGTCACTTCGCGCCGGGGAAGGGGGGTATCTAGGCGGCGGTCCAAGCCAAGTCAAGCGCGTGGACACCCCCACCTCAGACCTCGTGATTGAACCGGGCGGGCCGCTTTTCGACGAACGCCGTCATGCCCTCGCGCTGGTCCGGGGTGCCGAACAACGGCAGGAATAGCATCCGCTCGGCTTGCACGCCCTCCCGCAGCGTCGTTTCCAGCGCCGCGTTCACCGCCCGCTTGGCGGCATAATTCGCCACCGGCGATAGCGCCGCGATCCGCGTCGCGATGCCGACAGCTTGCGCGACAAGCTCGCCGGCCGGGAACACGCGGGACACCAGGCCGCTGCGCTCCGCCTCGGCCGCATCCATCTGCCGCCCGGTCAGCACCATGTCCATCGCCTTCGACTTGCCAACCAGGCGTGTCAGCCGCTGGGTTCCGCCGCTGCCGGGGATGACGCCCAGGTTGATTTCCGGCTGGCCGAATTTGGCATTGTCGCCGCACACGATGAAATCGCACATCATCGCCAGTTCGCAGCCGCCGCCCAGCGCGTAGCCCGCCACCGCGGCGATCACCGGCTTGCGGATCGTGGTGACCGTGTCCCACCGCGCAATGAAATCGTCGAACAGCACGCCGGGATAGGTCCGGTTCTGCATTTCCTTGATGTCGGCGCCGGCCGCGAACGCTTTCTCCGAGCCGGTCAACACGATCGCGCCAATCCCAGGGTCGGCATCGAACGCGCGCAATTGCGTGCCGAGTTCGGCCATCAGCTGGTCGCACAGCGCGTTCAGCGCGGCAGGCCGGTTGAGCCGGATCAGCCCCACCCGCCCCTGCGTTTCGACGAGGATCATCTCAGGCATGGCAAACTCCACAGATTAACCCGTTGGGGTATATGGCCTCAGCCGGACCTTGCCCCGCCGACGGGCCCTAAGCCTTGACCCCCCTCCACCATTGGCCCAATAGCGCGCCTTTCCCGCGGGCCGAAAGCCCGACCCTCACACCCAAAAGCGAGTGCCTGCCTTATGCGCGACAAGGGTGAATATGTCTTTACGTCCGAATCCGTGTCCGAAGGGCACCCCGACAAGGTTGCCGATCGCATTAGCGATACCGTGCTCGATGCCTTCCTGGCCGCCGATCCGCATGCGCGCGTCGCCTGCGAAACGCTCGTCACCACCAACCGCATCGTGCTCGCCGGCGAAACCCGCGGCCCGGCCAGCGTCACGTCCGAATACCTCATGCACCTGGCCCGCATGGCGGTGCGCGACATCGGCTACGACCAGGCCGGCTTTTCCTGGAAGCACGCCCATGTCGAATGCCACCTGCACGCCCAGTCGAGCGATATTGCGGTCGGCGTCGACGCCAGCGGCAACAAGGATGAGGGCGCCGGCGACCAGGGCATCATGTTCGGCTACGCCAGCGACGAGACCGCCAGCCTCATGCCGGCGCCGATCCATTACGCACACCTTATACTACGTACCGTCAGCGAGCTGCGCCGCGCCGGCGACAAGCGGGTGGCCGGCCTGCTGCCGGACGCCAAGAGCCAGGTATCGCTGCGCTATGTGGACGGCAAGCCGGTGTGCGCCACCAGCATCGTGGTGTCGACGCAGCATGAGGAGGGGATGGACCAGGCGGAGATCAAGCGCTGCCTGGTCCCGATCATCGAAGGCACGCTGCCGAAAGGCTGGATGTGCGAGGAGGAGGAGCTCTACATCAACCCGACCGGCAAATTCGTCATTGGCGGTCCGGACGGCGACGCCGGCCTCACCGGCCGCAAGATCATCGTGGACACCTACGGCGGCGCCGCCCCGCACGGTGGCGGCGCGTTCTCCGGCAAGGACCCAACCAAGGTCGACCGCAGCGCCGCCTACGCCGCCCGCTATCTCGCCAAGAACGTCGTGGCCGCCGACCTGGCGGAGCGTTGCACCTTGCAAATCAGTTACGCCATCGGCGTCTCGCACCCGTTGTCGGTCTACGTCGACCTGCACGGCACCGGCCGCGATGTCGACGAGACAAAGCTGGAGAAAGTGTTACGCGACCTGATGAACCTGACGCCAAGAGGCATCAGGGAGCATCTCAACCTGAACCGCCCCATCTACGTCCCCACCACCGCCTACGGCCATTTCGGCCGCTCCCCCGACGAGCTCCTAGGCACCTTCACCTGGGAACGCACCGACCTGGTCCCCGAATTGAAGAGCGCCTTCGCCAGATAGCAAAAGTTTTTTGGTTTTTTTCAAAAAAGAACGACTTCCTTCTTCGAAAAACGGCGGGGCCCTACCCCTGGACCCTGTCACGCGCAGCGTACATTCGCACGACGGGGCCTGCGGCCCCAGACCCCCATTTTTTTCGAACACTGATTTCACCGGGCGCGAATCGGCGCATACTCATAGGTCATGCACAGGACTTGACCATGAGTGTCCGCGACCAATTCCCCACCCGCCTGAAGGCCGCCATGCAGGCCGGCGACACCGCCGCGACCAGCACCCTTCGCATGATCATGGCCAAGGTGAAGGACGCCGACATCGCCGCCCGCCCCAAAGGCGTCACCGCCATTTCCGACGATGACATCGCCGCCGTATTACGCGGCATGATCAAGCAACGCCGGGAGTCGGTCGAACTCTACATCCAAGGCAAACGGCAGGACCTGGTGGACAAGGAAACCGCCGAAATCGCCCTCATCGAAAGCTTCCTCCCCCAGCAAATGGACGAGGCCACCCTCACCGCAGCCGTGGACGCCGCCGTCACGGAAACCGGCGCCACCACGGTCAAGGACATGGGCCGCGTCATGGCGGCGCTGAAACAGAAATACGCGGCCACCTTGGACATGGCGCGCGCCGGCGCCCTCGTCAAAACCCGGCTCGGCTGACCCCATGGCGCGGCTGCCCGATTCCTTCATCGAGGAATTGCGCGCCCGCACCCCCCTCGCCGCCCTGGTCGCCCGCCGCGTCAAACTCTCCCGCAGCGGCCGCAACTGGAAAGGCTGCTGCCCCTTCCACGCCGAAAAAACCCCCAGCTTCTACGTCTACGACGACGGCTACCATTGCTTCGGCTGCGGCGCTCACGGCGACGCCATCAGCTTCGTCATGGGCGTCGGCGGCGGCAATTTCTTCGAGGCCGTCGAGCAGTTGGCAGCCGAAGCCGGGCTGGACGTTCCAAAACCCACCCCCCAAGCCGCCGAGGTAGAACGCCAACGGCTCGACCTGCACGCCATCCTCGAACAGGTTTGTTCGCTCTATCAACAGAATCTCTTCGCCCCCCAGGGCGCCGCCGCACGCGCCTATTTGCGCGCACGCGGCCTCACCGACGACACCATCCGCCGCTTCGGCCTGGGTTTCTCCGGCGACGGCCGCGCCAGCCTTATCCAACGGCTCGGCCCGGACGTAACCCCCGCCCGCGTGCAGCAGGCCGGGTTGCTACGCGAGGCCGAAGACGGCACGCCCGGCCGCGAGCTGTTCTTCAACCGCGTGATGTTCCCCATTCGCGACCGCCGCGGCCGGGTCATCAGTTTTGGCGGACGCATCCTCGGCGACGGCCAGCCGAAATACGTCAACGGCCCCGAAACCGCTTTGTTCTCCAAGCGCCGCACCCTCTACGGCCTCGACACCGCGCGCGAAGCCGTCCGCGCCGCCGCCACGGCGGCCACTTTCAAAGCCGACGCGACTGTTGTCGCCGTCGAAGGCTATATGGACGTCATCGCCCTGCACCAGGCCGGGTTCGCCGGCGCCGTCGCCCCCCTCGGCACCGCCCTGACCGAGGAGCAGCTCCAAGCCCTCTGGCAGCTCTCGCCGGCGCCCATTCTGTGCTTCGACGGTGACGCCGCCGGTGGCCGCGCCGCCGCCCGCGCCGCCGATATCGCCCTGCCGAACCTGACCCCGGAGCGCACCCTCCGCATCGCCACGCTCCCCGCGGGCGAGGACCCCGACACCCTGGTGCGCACCCACGGCCCGGCCGCATTCGCGACCATCCTGCAGGCCGCCCGCCCCTTGTCGGAGTGCCTGTTTGCCCTGCTGCGCGAGGCCAGCCCCGCCGCCACGCCCGAACAGCGCGCCGCGTTCCGCACCCGCCTCGAAGCCGCTGCCGCCAGGATCGGCGATCGCACGCTCGCCGCCGAATATCGCCGCACCCTCCTGGAACAATTTTTTGCCAGCGTCCGCGCGCCCGCCCGCCCGAAATCGTCGCACCGCCCGGCGCCGAATGGCCATCGAGCGCCAGCCTTCCCACCCGCCCTTGGCCGCACTCCTCCGCGCCCCCGCCCAGCCGAAGCGACAGCCGACGCCGAACGCATGCGCCACCTCATCGCCATCCTGCTCCGCCACCCCAGCCTGCTGCCGAAACTGGAGGAAACCGCCGCCTCGCTGCCCCTGCCGCAAGCCGCCCGACGCCTCCTCTCCGCGGCGCAAAGCTTGGCGGATTCGGCAAACTCTCTTGACTTCACCACGCTCATAAACCACCTGACCGGTCTCCGTTTGGCGGACGACACCGCGTGGGCGTTGGGGGACGTGCCGCTGCCCCTGCCCGCGTGTGCCGGGCCGAACGCCGCGGTCAGCGAGGCCGAGACGGCATGGTGGCGAATTTACGGGCTGATGCGGCGCAGCCTGCTGGAGGCCGAACTCGCCGCCGCCCGCCTTGCGTGCGCGGAGAACTTTACCGCAGCCTCGGTGCAGCGGGTCGAGGCCCTGGCCGGCGCGCTGTTCGGGCGGGCCGAGGAGCATGTTGCTGATTATGGGGTAGAATTGGGGCCGGACGATTGATCCCGGTGGCACCAGCCGGCGGGCTAGGACTTAGTGTTTGAGGCAACGGGATATTAGCGGGCGTTTGGAGTGAACAGCAAGATGGCCACCAAACCGGCAACCACCACCGAAACCGCCACCGCCGAGCCCGACGGCGACGCCTCGCTGCTCGACACCCATTCGGCCGCCGTCAAGCGCCTGATGGCGAAGGGCAAGGAGCGCGGCTACATCACGTTCGATGAGCTGAACGCCGTGCTGCCGCCCGACCAGATGTCGACCGATCAAATCGAAGACGTGATGTCCGGCTTCAGCGAAATGGGCGTCCAGGTCGTCGAGAACGAGGAGCACGAGGACGGCGACGCGGCCGCCAAGCCGGAAGCCGAAGCCAAGGAAGGCGAGGCCGACGGCGAGGAACCCTCCGGCAACGTCGATGAAGCGAGCCTCGGCCGCACCGACGATCCGGTGCGCATGTATCTGCGCGAAATGGGCTCGGTGGAGTTGCTCAGCCGCGAGGGCGAAATCGCCATCGCCAAGCGTATCGAAGCCGGCCGCGACATGATGATCGGCGGCCTGTGCGAAAGCCCGCTCACCTTCCGCGCCATCGTCGCCTGGCACGACGCGCTTAAGGCCGACCGGATGTTGT
>Ga0116229_10013950_pt1 | contig 11249 bp, 12 predicted proteins | sample S1TSphgellanicum_3_FD_87313 | JGI IMG/M metagenome (GOLD analysis project Ga0116229, IMG submission 87313) | Host-associated microbial communities from peat moss isolated from Minnesota, USA - S1T2_Fc - Sphagnum magellanicum MG | ecosystem: Host-associated > Plants > Peat moss > Unclassified... | reverse complement strand
CCTTCAAACCAAAAGCTTCTAATAATTCATTTGATAGTTGCATTTTGGTTATCCTTTCCTTCTTTCGTGATCAGTTTGGGATGGTTTTGGCGTTGGCGCATGAAGTCCACGTTTTTGCATTTCCCTACGCAATCTTTGTACATATCTATGATCATGATCATATTTACTCATATTCGCAACCAATGAAGATTCATCATGATGTTGAGTTAATTCATCATCACTCATATGATCGAAATTGTGATGCTCATAATTATGATAATCGGGTTTCCCGAAAGGTACTGCTTCTTTGACGGGTATGCAATTAGGAACTTCCTTGCCTTTTTTCTTTTTCATTCCAATTTGTTTATATCCCTTCCAACAAGGATCGGTTTTTGACTTTTCAACCAACACAATATCATCATTTTTATAGATGCTTGTGCCTGCTGGTTCGTTGCTTTTATCTCCACCGTCAGAATGTCTCACCTTGACTGTACCATCTTGAGAACCATGTGTGATATCGACAACATTATGACGTTGTTTTCCTGCAATGATGACATCTCCTTTTTTCAAAGAAGATGCCCTCTTTTTCGTTTCTTCAGAAATTTTCTTCAAATTCAGAGCTAAATTGGCTTCCTTACCTAATTTTCCACCAGCATGTTTTTCTTTCTCAGCATATTGCTGAGTAGACATTCCTGCTCTCTTGGCTTTTTTAGAGAACTTGCCTTTGTTTTTGGTTGCGTCTTTAATCCAATTATCGCTTTTTTCAATTACGGACTTTTTTTTTAAGTTCGCCTCTTTTACAATGTCAACGACATCAGATACATCAATTCTGAAAGTTTTTGCAGTACGATTGGCGGCTTCCTTAACCGTCGAATAATTTTTCAGATTTGTTCTGAATTCATCAAGAACAATGGCATCGGGATTAGAACTTTTGCGTAATTTCTCGATAGCTTCCATGATTTCACGACCACGAATAGTCAAAGACTCCTTATTTTCTTTCTTTTTCTTTCTATCGGTCATTTCTTTTGCAATTCTTTTTGCTTCCTCTTCACCACCTCTTGGACCGCATTCATAAGCAAATCCAGAGTTGTCTCCAAAGACGCACCAAGCTTCTACATCTTCGTCATATTCAGCATAGAATTCTTTGTCTTTTTTCATTGCTTCGTGTCGAGTCATTTTATTTTCGGACAACTGAAGACCAAGAATTCTTTTCGATTCCTTGCGTGCACGACTCATTTCTCTTAATTCCTGCTGAATTCTTTTAGCTATTACATAAGAGTTCTTGCCTGTTCCGTGGTAATAGACATTTCTAGATTTGACACCTATTACTTTATACATTCCTGGCTTATCACTAACCACTTTAAATTCAGTATCTTTATATTCTTCGAGAGCTTTCTTTAAATGAGTTGTTCTCAATTCATCATTCTCTGATAGTGAACGTCCAAGAATTCTTTTCGATTCCTTGCGCGCACGTCCAGCAGGTCCATCGCCGCCCAACACAGGTGCCTGTTTTTCGCCACTAGCATTCGCAATATCCGCATCACTCGGCATATCTCCTTGTGGAGCACCTTGCATATCTGGTGCAGGCTCATTACCAAAATCTGGTATACCCGCTTGTTGATCATCTGAACCAGCCATATCCATATCAGTAGGCATTTGTCCGCCATTAACGACTGTTTCAATGTTCTTGACTTGCGTATCAAGAAAATCCTTGGCAACCATGATTTCGTCTTGAATTTCACGGATTTTGCCCAATACTGCTTGCGCAAATTGTGTAGCGACATCCGAACCAAATTGTTCGCTTAATTGACCTTGTAACGGAAGAACGTTGGTTTTCTCGATACCAGCAAGTTTCTCAACAATATCCTGGAAAATATCAGGAATGGCTTGTGCCGCCACAATGAGATTGGCATTATTGATATCTGTTTCAATAAGACGTGCAAGACCCTCCTGAATCGGACCTTTCCTTTTGACCCATGCAACTACTGTCTCTTTGTACTCCTTGGACACTTGTCCTCTGGCGGGTTTCTTGGGGTCTTTTGAATTTCTTGCAATGTAGTCAGTAATGCGATTGACATTTTTCATGCCATCATCGACTGCTTCTTTATATAGAGTTGACCAGTCCTTGTAAGCCATTATTTTTTCCTCTTTTTCTTTGGTTTGGGTAATATTTCTTTGAGTATCATTCTTGTAGCTTCACTGATCATTACGGCTTTTGCATATTCTGTATTTAACAAAGATTGACTTTCTCCGAGTGAATTACGAAGAAATATTTTCTTTTCAGAATAATGATCATGTAATTCTTGAAGATGTTCTGATGATCCTTCAATACGCAGATCGAATCTCTTTTCAATCAAATCAAGCAAAGGTTTAATATCTTCCATTCACAAACCAAAATAATTCCATTATCTATTTAGTTATTTTCGATAAATACGACATGCGTAAATTTATCGATATTGTTTCTGAGGCATCGAATAAAACTTCGATACCTATTGGTAAAGTATTAGCTTCTTATACTGATGAGGATGGCTATAAGGTTAGTATAGTTGGTGGAGTTCCGAAGAATTTTACGGCACCTTTCAAACGACCTGGATTAAAACCTTCTGGTGTACTATTCATAATGTCGCCGAATGGAGAAATAGTTTGGACTGGATATTTTATGAATTGGGTGGAACCAGAATATGGTTTAACTGATGAACAATGGAATAATTTATCTTGGAAAAAACGTGCTGAATTAGAAGTAAAACAACAAGCCACTGCATATAAAAAACTTTCTGACCAATTCGAATGGGCAAAATCTATTGGAAGAGTAGTCAAATTTCCTGTTACTTTTACACATCCAAATAATTTTTTGTATGAAGATGTTACAGACGATACAGAAATACCAAAATCTAAATATCCATTTTTTAATCAGCTACAGAAAAAACATTATGATAAAAATATTGCCAATAAAAACAAAGTTTTGAAACGAGAGAAAGAAAGAAAACGTTTTGAACATGAACAGGAAATAGAAACCAGACATGTTGCGAAAAGTGTCATTGGTTACAAACCTTTTAAAATTCCTTTGATCAGATTTGGAAAATTCAAAAGTGTATCAAGAAATTTTTTACCAGCGGCATTTCGTCGTGAAATGGGCAATGTCACTCATGAACAAGGTGTATCGTGTTTCAGATCAATGGGTTTTAAGGATGGTTTTCTGCTCATGGAACATCCAGGAGAACCCGTCTATGGTTTGACGGATTGCTTTAAAATTATTCCACATATAATAATCAAACCTCTGATCAAATATGTCTATGATGGCGTGCCAATGGATATATTTCTTATACATGGGCATTGCATATCTTTTGGAAAAAATAATGAATGGCTTTCTGTGGGAAGTGATGGAGAATTACTACTTGATACGACAAAGCCATATAAAATGGAACAGATAGGTCCAGAAAAGATTTATATAAGAGACAGAAATCTGATCGAATGGATGAAATTTTATTATCCCGACTTTGATAAAATCAAGAAAAAATATGATGATGAAAAACTTGCGCTTGGAGACGATTATACCGAAGATTATACGGAGGATGATGAATCAGAAGATGAGTGATTATTCATCTTCATTGGTAAGTGGATTAGGATTTTTACCTTGACCATAAAGTAATTTTCTGTATTTTTATTATTGAAAGGATTTTGTAATGTTCTACAAATTAGTTGATAAGAAACCCGTGGAAATATCAGAAGATGAATGGTTCGAATCAAGGTTAATACTGTATAACAAAAAACATGTTGATTTCACAACAGTAGGATTTTTGGAAGTATCTACAGTATTTTTAGGATTTGATCATAGTTTTTATTCTAATAACAGTAGACCAATATTGTTTGAAACCATGATTTTTAATCATGAAATTGATGATATGGACTATCAAACAAGATGTTATACTTGGGAAGAGGCAGAAATCATGCATCAGGAGGGTATTAAATTTGCCCGAAAACTCATCACAAAAGAGAACCTTGCACATCAGAACTTTTTCTGATAGGTATGAAGGGCGACAAGTGGACAATCTTCTATGAGCAAAATTCTTGAGTTAAAATTGCCCACGGATGCCCTCCAACGTTTGGAGGACTTAAAAATTAAGATAGAAGCAGATGATTACGGAGAAGTCATCGCAAACGCTCTCAAAATGTATGAATGGATGGTTTTTGAAGGTGGAGAAGATGCCCGTGTGATCATCAACCGTTCTGACGGCACCACAGCCATCATGCCTGTTTTTGAGAAGGGATAGATATGAAACCGCTTCGTGGACCCATTAAATCGGTGAGACCTTCATCTTACTATCGATCACCAGTCGGCTTTCCATTATGGGTGATTGTCAATATTGTGGCTATAGTAGTCGGCATTTTGTTCATGTGGTTTTACCATTAAAAGGTTTGTAGACTGCCTGATTGAAATTTGATCCTCTGATGATATTCGAGGACATTACTCTGATTAGCAATCTATGACCAGCTTTGGTTGATTTTGTGCCTCTATGCATAGCAGTTGAGTCATATTGAACAAAACTATCAAAAGGCAAAGATATGGTATTTTTTGCCTGATAATTTTTCATGGTTTGTCTACTTGCTCGTTCTTGTGGATATATTAAAGGGTCCAGGCAGAATTCGGTAGGGCAAACCTCACCAGAAATATAGAGCAAATATTTTTCAAGTGATGCGTTTTCTACTTCAAACAATGATCCATCCGTATGCCATCCTGGAAGACAAGGAACAACATTTGCTTGGATATCATGGAATTTTACGTCTACAAGAACATTTTGTTCATCACGAAACGCAAAATCAGTCATTTACAATTTTTCACAGATAAGGGTTCAAGACTTTTTGAATCTATGTCACCCCATCTGTGAAAATGAAGTTGTTTAGTATTGAGTAAAACAACCTTGGTCATAGTGAGTTTCATTATGTTATTACGTCGCCGTTATTTGATAAATAAAAAGTATATTTTAATGACGGCAATAAATGCGATATCTAATTTACAAAACCACCAATATTTTAAACGGAAAATATTACATTGGTGCACATATTCAGAAAAAGCAAAACGACAATTATCTTGGTTCTGGACAGATTCTATCTAAAGCAATACGAAAATATGGCAGAACAAACTTCGTTCGAGAAATTCTTTTTGAGTTTTCTAATGAAGATGAGATGTGGGAGAAAGAAGCTGATCTTGTGACTTTAGATTTTGTTTCTCAATCAAACAATTATAATATTATGCTTGGTGGCAAAGGATTTAAGAAAGGATATTGCACACTACGAAATGTATCAACTGGAGAAACAAAGATATTTCCCAAAGCAATAAGAAAAGAAATGTTGCAACTTGGTTGGGAACCTATGTACTCTGGTGGTTATAATCGATATATGTTTAACGGCAAGATGGTGCGTCTCGCAACAAATGATCCTCGTATTAAAGAGCTAGGATTGGTTACTTGGTCAAGTGGCAAGAAAACAATGAGAAACGCAGATGGAGAAATCGTATGGATTAACAAAGGGGAGGAAACTGCTGATATGGTTTCTGTCGTTGCAGGCACAGTAACTGTGAAAGATAAATTCGGAAATAACGTCAGACTTAAAAAAGATGATCCTCGTTATGTATCTGGTGAGTTTAAAGGGGTGAATTCTGGAAAAATTGGACTATTTGATTACATTAATTCATCAAAAGAAACTTGTTGTCATTGTGGAAAAACTTGTTCTCTTAGTAATCACAAAAAATGGCACGGTGACAATTGTTTGACAAATCCAAAACTTACTTCCAAGCAAATTGCCGATTTAATAGTCGCAAGATCGGAAATGGGCAGAAAAGGAGCCGAAAAGAATAGCCTAAGTTACCGAATAACAACACCATCTGGTGAAATATTCGTGTGTAATAACTATAAAAAGTTCTGTGAAGAAAATGGCATCAGCAGGAGACCGATTTCGTCTTCAGGAATTACGAAACATAAAGGGTTTCTGATAGAGCGGCTACCTACTTAATCCTCGTATGAAGCCCCTCATTATCAAATACGGACAATCATTTTCTTTTAAAACACCTTCAACAAAAGTTTCGAAATCCTTCTTCACGTCATCGACAATGGATTTTTTCAGATTTTCATAGGCAGCAATACGGTCATTGAACTCACTAACAATACTCATTGCTTTTCTCCTTTGAATAGTGGGCGAGTATAATTTCTTTCTTCGTCCACATTAAGTATTCCATTACAAACCAAAACACCTTGAATGAAACCGAGCCATCTTGATATTTTATCAATTTCCCAATTATCACAATCGACTTCTGAAATCATCCATTTGATATGTTCCGAATCTGTTTTTTCTGGTCCCAGGAAATTTCTGTCCTTTAAAATTTCATTGTATCGATCAAACAAATGTCTATTTACTTGACGAATATTCATTTAATCATACCTCCAACCAATCCACCAGCAAGACTGTTCGCCATACTACTCGGTACAAGAATAGTTGTACCATTCTTCGCCATTTCATACGTCAATCCCATTTTACGTAATTCAAGTGCCGTAGGTGATGTATCATAAATGTCTGCGGCTTCCTTTGTTTTCTCTGCAATCAAAACTTCGGCACTCGCTAATGTCACTCGGGCATCACGTTCACGTTCGGCTTGTGCCTGCCGAGACATAACATCATAAAGTTCTGTTGGTATGGTGACATCTTTTATATCAACGGAGATGACTTCAAGTCCCCATAGAGAAATTCTTTTTTCAATCGCTTCTTTCAACATTTTGTCAACGGTTTCTCTGTTGGAAAGAAGTGTTGAAAGTTCTGTGGCACCAATCATTTCACGAAGACAAATGAGAGCCGTTTGTTTGACGGCATCTTTGTAATTTTCAACAGAAAATGCCGCACGTTCGGCATCAATAACATGCCAAAACATGACGGTCTCTACTGATACAGCTACCGTATCTTTGGTCAGTGATTTTTCGGCAGTCAATACTTCAGTGCGGGTTCGCATATCTATTCTTTGATAAATGGAATGAATAATAGGAAGTTTTGAATGAAATCCTGGTTCCGCCATATGAACAAATTTTCCAAGACGCATGAGAACAGCTTTTTCATACTGCTCCACAATATAAAATGTATTAAAAATAAAAATGGAACACAACAACAAAATGATTGCAGAAAAAAACAGATAGAAAAAATATTCCATAAAAATAGTTCCTTTTAAAAAGGAGTTAAGGCGTCTTTGTTAAAGCAAATAGGATCGATAGCAATTAAATTTTCATTCACTTCAAACCATTTTTGATCATGAGAAACTTTGGTATCATATATAGAAAACTCGGTAATTACTTTTTCAACTATAAAGTTCTTTGAAAGAAAATCGGATTTCGCTTGTTCTACTTTATTCAAAAAGTCTTCGTAGGTTCCTGTATAATGTCTCAAAGTGAACATGACAATGCATGATCCGTCTGTTTTTTTCTTGAAGACATTCGTGCTTTTGTGAAGTCGATTTGATCTAGCTACACAAGTCAAATCATCTTGATTGGAATTGGGGTCAACTATGACAGCAAAATGACATTCAAAATAACAATCTTTTGGCATAGGAGCATGATTAGAACGTCTTGGAGCCGCAGGATGCCAAGGGACAGTTTCCACCTTTTCTCTGACAACTTTAAAACCGTGTATTGTTAATGCATCCCGTATTCTGTCTACTTCTTTCATGACCGATGTATTGTCACCAAAATGTTTGCTAGAAGTCATGACTTCTCGCATGACATCTTGTCCAGCAGTATTTTGTAAATCTATGACTATAGGTTTCACGTTTATTGCTTCACAAAAAATTTTAAAATCAGCGATATCAGTTGTTTGAACTGAAATGTGAATTTCATAAGGTAAGGGATAGGATAAACCAAGTTCGGCTTCTTGTTTTTCTTGCCAAATAGTAGCTTTTTGTAAGACTATTGATTCGAGTTCTTCATTTGTTATATCTAAATCATGTCCTATAGATAAAAGGCATAACATGGAATCCGCTATTTCTTCGATAATCTGCAATCTATTGACTATTCGATGATTGGTGGCAAATGCACCTTCATATGGAAGAACTTTTTTGGCTAATTCACCAATTTCTTCTACAGTTTTGAGACTTTTTTGTGTGAGGTTTTTAGTATCTCGTTTAGAAAGTTCTTTGATATATGAGAGAAGTTCTTTTGAAAGCATTTGTGATATCCTATATTCCAAACAGTATAATCGAAAAATACTTGTAGCTGATATTACAATTTAAAATTACTTCTGTGTTATATTTTTGTTTGATGACTCTAAAATTTTTTTCGTCGTTGAAAAATTTTTCGTTGACAATCTCATCTACTGGAATAAAGTTAAGATGACAGTGCTCAAAAGAGGCAAGAGATGCAAGATCAAGACCGCTTAATCATTCGTCTGATTGGAACGATCACACCGACTAGACCATTTTATCGCACGGGTCCTGATCATGAAGAAAAGTTTGGTCTTCGTGCCGAACACATTTTAGTTGATGGCGAAAAGCGTTATGTTGTGCCTACAAGATCAGATAAAGGCTGGCAACGACGAGCCTTTGAACTTGAAATGAACCCGAGTGTGTTATTCCAAGACGAGAAGGACATGATCTGGAATAGAATTGGTGGTATTGTAAAGAAAAAAGAACAGAAACCAAAAATTTCTGTATTTACGGCTGTTCGAGAAAATAATCCGATGATCGATTTATTTGGGGCCTTTTCATATAATGGTCGCATAGATATTGGAGACATAATTTCCGATGCTCCGATGCCAGAAAAACCTATATATCAATCAGGATGTCGCGGCAATCCAATTGAAGATGATCATGATTTTATTTTGCAAAACTTTGATGAAGACGAATATTACCAGAAGAAAAAGAATATTTCATCCAATAATAAGATTATAAAAGCGTTTACGCCTACGGTGATGAAAAATGCTACAAAATGCAAAGCAGAGTGGGAGAAACATTTTCCTGACATTCCATTTGAAGGTACTGACGCTGCCAAGAAATACATCGAAGCTTTAACCGTTGATGGTGTAAATCATCACATACGGCAACCACTCCATGATCATGAGGATATTCCTATAGGAACTATAATGAAACAGGATATCAAGTTTGACAAAGTTTACAAATACATGTTTGGCTTGTGGATTTGCGCCATAGAGCGAAAAATTATTTTTGATCCCCGCCAGGGCGGAAAACGCAACATGGGGCGTGGCGGCTGTTTTACCCGTGACTATGAAGTAAAGCTGTTGGATGGACGTAAATGGCAAGACAAGGGCATGATCAAATTCAAACCATATCAGGAAATGGACATTGAGTCCGATTTTGCACAAGAATGCATTGCCGCATGGCAATCCTTCGATAAGTCGAAGATCGACTTTTCTTGCCCAAAGACATCAAAGACAGATGAAAACGGAGAGGAGTAATGTCCCAATTTTCAGATTTGATCGACAGAGTTTTCAAAGCGGATGGCATCCTTCGGGATGTCATTGGTCCAAGCTACACATATCGTAAAGAACAGCATGAAGCTGCTCTCGATATGTGCCATTACATCGAAAATAATTTCGGCAAATCTGGCACAGATAAAAAAAGACAAAAAGTTTCTCTAATCAATCTGACAACAGGGGGCGGAAAAACTCTTGGCGTGCTCGTTAACGCCGCAATATTCAAATGTTTGACTGGCAAGAAATCTATCATTGCCACCAGCACAAAATCATTGCGGAAACAATACAAAGAAAACATCAAAATTGTCAATGATATTTTAGCGGCTCTGGGGTTTGATCCAGTTGTAATGGGCGAATATGGTTCAAGCATGAGCATTGCATCTTTGTCAAAAATGAATCGCTATGCCGAAATATGGGAAAAGGCTAACAACAAGCACGGCATGCATTTTTTTGAATGGTTCTGCCAGGAATATGAAGATAACCAGCTTGTTCTGCTTGCTGAATGGCTGAATGAGGAAATCTCTGAGGGCATATTTCCGGATAACATGACAGAAAAAAATTTCTGTCTTTCATCCGAAGATGACCCTGAACTTATTAAACTTTTCAAGGAAACAACAGCGACTTCCTTGGAGACTTTTGACATTATTCTTATTACTCATGTTCTTTTAATCAAGAACAGTTTGTCATGGGGCGCAATTCTTGGCACCAAGAATGATCAAAAAGATTCCGATGGTGATTTTGTACCTGCTGAACCAGATCAAATTCCCATTGGTGCAGTCTTTGTCGATGAGGCACATAAACTTATCGAAGCAGCCAAAATGATTTCCACAAACATGGTTCCCATCAATGATGGAACACCAACTTGTATGCAGTCAATATTAGAGAAATACTCTATCGATTCATCATTTGTTGATTCAATACTTGTAGAAATACAAGGAAGAGACAGGATTATTTTCAATGCTGCCTGTTATAAAAAATATGAGGAGAAGATTGAGAAACTTGTTAATGACTTGCTTGTTGTTTACAAGTCAGAAAAAGATTCTGTGGCTCGTTCGGAAGTTGCTGATGTTTTATATTGTATCGCGGCGACATCAAACTGGGCTGGAAAATCCGGTTCATCTGATTATATTAAACGTCAGTATAATGAAACGATAACAGTAGTAAAAAAAGATATTCACAGTGTTTCTTCATTCGGTTTTGTGCCGCAGAGTACTCGCCTCATCACCCGTTCTGTGTTTCGACATGCCACTCAGCCGGTGATTATGCTAAGTGGAACAATTCATTTGGATGACATTGATATCAACGGTGATTATATGCACTTTTGCAATGGTATCGGCATTTCTTCCTCCGATAATGCTCACTTAATTAAACCGTACGTTGCAGATTCTGGCAAGATTACTCAAATAATTTTTGCAGGCAGAGAAGTTCCTGTGCCCATTTGTTCTAAGGAAAAAGCTGAGCAGAAGGGATCATGGGTAAATCCTGCTTTTATCAATTACTGTTGCGATTCCATTATCACGATATCAAAAGTCAATCCTGACAAGCGAATTCTGGTTCTTTTGACATCAACAGATGCCTTAAACTTGATGTATTCTGGTTTAGTAAAACGCAAAATTTCAGACGCTCGTATTATCCGTCAGAATGCTGGGCAGAATTACAAGAATCTTGTTCCGCAATACGCAGAAATGTCAAATGGCATTTGGCTTGGAATGAATTGGGAAGGTATTGATCTTCGTCAAAATGGGAAAACATTGGTCGATATTATCGTGATCCCCAAAATTCCCTTTGTTGCGGAATTTGATTTTAAT
>Ga0116229_10013949_pt1 | contig 11249 bp, 7 predicted proteins | sample S1TSphgellanicum_3_FD_87313 | JGI IMG/M metagenome (GOLD analysis project Ga0116229, IMG submission 87313) | Host-associated microbial communities from peat moss isolated from Minnesota, USA - S1T2_Fc - Sphagnum magellanicum MG | ecosystem: Host-associated > Plants > Peat moss > Unclassified... | reverse complement strand
GCCACTGGAGATGCTCTTAAGGGAGTAATTTCAGGTTGATATCTGAGTACCGTAAGAGAGAGGACTCTGGCTAAGAATCTGATGTTGATTGCAATTGCAAACCTTGGATTGCAACAATCTGCAGCTGTTGGACTTTCCAAACAGAAAGATTGAGAAATCGATTGAAGGAACAAGATTTGAACAGCAGAGTACAGAGTACAGATCTGCATCCACAAATTTCCTCAGCAGTCAGATTTCATCTCCTTTGCAATCTCTTATACCTCATGAATCAGTACATGCAAATTGATCAAGCTCTCAGCATCAAAAAATCTGTCACCGATTAACTTCTCCTCATACTGAATCTACAAACAATAAATTTGGCAAATCTGAAGACATTCACAAACTGACCTTCTCCAAGCTTAAAACTGCACTGTCAAAGCATCAACCAATCCAAGAAGCATGTGAAGACTGTAAGAGATAGTGCTACTTTGAAGAATATCAAAGCACCTCATCATGGACAAGAAATACTATTGTTCATGTCTACAGGTAGTAAGGAACAAAAAGAGCATTTGATGCATGCAACCATCTCCCACTATTGCCTTGAAGCTACAATGTAAACTAAACCACTTCAGAAAAAGGTTGCAGAGGGCATCCAGATGTGAATACACCAAAAGAAGAAATTTGAGGAGAGTCCCATGAACAGGTCCAAATGACATTTTTCCTTTGAAGTAGTATTACAGTACATCTATGGGATTGCAGAGAAAATTCCCCAACAAAAGTTTGAAGGTAACACAACAATGAGTGCCATTATAACCTCCTAAGTGTCAAACCACAAGAGTACAGTCTAGTCAGCAAGTGCTCATTCTGAAGTATGCATTGATACACTCTTTGTTGGAATTGTGGGAGATAAGACTGAAAAGGGGTTGCACTGCTAAAAACATTAAGTTCAGCAATGGATCCAACAATATAAGGACTTCAGGTGATGTAAGAAACACCAACACTAACACTTCTGAAACAAAACATATAGCAAGTTAAAAAACCAGACAGATCTTGATTCATTTCATTACTGACTTCTGTACATGGGAGAAAGTCAATAGTAAGGCCCTCATCCCCAAAAAAGTTATCTCAAAAGCATGGATGATTCAATACCCTCACACTATGCTTGGTATGTCAACAACCATACGGAGACTAGTAATGCTACAAGAGCACATCATTTCAAAAGAATTACTAGAGATTGTCCTTGAAATATGCACAACAGCAGCATTGGGGAGACTTTTATGAACCCTTATGCATGCTATAATGCAAAGCTCCAAGTCTAGACCAATTCATCCAACTGGTTAATGATATATGATTCAGTGTGGAAGAGCAACTCGAGCCTTGTACAAACAAATGTATGCCATGTGCCAGTCACCGCCTCCAGAAAGCTTTGTGATATCCTCCTCTTTCTGCAGAATGGGTTGCTCATCATCAAACTCTATCCATTTCCCACTATCCTGTTTGACCCAAGCCACATAATGCCCTGAATCTGCACTGCGACCCTTGTGGGTCAGGACTGCAACCAAGTCATAAATCCCTGTCACTTCAGGTTCTGGAGCACAAACCTTCTCTGAAGAAGAAGGGTGCCGACCAGCATCATCCACCATCTCAACATTTACATCACTTGTACTTGTTCCCAAATTCTGTAAGGCCTTCACGCCTTCAGCCCCTTCCTTCTCCTTTTTCTTAAGACCAACTTTGGCATCTTCAGTCTCCTGGTACACCTTGCGGGGTCCTTTCAACTTATCTCTAAGTTCCTCAGTGCAAAAATCAAACACATCCAATACCAAAGGATAGCCCACCTTCCGCAGAATCTTTGCCTTCTGGTTTGACTCCCGCTTCCAGAAAAAGCGTACAAACTGTACCGTTAAATATGGTGGGAGTTTGTTGATATGGGACTCTTTAACATGGAGGGTGCTGTGGCCCAAAATAGGTGATGTCTTCTCAAGCTCAGATTTCAACCCCTGTTTGAGGCCTTCATGCAAGTGATTCACTTCACTTGAAATATGGCACTTCAATGTATATACAGTCTCAGATTCTGAGCTTTCCTCCGCACTTTCTGCACACTTGATGATACTTTTCAATTCAATCCCAAACAGATGCTTAACAACTGGATTGGTAGCCTCCTCCTCATCCTGTGGTACTGATTGCAGGCGCTGTGATAGTACATACAATAACTGTGTCCAGCACTCTTCAGCATCTTGTTGCATGTACAGACCATGATTTGTCTGCTGTGCAAATTGTGGGTACCTGTAAAAAGAAAAGTAGAGAAGATAAGGCTCACTGTAGACTGCCTTAAAAGGAAAGAGAAAATATCTTCATATGTACAGTGAATTTCTCAATACAGACAATTTAAATCAACCTGAAAACAAGTAAGAGATGACCCAATAATAAAGTTATAGATATTTGGATCTGACAATGCAACAGCAACCAAACAGCAAACATGAAAAAGATGGAACCCAACCCTAAAGAAAAGAGAAAACAAGACAACCCAACCAAAATAGTTCAAACAACACTGACAGTTATATGCATGTTCAGGGACCTTTGAAAGCAACATGTATGGTATTGACCACCTATCATAACATCCCCACTGACTTCATCAGTTCCCAGCAATGGATAGAGGTTAATGTCCAACATTAACCAACATATGAAGTTTCTGTCACAAGAGTGGCAGTTATCGGAAAACTTGGACATGGTGCTGAAATGAAAACGATGAAAAAATCCACAAAACAGAAAAGAAGTCTCAACCAAAATAACCCCATATCCACCAAGAAACAAAAACTAGTCAAATGAACTCCCATCAAATTAGACCAATTAGACAAACTGGAAGAATGAGGAAGGCGAGTACTTTTTTCGCAAAACTGTTAGGAAATGAATTGGAGCAACAGGGCGAAGGCTCTTGTCAAGCTCCCCAAACAAGTCCCTGGTTGCTGCAGTTAGGCTGTGCAGCAAAGGATCGATTCCTGTACCAACTGCTGCTGAATACTCTTTAAGTGCCAATCTGAGCTCTGGCACAGAATGCAAACACTGCACTGTTGAATTCATGTAACAAGTATTGCCAAGGTTCACAAGCCCTGCTGTATGACCCAATGCAGCTGTGCCCTGCTCATCTTCAGGCAAATCTTCAATAAAGACAGGACCTTTCTCTGGTGCTTTAGGAATCTCATCGGCAGTTCCCATGAGCATCAATCTCTGGCCCTCCTTCACTCCCAGGTTTTCCCAATCACCATCATCCTTCAGGAGACCTCCTTTCACCGTAATTTTCTGCCTTTCAGGTGGTACACCAGTCAGATCATAAAGCTGGCACTTGAACACATATGGCACTTGCTCTGTGTCAATTTCCACTCCTGTGAAAACTTGCTTCTGCCATTTAACACTCACTGTTGGCATGCTGCCACCTGTGGACTGTCAAAAAAAAAAAGTAATTAGAGAACAGCAATACTTTGAATGCAAATTACAAAGAGTCCAATGATCCCACACACAGCTTTAAACAATACACATACAGAATTTCCAATAGCTAATTATCAAAAGAACCAGTCATGACATCAGATACAACCTTCAAGCTGCAAACTCTAGCTCCCAAGTTTCATTTGTTTCAAAGTAAAAAGAACAATCTAAGCTACGTACTCAATTCCATAAAGATAAAGGAATCCAACACTGTGACCAATATGAGAACAATCACAGAATTGCTCAAGACTGTCAAACAGAACTGAGCTAGAAACCAAACTTAGGGTTTCCAAAGAAGACAGAGAAATCAGCAACTGGCACTTTCAGGGCACATACTTCCAAATAAAACCTGAGCGAGAAATGACGTCTAAGGTTCCAGCAACCGCGGCAAGTTCTTACAAGCCGTAGATTAATTAACTCTCTCTTGTGGGAGATTTCTGCAGAAACAAAAAAAACCATCTCATACACGTACAAACAAAACAAAAAAGCATACCTTCAATATGCAGAGATTCTGGTGAGATTGCGAAGCCGGACTCGCACCGAATCAAGTGCGCAACGAAAATTGTCTTCTCGCCCGCTATTTGAAAAGTGTCGAGAACTTCAAGAAAAATCCAATTCGAGAACCCAACAACTTCTCGTCTAGCGATGATTTGTTCGTTCCTCGAGACTGCGCAAACGCATCGATATCGGGAATGGAGTAGAGAAGAGAAGAACTTCTAACCCTAGAAAAAAAAATTCATAAAATATTTGCAAAATAATTCACCCCTCGAAAAAAACAAAAACCCACCTCACCAATAATCATTATAATAATGACAATACTCTTACTATTATTATTATTATTAAAAGTCTCTTTCCCAAATAATAATCTATCTATCAAGGATGGTAGTTTATTTGTTTAATTTCTATTTATAACTATATTTTATTTTTTAATTTATTGGCCTTGCCTACCAAGGCAAGGATATTATGTTTAGATTCATTATAAAGTATACTAGTAGCTTAGGGGATTTTAGCTTCTAGGTAATAATAATAGGTTTATTTTTGAAAGATGATATTTTGGTTTGTGTTGAAAGTTGAGATTAATTATAGGGTTATAATATCTTGAAAGATTTTGGTTTGTTTTTAGAGGATTTTTTGGAGATTATATTTTTGCATGGTGAAATATTTGAGTTTCCATAATTCTTCTTTTACCTTTAAGATACTTTTTAATGTAAATGGCAAGGCCACTAGTGTGACATACCCCTTGTTTGATTTTGTGTTTTGTCACATTCAGATCTCTCAACCAGAGTGCCCATTGTCATGCACATTGTCATGGACTTCATGCTCTTAGAAACAAGCAACTCATCCTATCATCGCATAATATGGTTCTACCTAATATTATATGACCATGATCAATATTTTGTTCCAAAGACCAACTCTTTAGGAAGGAAAATAAAGAATTTTTAGGAGTATTTTATTTTTTGAAATTGAATATTCAAAATTAATTAATTGTTTTGGGAAACATATGCCAAACTTGCCAAGGTACTACAATATATTGAATGTTTGCAATCTAAAATTTTGAAAATTGAAATGTTTGAATTTCAATGTGTGAATACTAAAAACTAAAATTTGAAATTTGTATGTGAAATGTTTGGAATCTGAAATTTTGAGAACTAAAATGTCTGAATTGGGATGTGTGAATATTTAAAGCTAGAAATTGAAATTTGAACTCTCTATGTGAAGCGTCTAAAATTTGAAAATTTGAAAACTGAAATGTCTAAATTTAGATATGTGAATGTTGAAAGTTGAAAATTGAAAACTGAAATTTAAAATCTCTTTATGAAATGTTTAAAAAGAATCTGAAAATTTAAAAATTGAAATGTCTGAATATTGAAAATTGATCTCTCAGCAACTGTCATACAACAATTGAACCTTAATGTCAGCATCTTAAGAGTGTTGGTGTTGTTGAAGACTTTAGTCTTATACATGTCCTGACTCCGCCCAATATACTTCATCAAAACATCACCAATCTATTGTAGTATCCTTCCAATTTTGTTGAATAGACTATTAAGGCCATCTGAAGGTTAACAACACATCTGTACCTCCTTACATTGTGACGTTAGTTAACAAGTGAAGAAGATTCCCCTTACTACCATTCACAAAAAGAAAGTTATAAAATCACCAAGATTTTTGGAAGATTTGCATAGATTTCTAGCTTTCTTCTTTTGAAATCAATGTATTTAGCTAATAGGTTATAGGATTCCTAGATCTTCTACTACTCTATTTGTATTGTAGCCAGATTTGGCTAAATCCTCTTGTGGCTACTTGCTACTTTTGGTGCAACTGAAAATTGAAAAGAAAACTGGGCTACAACTTATGTAAATGCCTTCTGTGTAATTGACTCTTGAACCTAGTCATTGGATCATTGTAGGACCACTCAATGGTAGTTGGTTCATATACAATAAGCATCAGCCTGCCCAAAGTTTAATAGCTTGTAGTAATCACAAGTTGGTATGCAGACCACAAAATGTTAATGACAACAATGCAAATGAGATCACAGACACCACAAGAATGTCACAGCCTATGGTTTCCCAAACCAGCTGATGGACTTATAGGTGGCCAAACGGCGCAACAGGTCTCCCCCGTCGCAAGGTCGGCAACAAGAGGTGGTGCTAAACCAGGAGTTGCCAGAGTCCTAATGTACCAAGTCTTCCACACATTCATCGTTGAGTTGATTTTGATTGAAGATTTTTTTTCCTTTCCTTCAATTCATGGTGTTGCGCATGACCACTTCTTACAGGCCTCAAGCTGCACAAATGAATGAAAAACTACCTCTGGAGTCATCCCTAAATTTAACATTGATGTAACATCTTCATGATGAAAATCCCGAATTATGAGAAGTGCACCCTTGTCTTGAAGTTGAACCCCCTCGAGCTTGGTATTATTGCATTTCTCCAAACTTTCGCACCCTAATGATTTTGTTACAAATCAACCATGTTTTTGGTGATGAACATGAAATCGTTTGTGAAGGTCGTTACAAAATCGAAGACACCTTTTATTTTCACATCGTCTTCAATTCTTGACGTTGGACATTATCATTGGTTGCATGGTCCAATTCATCAACTACCTCTTAATAGCAAAATGGACTATTTAATTCACACCATTCGACGCATCCTAAATTTTTTGCAATTATGAACTATCACTATGGCATAGCCCAAGATTCAACATGTAATTACAGCTTCTCGTTAAACTTATCCATGATCTGAATAAAATTTTCATTCATTATGAAATTCATGTTGCCATCGCCACCCTCACACTATTCATTTAATCGTTAAGTTGTTTCAGATTAATTTTACACTTATAATGTTTGAAGATTATTCTATTTCCATTGGACCCTTCATTGACACCCCTTCAACTGCTTCACAAATCTCAAACATCTTCACTAACCACTAAATACCAGAACAAAACCAATGTTTTGTTAAACATTACGAATTTTGGTGTTTGCTTCTAACCCCAACCCTTTAGAGATTTTTCACCCCTAATCATGCAACTAAGGTTTTAAAACTATGATTATTAATTTTTTGTTGAAGAAAAAAAATTACCCAACACCTTATTCATCCAATATCGAATTTTGAAAAATAAAATAAAATAACCCCCTCATGCAACCATGCACACTCATCATTCTTTATTCTAACATGAAGTTGTTAAAAACCCTTAATAGCCTTATCACATCGAATATCCCTAATGCAATTCTTAAAAATTGAAATTACCGCACATGGCTGTGTCAATATGGCTCACACAACTAGAAACAACAACATAAAGTTGGGGTGTTTTCCAACAATTCTTCTTATTAACAAATCTTGTTCTTTACCTCATAAAACCTTCAAGTATGAAAGCAAATGCAACTACAAGGTGGGGAGTTCGATGGCAGTGTTCCTAATACTAATGAACATTTCATTAATGAGGTCAATTAAATTTGCAAGTGTGGTGGACTAACCCGACATTTCAATGGTCCCCATAATTTCAATTGATTATAAGACCACATCTTTGTTTTGCTTTTCAAAAACCAAACCATCTTGTGATCCTAAAGGGTTTGTAATTGGTTGGTGCACCCCATGGTATGTACCCACATCTCGATCAATTGCACCATCATGAACATCTAGATGCAAAACTTTGAACATTTTCATGATATGTTTATAGATAATTCCTTGTTGTGCATAAGGATAGTCGCATTGTGGCCACTTTAAATTTGGAGCATGTGTAGTCCACACTTTGGGTCTACGATTCATGGATGCAACAAACATAATGTCCTCACCGTCTAGACAAATTAGAACATTGCAATCAAGTATATCTCAAACTCGAAGCACGACACTTGCCACAATGCCTTCCTGTTTTTTGTTCTTAACATACCCAAAGATCTTACATTAGATGTTGTACCACATAATGTGTTAACACATCTCCCACAAGGTGATAAATAAGCCAATCCATTATGTGCCTAGTGAATCTTTCTCTTGAACAAAACAAAATCCACTTAATGTTTGCATGGTAAGATTCAATTAATGTATTGGTGTCTTGGCTTGCATGTGGAATGTTGCATTTTCCAACACATGATATGGCCGCCTTACGCAACCATTGTTTTTTAAGGTACTTCATGAAGTGGGTAGCATTGGGGCACCTTGTTGCTGGTAAGTGAATTTGTTGTTTTGCCCATAGAATAGCATCAGCATCAATGGGGCATCCACATGAATACATAATCTCACCAAGAGTAGATAAAACTAAAGCATGGTCTTATGGCATTGCAAATTTTTTTATTGCATTCTCTGCCCATGTTTTTTGCACGTGCCATAAACATAGAAATTTTTTGGCTCAATCCCATATGTTTCTACAATATATATATCAAATAGTGAGAGTAAATCTCACATTATAGTTGACAATTGAGGCATGGAGAACATTAAGCAAAAGGTTATATGATACTCAAACATCATTCACTTACATGTTCAAATGAAGTGGGACATAGAAATGAAAATGGAGGGTAGCAAATGTTGTTCACATATGGGGTGGTCTCTGCAAAAACCAATTTGTAAGATTTCCATTAGGATAATTAAGCCACTAAAAACATCTTGAAAAGAGGTTCCAATGGACATAATAACTGCATTGTCATCATGAGACACATGTTCTATAAGAAGGTCTACATACTTAAAAACATTTATTTTAGCTTGAGTGTTGTCCACAATTATAACATTAAACATCTAGTCCTTTGGCAAACATTGGGACAATGTATGCAAAACAAGGTGAAGGTCAATTTCCCGAACTTTTCCAATGATAATGAATGCAACATGTATTCCATTCTACGACTCATCAAACATCATCATTGTGTAAAGGGGGTATTGCAAAACACAAAATTGTGGTGTCAAGAATAATGGTCAAGTAGGTTATATTTATATAAAATTTAACTTGTAGACAAAACAATGGATGAAATGTACCCACCTTTGGTTTGTGCCAAATGTTGCATCAAAAGAGATCAAACTCTTGTGTCCAAACTTTGTCATCATTTTTTGCTTGCCAAGGGGTTTGGATGCCAAATGTGAATGGGGTATCATCTTGGCTTGGTAGGTTCAAATCCATTGGGGCATGTTCAACATAATAGAAAATTGAATTTGGGTTCTCCATATCCCAGATTTTCACATTCATAGGATCCTTGGGGTGTTTTTGCCACAATCCATCTACTCTTTTCCTTGATAAAATTTTGACATCAAATGGTAGAACAAATATGTCTCGTGTTATGGGCTCATTTTTTAAAGCCTTTTCTCTCACATATACCTTATGATGATCCATGACTTGTGCAGGAGAAAGCCCTTGTTGAAGGAGCCCCATCAAGTGAGCTTTCATACTATCGGACAATTGTGAACCAAGGGTATGTTGATATCCAACAACAACTTTACCATGGAAAACCTCACCTTGTTTGTTTTTATGCTTAGGATTGAGGTATATCAATTGATATAAACTTGGGTCTAAGTATGGTTGTTTTGCTATGAAAGACCATTGACAATTTCATTTGATTGACATACTGACCATTGTTTTGGAGATTCTAGTGCTCATTTTTGCACCTTGGTTGGATTCTGGGAACTCCAACAAAAAAAATTTCGCCTTCTTCTTCTTAAATGTATCTTTTTGCTTGTGGCGTTTCTGTTTCTATTGTGTGGACAACAACTTTTGCATGTCTTGTGGAATCATTCTGTTTTTTGGCCCAAAATTATAATTGAACATGAAGAACAAGGACATGAGATGTGAGGTTAGAAATCAAAGATTGTGGATAGTCTACAAGAATTATGGTCAAGAATGGGTGGGGTATGCATGTCATTTGCTAACTTGTACACAATTGAAGCATTGTTTACTCAAGGGTGTGTAAGAGTGCATGGGGTGGAGGATCAAACATGGTCTTTTGTTCTATTGAACTTGCACATGAAACTTTCATTGTCTTGTTCATCATCCACAAAATCTTGCAAACAATTTCACGAAATTATTGCAAGTTCACAATGGGTGTAGAAGCCTCCTCCATGTGTTACATGAAACAACCATTGTATGTCAAATTTCTAAAATGGCCCAAAAGGAGGTTGTTGCATAGTTGCCTTCAACGTCTCAAACAAGTCCATTTTTCGATTAACAACAAAAGTTTCATGCCCCATGTTTGTGATTCTTAAACCAGTCAACATAATTGTAAGATCATGGCTTCAAAATGAAAAATCATTCACAATAGAAGAAGACATGTATCAAGAAGAATAAATTGAAAGCATGCAATGTAGGCCTAAGGGACAACAATTTAAATGTGAAAGTGGTGGTGTGCTAAGCAATTGGTACTTGTGTTTTATACATCATCCACATGAGATTTGTCTTCTTGGCTTGCCATAACCACAATTATCCAAATGTAGGGCAACTGTGAATTTGTAACGTTCTTTGCCAAAACTAAATAAGACAACCTTCGGAGAAATCAACATTTAGAGAAATTGATGTCTACATCGATTGCAAGGTTGTAGTGTGGAACTAAAATGGTTGGTTGTGGTTGTCTCGTAGACTTCATTTAGAAATCTTTTATTTTTAATCAATTTTCAAAATGTGATCCTACATAGAATAACTGCATTTTTCTAGAATGTAGAAATTGGAAAGGATGCAATCAATGGAGTGTAGAATTTCAAAAAGACGTAATTGACAATGGACTACAATTTTTTTTTTGACTATGGTTCAAATATTTTGTTGATGGTGAGAGGAGGTGGGCTCAAATGTGCCATCTGGCAATTCCGATGGTGGGGTTTGCACACTAAACTACTGTCGAATAAAGTTCGTTAAAGGGTGTTTAATGCCCCACTATGTGTCAATTGACCAACACATCGTGCATGTGTGTAAAAGTCAAATTCAACATATGGTTCATGCATGCACAAGTGAAGTTGCATGGACCCTAACATGGGATTACACCAAATTTTGCAAGTATGTCTTTAAACATCAATACACATGGTAGTGTTTCCAATGAGAAGGAATTGTGTTAGTGACTTCCAATTTCTTTATAGAAATGTGCTTCTAGGATGGGGTTTTTGAGTTTTTTGGGTTGGAAAAATGAAGGCACATGGACTTTTGAGGCTCACAAAATTTTCGAAAAAATCTTTTGCATGCAATTCTATTGCGAGGTTGTGTGTATTAAAAGGGAGGGGGGGTGGGGGGGGGGGGGCCGGGGGGGGGTGGAAAATATTCTCACGGTTTTTTTAAAAAGTGGCCTTTTTGTTAGGCAGCAAGATCAAAGAGCTGGGGACGGGTTTTGT
>Ga0116229_10013946_pt1 | contig 11252 bp, 9 predicted proteins | sample S1TSphgellanicum_3_FD_87313 | JGI IMG/M metagenome (GOLD analysis project Ga0116229, IMG submission 87313) | Host-associated microbial communities from peat moss isolated from Minnesota, USA - S1T2_Fc - Sphagnum magellanicum MG | ecosystem: Host-associated > Plants > Peat moss > Unclassified... | reverse complement strand
GGTCCTGTAGATAAGCTGTTTAGAGGACCATCCCATGCAGCCAGTGACACCTTGCTTTCACCTTTGGAAGTCAGCCATTTGGTCATGCAAAGGAGCAGTAAAATTGAGCAGACAGTGATAATGCTTGACACTGGAGGTTTTGCAGGTGAAACATTTGTTTCTGGTTTTGGTGGATTTGCACAAGAGGACAGCTACACAGCTAGCACATCCCGTGCTGAATTCACAAAGTGGGAAACCAAAACTCCCATTCCACAACTGCACTTCATGGATGTCCAGTTTAGTGTGTGGCTCGTCAAGTTGTGGAGGATTCCCTTGGACCTTTCACATGCAAGTTTGTAACTAAACCTGCATCTCGCTTAGAATAGAGCTTCCAAGGCAGTTTTCCTGCACTTCACATGATCATAGACTTTTCTTATCTTATGCTTAGGGATTTCTGCAGGGTTAGGCTGCAGCTTCTGCTTTGTAGCTGGTCTTTGTATGGAATGTTTGGACAACTAGAAAATGAAAGAGGGAATGAACTGTAATAATTAAGCATGATGTCCAGTTACATTCTTGCCCATTATTTGTCACCTATTCCCAAAGAGCAGGCATCTTGCTGCTGTGGAAAATTTTCTCTGCAGCTTGGTTGTTACCTAGGTTTGATTTGCATACCCTAAACTGGTGTTTTTTGTGCTGCCTCCACCAGTTCATGAGAGCCCTTGGATGTTGTGTGCGAGCCAACGAGCTCCTTCGTCTGTGCAGTCGTTTCAAGCAAGTGCCATTGCCGCCTCCAGTCATTTCAAGTAGATGCCATCGCCACCTGCACCAGAAAGCAGTGATTTGGAGATCGCCACAAGCATGCACATTAGATTTTGAATGTTAGTACTTGTAGTAGGATGAGTTTATAGTTGTATTAGTGACTTAATGTAGCATCCAAACAAAAAAGGGAATCTAATAAGAGAAAACAAGAGGGCAAGAACAAGATGAAGATGTAGCATGTGTCTCAAGTATGGACTCTGATATTTTGCGCACAAGTCCCATTTCAATTTTCAACTTTGCAGAGATCAATTATGGGCTGCATTTGTTTGTTGTACTTTGTGATTGAGTGGCAGGGAGGTGGTTCTTGAATGTTAGAACTTTGGGAATGGCGTTGTGTGCAACGAGCAAATGGTCAGAATTTTCGATCTGATTCAATCTAATATGCTTTAATGTGATTCAAGGTAAGCATTTCCTACATGCATTTGATCTTCCTAATACTTTATTTGTTGCAACACTAAGCATCTTAGCATGTGTGAGTTTTGATAGTTTGTAGAAGTCCGATCATGTTTGTTAGATCAAGTTTCTTTCTCACAAACTTTCTACTACAACATTTGTGAATAGTAGCTTGAAAGAGAAGCAACTTGTTCAATTGTTTGTTTGCACACGGTGATGGCACCATTGACACCTCCAATAGGGTTTGAATTTCGTCTTTTTTTCTACTATTGACTCTCCTGAATCTTCAAACCCTAGCAACGCATCTAATGCATTTGTACTTGTATCTTTGTCAAATGGGATTGTAAAGAGCTTTGAAATAGTTACAACTCCAAAGAATTTGCCAACACATCTACATTCAACATCGGAGAAAGTTACTTCAAAAGGCTCACTTGAACCTATTTTTGTTGAAACAAATGTTCCAAAAGTTGAAGTTGAGCATGGTCAACCATAAAAAAGGAAACCTGAATGGGAGTTGAACCCGGGTTTTAGGAACATTGGGTTGCAAAATTCTATTGAACAAAACTGGTTTGTGCGAAGGACGGAAATATGCAAATGGTGAGATGTAAAGTTTGTTCTACTATAGAGGGGAGGGAGAAGCTCTTGGTGCCAAAGCTAGATTCTTTGGTAAAGCATTTTTGGGTGAAAAAATGCACGGTTGCAAAACTTGGTTTTGTTCTTGGCCAGTTTTATTCATGTCTACTAACACACATATGAAGAATGAAAAGTTGGTTGCCACAAGGCATGACACAGTTCTTGCTTAGCTTCATAATGGGGCTAAGGCAAAGAAGAAGAAGTATATTTAATTTGTTGCAATTTGACATCTTTTACAACAAGGAAGACCCATGACTAATTTTGAAGCTTTCAAGTCTTTCAAGTCTTTGTTCTAGTTTCTCAAGTTTGAGAACTGTCCCTGCAAACATTGGTGCGATTTCACAAGCTAGAATATGGCAAAGGCAATGCATGATGTTGTTTTCCATGCCACAAAGGATGTTGTATAGAAATCAAAATATCTTTCGATGAATTATGATGAACTCACCACCATTGATAATCAAATTTGGTTATCTATTCATGTTTATGTGACGGAAGAATAAAAGAAACTCCCCATCTTGTTGAACCTACAAGGGTGGTTGATGGATCTACTATTAATAATTTGACCTCTTTGATAATCCAAAGTCTTGTTGAGCATGGGGGGTTAAGTGAAGGTGACATTGCTAAGAAACTGATTTACTTTGGTTTAGATGGGGTTACAATTTTTCATGGTGTTAAAAGTGGTGTTACTCAACTCGTGCATAAACATGCTCCATTTGTGAACAGTGTCCATTACATGCCTTGTCACACCAACTTGGTTGTTCAAAGCTTGAACAAGTTGAGTTTGGTTTCTAAAATTGAATCTATGTTTGCTTCCATCTACAATTATTTTGATCATAGTCTTAAGAGGCATGTTGAGGGGTTTTTGGAAAGCAAAGGTAACAAAATCTTGAAGAACATAAAAACCTGTTGGATTTTTATGTTGTCACCTTCCAAGTGGGTCTTAGCTAAATATAAGGCTCTAATTGTAGAGATGGCTATTTATAGTCCCACCATCGATGTTGCAAAAAAAAAATTATGAGCTCTTTTGTGATGTGGAAACACTTTTAGGACTTGCATGTGTGTTGCCTTTGCTAGAGTCAATGTAAGGCTGGTCCAAGTTAATTTGCATAATCATGAAACACTTTCATTTATGACTTCATTATTGTTATTAAGCTTTGTGAATCCAACCTTCAAACAATGTATTGTGAACTTGGGAAGAGGTTTTTATCTCAACATTTCACCATTTTCCATGATCTTGTTGAACATGCCCATGATCATTTACCTTTGATTTGGTGGATAGAGCATGTATCTTGCATTCAATATGCTGGATTTGATTTTTTTGGAAGCACATACATGTTGCATACCATAGATGCAACCATATGGATTACAAGTATGGTGAATAAGGAGGCTTGGTCTCAATGTGTAGAAGTTGTGAAGCAACAATGTGCCAAAGTTGTTGCAAGTTTACTTTTAAAATTGAAGAAACATTTTCCTGCACAAAAGTTGTTGACTATTACTAGGGTAATTTACCCTTAATATTGGTTTTTTCCAAAGTTGAAACAACATTTCTAGATCATATGGCCATTTTTGCAAATGCATTTTGGGCACCAAAAGCCCATTAGCAATTCAAGAATGTTTGTTGGGCCATCGATCAACCCTGTTCTACTTGACTAGCAATCTTCATGTTTCAAGTTTACGATGCAAAATCATGCTCAAACTGCCATGTTGCCTCCCCATGATTATAACCCCACAATGAGATTGTGAGTAAAACTTGGAACTAGTGGGATTTTAAACCACCAACTATATGAGTGGTTTTAAATGGCCAAAATTTGCATGTTCATGGTCTTTGGGCAACATGGAAGATGAATGGACCTTCACCAACCTTTCCTTCATGAAATCAAAGCTTCGAAACCATTTGACTATGCACTTGAATCTTGTTGTGTAGATGTATGCACACAACTTTTACTCATTGGAAACCTTCCCATATGACATAGCAATACACACTTGGAATGATGACCATTAGCATTATGTAGTGGCGGTTTAAATATATTTTTAGTTTGCCATGTGATCTCATCTTACCATTGGTTTTATAAGCAATTGATTTTATGCTTTATATGGCTTTTGAATGCGGTTTCAACTTGTTGGTTTTATGTTAACATTGTATCTAGCTATTGAAGAAATTTAGAATGCTTATGAAAGCCTTTTTTTGCAAGATTTGGCCTTATGTTGCACATTATATGTTTTTATGTGTCCATGGGAGTTTCAACTGACTCTAGTTGTCAATGGTGGTGATGTGGAATCACACTCATAGTAACTTTTCTTCTTCTTTATGCAAGTTTTTTTTTTCCTATGAAAGCTTACATTGTTCCTTAGGGCAATTGTCTGGGATTAGCACTTAGTCTTCTTTTCCTTAGGGAGGTTGCTTCTTAAAGGCAACTTTAAAATTTTATTTAAATGTTTTATGTTTTTTATCATCCATTTCATTTGGTGGAAAAACAATTGGGAAAAGGATTGAACCCTAGACCTTTGAGTTGAAAGAAGGATTTAAATCATTGCATCACATTATTATTTTTTGGAATTATTGTGTAAGAAAGATATTTATACCCTTAATCATTGTGCAGGTACAACAAAAAAAAGTCTAATTTTTTTTCATGTTGGGCATTGTAATGTAATTGTCTTGAACCCAATGCCACATTTAATTCAGTATCATTGTATAATGTCTACTATTAGCAAAGTAGGACCCATGTTAGCAATAGGTAGGACCCAAGCACATCTCTTCACACCTCTTCAAATTGTTTGTAACCACAAAACTTATCATGTTAAAATGTTTGACATCTCATATTTGACATCATGCCACATCCAATAGCCTCATAAACTAAAGTGTGAAAAAAACTGTCACCGCATGAACACATAACACTCTTTGAGTGCTTGCCACAAGGTTATGAACATGGACTTGTTAACATAGCCACTTTGAGAAAGACAATTTTTTTTTGAGTAGCCAATTGGAGCTCAAGTGTTTAAAAAAATTTGCCACTTGACACCCCACTATGGGTAGATGGTAGCCAAAACTCCTCACCTGGACAAAATGAAAAAAAAAACACTGCCCTAAATCCTAAACCCTACTCACAAACAAGAAGAGAAGAATATTTTCCCTGAAACTCTTTAATGATCCAGAGAGTAATCTAGGGTTACTTATTTGTTGATAACAATCATTTGAATAATGGGTACACTATGAAACAAGGTGCATACTTACCATGCACATCATCATTCTGCACTATTTGGCTAACGAATTTGGATTGTGTATTTGTCAACTGGCATAAGAACAATAGGAGGGGAAAAAATGCTCAATGAAAATTGGATTGAACAATTTGTCACCCAGAACAAATCCAGTGTGACTCATATAATGTGCCAAATTTGCCAGATTTTGAGGTTTTTTTTTCCCCCTGAAATTGCCATATTTGGACAGACAATAGGTTCTGGTGGGTCACCAAAATATAGCAGGATTAATATTTCTAGCTTCCTCTTTGACCTACCAGGGTATCAAAGAGGGTATCATTAGATCATGTTTAAATGAAGGTTGTTAGTGTCATTGAACATGGTTCAAAAATAGCTATAAGACATTGGGCTTGGATGCCCAATGTTAAGCCAAATCTTGATTAATATGATTCTTTGAATTTCAATGATGTTGAGAAATTTGAGAAATTTTCTTTTTTTAAATAGTTTTTCATCAAAACCAACATCGAACTATGTAGCAGGGGATTTTGTGCCTCCTATAAGCATATAGTCCATGTTGAGTTTGTGACAAGACCCAATTTCAGTTTGGTTTCAAACCTTCTTAAATTTCTCTTGTATTTGATTTTGTGTAGGTGAATTGTTTGAAGATGTTACATTAATGAAAAGTTTTTGCAACTTCAACCCAATTGCAAAATTCTAAATAGTGTAATCTCAGTGTTAAGAATTTCCACTACAGATGGCACCAAAGGCCTGTCACCTATAACCACTCAATGAGTGGAAGATGTCTTAACAAAATGTTAAGAAACAAGTTTCAAGGTGCCAACTAGCCAACAATGACAAGTAACACCACATCAATGGTATGTATGGAAGCCTATGTGTGATTACCAATCATATCATGCATATTTAATTGCTAGTTTGTATGCCATGGGTGCACCATTGTTTGCTTGTAGAGCATTCTATTAAGGGAACTCTAGTAAGTCTAATGCACTTGGGACTTCTGAATTGCAAACAAAGAACTCGGTATGGATTTTCATCCGATCAAATTATGCAATTGAAATACAATGGCTAATCTATGAAGCAAGCTTGCATACAATTGAGAGATGTGTGATTATCTCACCTTCATAGATAGTCTTTTTATATCTCCATAAAAGAATTCTTCATATGAAGAATGGTGTCTTAAAACAGCAGACTAAAGGCTAGCACAATAATGGCACCTTGTGAGGAAGGTTTAAGATCTCGTGGGCCTTCCAGGCAAGACATTATACTCTCACCCCCAGCCCCACCCTCTTCAAACTTCACAGGGTCAAAGGAACCACTTGAGTGGTTCTGCACTGTTGCATTGCATGTTCTGCAAAGATGAACAAAAGCATGGTGTGCCATCACACTGCTGCAGGACAAGCTAATTACCAGTAGCCTAATTCCAGGTACCATACTGCAGCAGGTTTGTTTTTTCTCAATAAAACTCCACCAACATCTGTCCAACAACCTCCGCAGAACCATGCAGGCAACACACAGGGCATCAATCACTCTAAACCCAATGAAGCTTGATGAGGGTATTTAGTGGTCCTACATCTTCTGGTCCATAAGATGCTAAATAAGATATAGTTTCTGTCCTGCTTCTTCCAGTCTTTTGGATTTCCCATCTTTTGTTATCAAAAGGATAGGAAGCTTATCCAAACTCTCAAACCAGGAGATCCCCATGTTTTGGGGCCCATGCACACAGGGATTTGTCTACCTACCACTTTGTCCCAGGCTCCTCATTACAAAAACATTTCCTAAGGCCTTATTCTACACATAATCACTGACCACCTTGTGAAGTTCACCTAGGGTTTTTGCAGGGTGCTGTCAGTCCTTGGATCAATAGGACAATTCTGAGTTGTTACAATCCAAAGATTCCCTGCAACAAACCGACCAAAGATACCATCATACAAACTAAAACATGTTGTGGTGGAGTGCTGTGCATCCCCTCACTTATTGAAGATATCAGCAAAAAAAATCCATGTATGAGGCTACCAAATCTAATTTTTAATCTTAGAATTGCAAATTTGCAGGTGCCAGTCAAATTCAGAACAGAGCCACCACCACACCAAGGACATATCTAAGATAGAAGGGCTCTCTCCTCATCTTGTAATCATATCCGTTCTCCTGCAGCATCTTCAAAGACATCTTCATGGAGTGAGAAATGATTAAGCTTCTGATTGGCACCCAACCAGCAAAAAGGACATAGATAGTTTCCTTTGTATTATGAAATCATCTCCAAATACCATGCCTTCAAAGCCCACCAGCTACTCTCTATGCCAGTCCATTCAAAATCTGATAATTGAATGCACTTCCATCCAATAATTGAAGATGAACTTTGAACATTTGCAATGGTGCACCAAACCACAACAGTACATTAAACGAGCAAAAATATAGCACACAACTTGTAAAACCAGCTCAATCCCATAGTAAATTATTGCTAATTCAGCACTTAAGAATCAAGTTAGCAATGTAATGCATCTGCAGTTGATGCTGCTAAGTCTCAGAAATATTGATAGGTCATAAGGAGGGAGGGGCATCAACTGCACACTTGATCTGCCTTCCCCCTTGATCATGTCCCATAACAAGCTCAACTGACTACTGGATATGGTCTCAGCAATTCCACACCTCATCTATATCCAGTAGCTGGCATGCTCTACCCAATTACCTAGTCCACACCTTTTCACTTTCAAATGCAGAAAACCATAGATACTACTTTTGAGGACAAAAAAGATCAAGCAATTCTGATTAATTCCAATGGCAAATGGAGGCCCATATCATGGCCACCATTTGGCAAAGCCACTGAGTGTGTCCCAGCACAGCAGGCTGTGACACACCAGTGGATCTGTTTAATGGAAGTTAGGGTTAAGTAAATCAAACAACTCTGTTCATATCAAGTAAGCCATACATGATTAGAAATTTACCTAAAGACATTCAGCCTTCAGCTCAAGCAGAAGGGACTGCATGCCATCTATCCCACAAACTAACTTCCATATCCTGCACTATAAGCAATTCAATATAAGCAATTCAAGGGTTCAGCACCTATAGTTCTCAAAGCTCTAGTAGTAGTAACATGAGTGGGATCTCAAATGTGTACTAGATAATCAATCCTAGGCAGCTGTCTTTTCCCATTTGAGGGGCTTAACAACCTCCCATGTGAAATCTGGGTCACTGCGGCCAAAATGCCCATAAGCAGCAGTCTTCTGGAACCTCTTGTTGCCACCTCGCTTGAGATCCAGGTTAATGGACATCATACCTGGCCTGAAGTCAAAGGTCTCCTTAATGATCTTCAGAATTTCAGCATCAGGGATCTTCCCTGTGCCATAAGTATCAACGAAAACAGACAGAGGCTCTGGCACACCTATGGCATAAGAGACTTGGACAATGCAGCGCCTTGCAAGCCCTGCAGCCACAACACTCTTAGCCGCCTGTCTCACGATGTAGGCACCGCTACGATCCACCTTAGTGGGATCCTTGCCGGAGAAAGCACCACCGCCATGGGCGCCCCATCCTCCGTAGGTGTCAATGATGATCTTCCTTCCGGTGAGACCGGCATCTCCGTGAGGGCCACCGATCACAAACCTTCCTGAAGGGTTCAAGTGGAAGATGGTATTCTCATCAAGATACTTCTCAGGGATCACTGGTTTGATGACATGCTCACGCAAATCAGCCGCTATCTCGTCGTTGGTAACGGTCTCATCGTGCTGAGTGGAGATCAGAACGGTGTGCACTCTCAATGGCACCATGGCACCACCTTCGTTCCTGTACTCGATCGTCACCTGTGTCTTTCCGTCGGGTCTCAACCAGCCGCACGTCCCATTCTTCCTTACCTCTGTCAGCTTAGCTCCAAGCTTCGTTGCCAAGACGTGAGTCAAAGGCATCAACTCCTCGGTCTCGTCCGTCGCGTACCCGAACATGTGTCCCTGGTCACCGGCACCGATGTCCTCGGGTCTCTTGGTGAGATGGCCGTGGACACCCTGTGCAATGTCGGGGCTTTGCGCCTCTATGTTCATGAGAACTTTGCAGTTGTCGGCATCGAGGCCAACGGCATCTGAGACGAAGCCGATCTCCCGGCAAGTGTCCCTCACGATTTTCTCGTAATCGACCTTGGCCTTGGTTGTGATCTCACCAAAGACCATGACCATGTTGGTCTTGGTGCAAGTCTCGCAGGCCACCTTGCTGTCCGGGTCTTGCTCAAGGCAGGCATCTAGAACTGCGTCGGAGACCTGATCGCAAAGCTTGTCGGGGTGTCCCTCGTTCACAGACTCGGAGGTAAACAGAAAGGTCTCCATCTACACCCCGAATGAAACACAGAAATCAGAAAATGGCCAAAAAATAAATCAGACGATAAAAAAAGCATTCCGCTCCAGTCTACTGCAATGCCTGTCAACGGCAGGCAGAACCTGGAAAACTACAGCTCACTTGACCTTATTTGTCAGAGACACCAAATTCGCTACCACATCAACCCTCAACCGCCACATTAGGGCATATAATCCACTTCTTTTCCTTACTGAAATCGAACAAAATGCAGGGGAAACAAGACTAAACTTCCAACATTCATCGCTCAAACAAGCCTCTACAACGGTACGACCGAGAATCCTCATTAGAGCGGCGGTAGGGCATAAAATTTCCATGAATCAATAGGGCAAACAAAGACTACAGCAAACAACCAGGCTATGCCATCTGAAGCCACAACAACGCGAGGGAAGAACAAAGCCATCTCTTGAACCCGAAGGAAACAGGAGAACATAGTGAGACCAAACCGAAGAGAAACATAAGAAGAAGTAAAACGAGCGCCTAAGATTCAATTCTTGTTGGTAAGGGCAAAAATGAAGAAAAAAATTCGTAACTCACCTTGAAACCTCTGCAACAACTTCAAGAATCCTCCGAGCGGTACAGAGGGACGCCTGAAGAAAGCGAGGAGTTCTAAGAAAGCAGCGAAGGAGGAGTGAGCGAGAGGAGATGGGGATTCAAGGAAAGCAACGGAAGGATATAACAACAGAAAGAAGAAGCTCCTGGCCCTGTTCCACAACGGCGGCGATGTTTCCGAGACCTTCGAGATGAAATCGGGAGCGTCCAGTCGATTAGACGGTGTAGATTCAGATCACTCTTTGGCCCTGCCTGTTGTCCCCATCCCACCAACTTCTTTGACAACTGTAAAAACCGTTACCGGCAATCGCCGGTGGCTGGCTCCTTCTAGAGCAATGGAGTTACGCCAGAGTGAACCAGGACCCACCACTGCACCATCCATCCAGTGGCTACCCTTTACGACTCAGTTGTGTGGATGGATGAACTCCAGCTGAGTTAGTTTATCTGGTTTTACATTGGTAACACATTCTCTAATAAGAAGGAGATCGTATGTCTAGGTAGATAGGTAGGAAAATTAGTGCCTATTAGGTAAGCAGATAGTTTATATGTTTTTGCATAGGTAATGGAAGGTTTTACTACCTACCAACTGGGTTGCCAGTAGGTAGGGAGGAATCGGGTTGTCAGTTGTTAGCAGTGGTTTTTTTTCTTTTTTTTTGATATTGATTTTTTTGCATAATGTAAGAAAAAAAGAGGGAAAATAGTCAAATTTACACTAAGAAAAAAATAATTCCCAATTTCTTTGCCCAAATGATGAAATTTAACCCCCAAATAAAACAATAGTGGGCAGGGTGAACCAGCACCCACATTCATACCTTGACCTTTTTAAGCGAAGCCTCTTAGTGGCCATATTAAGCCCAAAAAAACGTAAGAGTTGAACTTAGAGACCCTGATTTAGTCTAAGCATGGGTTAATTGTAATATATAGAAATAACTTAAATTGATTTTGGGATTCTTAAATGGTACCAACGAAGGGTGCTGGTTCACCAAAGGTGGTTGTTAGGAGGGTAGATAGGTTGATGAGTGAGCACTTGAAAACTCCACGGAGATCTACCGAGCTAACCATCACAGTTAGTGACCGAACTGGAGCCCAACAGAGAATTATTTTGTGACCACTTATCATCCATTCATCCATCCACCATTCATGGTGCACTGGTGAGTGCTGGTTCACTCTGGCCCACACCAGTTACAACTCACCAGTTTACTGTACTGTGTACCCAACTAGTTGTACGCCGAGTGCACAATTGGCAATTTTAGATGCTCCGAAGGTGCCAACTGGCAGTTTGCCAGGAAATGGAAACAAAAAAGTTATCTTCCGCCCACCCCCCTCCC
>Ga0116229_10013944_pt1 | contig 11252 bp, 10 predicted proteins | sample S1TSphgellanicum_3_FD_87313 | JGI IMG/M metagenome (GOLD analysis project Ga0116229, IMG submission 87313) | Host-associated microbial communities from peat moss isolated from Minnesota, USA - S1T2_Fc - Sphagnum magellanicum MG | ecosystem: Host-associated > Plants > Peat moss > Unclassified... | reverse complement strand
GTCGCCGCCGTCAAGGCCGCGGGTCTGGGCGAGACCCTCTCGGGTCCGGGACCGTTCACGGTCTTCGCGCCGACCGACGACGCGTTCGCGAAGCTGCCGCCCGGGACGGTCGACTCGCTGCTCAAGCCCGAGAACAAAGCCAAACTCAAAGCGATCCTGCTCTACCACGTCGTCGCGGGCAAGGTACTCTCGACCGACTTGAAAGCGGGTTCGGTCAAGACCTTGAATGGCGAAGACGTGACGATCGACCTCTCGGGTAGCTCGCCGAAGGTCAACGACGCGACCGTGATCAAAGCCGACATCCCCGCTTCGAACGGCGTCATCCACGTGATCGACACGGTATTGCTGCCGAAGTAATCTCTCATCTCGCCGATGGAGTTGAGCCGAGTTTGGTCGACCGCGAGAAACCCGTCGAGCGCCAAGAGAACGAGATCGGTACCCCCGATCTCGTTCTCATGCGTTCCATGGCGCGCGGCGAACGAGGCGCCCTGTCGTCGTTCTACGAGCGGTACGGCGGCCTCGCGCTGACCTTGGCGATGCGGATGCTGGGCGACGTCGACGGAGCCGAGGAAGCGGTTCAGGACGCCTTCGTCGCCGTCTGGCGCCGGGCGGCCGACTTTCGGCCGGATGCGGCCTCGCCGCGCACGTGGCTGCTGGCGATCGTGCGCAACCGCTGCATCGACGAATTGCGGCGGCGGCCCGGGCTCGGCCGCGCGTTGCCGCTCGACGAGGCGCAGCCGCCGGCCATCGAGGGCGACCCCTGGCCCGACATCTGGAAGCGCCACTGCGGCGATGCCTTGCGCGCGGCCATGCGCGAACTGCCGAACGAGCAGCGCAACGTGATCGAGCTTGGATTTTTCGGCGGCCTCTCGCACGCGCAGATCGCCGAACGCGTGGACGCGCCGCTGGGGACCGTCAAGAAGCGGATGCGCACCGGCCTGCGGCGGCTGCGCCTCGCGCTCGACGCCTCGTACGCGGACGCGATGCCGTGAACGAGCATCCCGAATTCGAGCTGCTGGACGCGTACGCGATGGGAACCCTCGGCGAGGCCGATTCGTCCCAGGTTCGCGCCCATCTGTCGTCTTGTCAGGGCTGCCGCGCCGAAGCCGGCGAACTGCGCAGCGTGCTCGACGTCTTGCCGCACGGGCTGCCCGAGGTGCGCGCTTCGGCACGCGTTCGCGAGCGGATTTTCGCTCAGCTCGACGGGCCCGCGCCCGTGCCCGCGCCCCGCCGCGCGCGGCGGCCGGCGTCCGTTGCCGCGCTCGCCGCGCTCGCGGCCGCGCTCGTCTTCGCGGTTGGCCTCGACCTGTGGCTGGCCGCCGCGTTGCGGCGCGCGCAGTCGCAGCCCGCCGCGCCTGCGGTCGCCGTCGCGTCACCGGCGCCCCGCCGCACGAGCCCGCCCGCGGCGCCGCGACCGGCGGTGCCGGTCAGCCCGCCCAGGTTGATCGCGGGCACGCCTGCTCCGACGTCTGCGGCCGTAGCGCCCAGTGCACCGCCACCGGCCGATCCCGGTTTGCGGCAACGCGTCGCCGAGCTCGAATCTTCGCTAACGCGCGAACGCCTGCGCGCGCAGCGCGACGGCGCGCGCGACCGCGAGCGCATCGAGTTGCTGCAGGGCCAGCTCGCCGACGCCGACGCGAGCGTCGTGGCCCTCGAACGTTCTCGCGCGACGTCGGGGAACCAGACGCCGGAGCCCGCGCCGAGCGGCGTCGACGCAGAACTCGTCGCGGCGCTGAGCTCCGGGCGCGTCTATAGCGTCGACGGCGTCGTCGGTTCCGAGCCCTGGCACCTGACGATCGTGCAGCCGCCCGCGGGCAAAGACGCGGTGATCTACACCCGCACGCCGGGCGCCCCCGACGGCGATACGTACCGCACCTGGGTCGTGCGCGGCGCCATGACGTTCGATGCAGGCGAACTGCGGCCGGCGGCGCAGACCGAACTCGAAATGCCCATGCCGCTGCAGACGGGCGACCAGGTCGCTTTCTCGCGCGAGCCGGTCGGGACCGGCAACAAGCCGACCTCACCGTTTCTGATGAAGGTAACGATCGGTCCGTAGCGGCGTCCGGAGAGGGCTGTTCTCCGTACACACGCTCGCAACGTTCTCTTGCTTCCGAAGAAGAGGTAATCGCATATGTTCGGACATCTTCGGCCCCTGCGCGGCATCGCGCTCGGCGGCGCCGTCGCAGGTTCGCTCGCGCTCGGGGCGTGCAGCAACTCCTCGGCGCCTGCGGCCCCGTTCCAGGTGACCGCGAACGCGCAAGTGCGCGCCGTTCACGGGTCGCCCGACGCGGGCCCGGTGGACATCTACGTGTATACGGGCTCGAGCCGGCCGGCCACGCCGACCGTCTCCGGGGCGACCTTCCCGCAGATCACCGGGTATCTGAGCGTTCCGGCCGGCACCTACACGGTCGACGTCCTCGCCCCTGCCGGCGTCGCGAGCACGACGGCGCCCGTCGCGACCGAACAGGTCAGCGTGGCGGCCAATACCCAGTACAGCATCGTGGTCGGCGGCAAGGTTAAAGGCGGCACGCTACGCTTCATCAACTTCGTCGAGCCGGCCGAGATCGCCGGGCAGACGGCAGTGATCGTGCACCACGCTTCGCCCGTCGTGCAATCGATCGTGGCGCCCGTGGGTGTCGCGGTGTACAACGTCGCGACGGCCGGCGGCAAACCGCCCGTGGCGAGCGCGACCGCGCAAATCTTCACGTTCTCCCTCACGCCCAATAGCGGGCCGGCGGCCAGCGGAAGCGTCAGCGGCGGCGAGTTTTTCCTCTCACCCTTGCCGAGCAGCTTGCCCGCTGCGGTCGGCTTCGCCGCGGGTGCGCCGGGCACGACGACGCTCAAGAGCGTCGCGGTCAGCGCGACGCCTTCTCAACTCGCGTCGGTCTTGACGCAGCAGACCTCGGCGCAACAAGCGCTGGCCGCCGACACGACGTCGGCCGTCCCCGCCGGCGCGCACCTTTCGGTGTTCGCGATCGACACGGCGACGGCGGCGGAACTGATCGGCACGCTCGACCCGTAAGCGAAGGGACCGCTCGCGGCGCGGCCAAGGGATCGGGCGATGACGCCGCTCGATCTTCGCATCGGTCCGCCCCGCGTGCCCCGCGCCGCCGCCGGCGGCGTGACGTTCCTGCCGCGCTCCATCGATAAGGCCCGCGCCACGCTGCCCGGCGGCGATCCCGGTGAGTACACGATGGAAGGCATCACGCAGTGGATGCTGGAGCAGCTCGGGCTCGACATCGCGACGTTCACCGCCGCGGTGGCCGCCGCGGACACCGACGACGACGTGGTCGCCTTCGTGCGGGAACACACGACGCCGGCGAAGATCGACGAGTGGAACGCAACGATCGCGCGGCGCCTCTCCCGGAACGGAAACCGCGCGGAGGCGCTGCTGGCCCACCCCTGGCTTCGCGCGCGGCCCGACCTGACGCTCTCGCTCGACGTCCTCGAGGAAGACGACCGGCAGTCGTTCCCGCGCTGAACCAGGCGCGGGGACGCCCGGTGGACGCTTATGGGACGGCCCCTCGCTATGCTTGGACCGTTCCTCCCGTTGCTTTTGGAGCGTTCCATGCAGAGTGAAACCAGCATCGAGTTCGAGCCGTCCGACGTTACCGAGTGCATCGAGTTGTGGCAGTCGACGGCCGGCAGCCGGCCGGCCAGCGTCCTGCACGTCGAGAACGGCACGGGCGTGGTCGCGATGTTCCCACCGGTCGCCTCATGGGAAGATCTCGGGTCGGCTCGCGATTTCGATCTCGTCTACCCCGCGCGCTCGGCAGCCACCGTCGCGCTGAAGCTGCCCTCACCGTGGCGCGCGTTCGCGGTGTCGGACTTCCTGGTCCACATCTTCGATGCGTCGCGTTCGGCCTCGCCCGAGGATACGATCCGCGCCTCGATCGGCGCCATCGCCGCGCTCGGCGGCGGCTTGCCGCAACGCTTGCGGGCCAAGGCGTTCGTTCCCGGTGACGTGCACGCATGACGCAGGAAGAAGAAGCCGCGATCGTCGCGTCGATCGCGAGCGGAAAACTCGTCGACGCGATCAAGCTCGTGCGCGCGGCCACCGGCGTGTCCCTGTCGGATGCTAGAGCATACGTGATGACTTTGGCCGGCTCGCTACCGCACGACCGCCAGATGCAGCGGGGTTTTCGCGCCGCGATCGCGCTCTCGGAGCCGGCTCCGCGACGATCGGCGCTTGCGACTGCCGTCGTTGCCACGATCGTCGTCGTGCTGATCGGGTTCGCCGGCGTTGCCGTGCTGCTCGCTCACACGCGGATCGTCCCGGATTAGCGGATGCTGCGCGTCACGCGTTGCGAGCGGGCCCGCGCGGCAGCGAGGCCGGCGGTCGCGGCGTTCGCCCTCGCCGCGTTCGCGCTGATCGGCTTTGCGCCGGCGGGTTGCGCCAGCCACGTCCCCTACGAGATCTCCGAAGCGGATAAGGCGAAATACCTGGCGTTCGCGCAGATTCCACCGAAGGCGCCGGGCAACGCGCCGCAGATTTTCGGTATCACCGATTGCACGCTCTACAAAGCGGTGACTGAAGACCAGCGCATCGTCGATTGGCGGGTCGTCCTCAGTTCGGACTGGGGCGAGCACTCCTATCCGAAGTGGATGACCGCGTGCGCGCGTGAGGCCCTCCGTTACGACGGCAAATACGTGCACGTGCTTTTCTGCGCGCAGGCGATCGGCGCCGGCGGGGGCTGCGCCGGGGGCGGCGGCTCCTATCGTAGCCGCGACGGCGAGCATCATTGGGAGGTCTCGCAAGACCAGCAGTCCTGGTACCCGCTGCCCGAGTAGCGGCGGCGGCTCCCGGAGCAGGTTTGCACGGGCCCGCGCAGGCAGATCACGGGACGAATCTGCGGAGGCCGTCTTGGCCGGCGCAGGCGACCTTCTTCCCGGAAGAGGACGAATCGACGTGGGCCCGAGTCAAGCTGAAAAAGGTGAGGCGTTCGCGCGAGCGTTGATGCGCGCGCGGCCGGTGACGGTGCGCGCGTGAGCGTCGGAGCGCCGGCGAGTGCCGGTTTTTCCGCGCGGCGTCTGGGCAAGCTGCGCGACGTTCTGGCGGCCGACGTCGAACGCGGCGCGATTCCCGGCGCCGTCGCGCTCGTCGCGCACCGTGGCGAGACGGTGTTCGCCGAAGCCTTCGGTTTTCGCGATCGCGAAACGGGCGCGGCCATGCGCTTGGACTCGATCTTTCGCGGCGCCTCGGCGACCAAACCCGTCGCGGCCGTCGCCGCGTTGATGCTCGTCGAAGAAGGGCGCCTGCACCTCCACGAGCCCGTCGCCGAGTACCTTCCCGAATTAGCGCATCTCACGGTCGGACTCGACGCGGCCCCGTTGCTGCGTCCGCCGACGATTCAGGATCTCTTTCGCCACACGGCCGGCTTCACGTACGGTCCCTTCGGCGATACGCCCGTTCACCGGCTGTACCGCGAAGCGAACGTGATGGATGCGGGCCAGACCAATGCCGAGATGGTCGCGAAGCTCGCGAAGTTGCCGCTCGCGTATCAACCGGGCTCGACCTTCGAGTACGGGATGTCGATCGACGTCTTGGGTGCCGTGGTCGAAGCCGTTGCCGGCACCGACCTGCGGACTTTCGTGCACGAGCGAATTCTCGACCCGCTGCGGATGGCCGATACGGATTTCGTGCTGGACGCGCGCGACCGTGACCGCTTGGCCGAACCGCACCTCGATCCCGTGACCAAGGAGAATCCGTTACGCTTCGTGTTCGACCCGGCGCGGGTTACGACGTGGTATTCCGCGGGCGGCGGCCTGCTGACGACGGCGTCCGATTACGTGCGCTTCGCGCAGATGCTGTTGAACGGCGGCGAATTCGGGGGAGAGCGTTTGCTCGCGCGCAAGACCGTGGCGTTGATGACCAGCGACCATCTGCCGCCCGGCGTGGCGTTCGGTCCGTTCACGCCGAACTTGGGCATCACGGCGCCCTTGCCGGAATTCGGCCAGGGGTTCGGGCTCGGCCTCGTCGTGCGCCGCGAGGCCGGACGCAACCCCAACCCCGGCTCGATCGGCGACTTCAGCTGGCCGGGCGTATCGGGCATGTACTGGTGGGCCGACCCGGCCGAGGAACTGATCGGCATCCTGATGCTGGCCGCGCCCGCTCTGCGCGTCCACTACCGCAGCGCCATGCGCAATCTCGTCTACCAAGCGTTACTCTAAGTAGCGCGAACGCACGCGAAGAAAAAAGCCCGGCCGTTGCTAACGGCCAGGCTCTTTCGCGATCGACACGCTACCCGAGCGAGAGTGCGATTTTAGGGATTGGACGCGCTGCCGGGCGTGCCGGCAAACGCGGCCGAGGGTAACTTCAGGAAGTTGGTGTCGATCGGCGAGCCGACGCCCGTGATCGTATTGTAGCCAAGTTTTCCCTTAGCAACCGTGACCACGCCGTTGTGTCCGGGGATACCCTCGTGGAAGTACTTGCCGGTCGAGTTCGCGGCGGCTTCAGCGTAGATATAGCTGTTGGCGTTGCCGAGGCGGCACTTACACTCACCGACTTTGACGGCCAGCAGTCCCGCGAAGGCCGGGGCCGACGCGCTGGTGCCGCCGGCACCGTACAGCTTTCCACCCACAGCGACGACCAGCACGCCGATCCCGGGCACGTTGCCCGTGCCGCATTTCCAAGTGGACTGCAGGCAGCCGCCCATGTCCATCGCGACATCGGGAACCGAGCGGTGCGAAACGGTCGTGAACTTCGTTTGGTAGCTGGGTTTCGCCCAGATGACGCTGACGCCGCCGCCCGAACCCCAGATCGCGTTCGAAACGTAGTTACCGGTGGAGTACGGGTCGTACTTGCCGATCGTATCGGCGTATTCCGTTTCCGCGACGTAGGTCGAGGCGTAGCTTCCCTTGGTGTATGACGTCTGCAGATTCGTGCCGCCGACGCCCGTCACGTTGGGGTCGCTCGCCCAGTAGTCGGCCGCAGCGACGTCTTTGAACAGCGTGGTGGTCTTTTTTCCGAAGTACCCTATTTGCGGGCACGGCAGGCCCGACGAATCGCCGGAGCTGAAGACGAAGGTGATGCCCTGCGCGTTTCCTTGCTTGAACACGTTGTTATACGCCTTCAGGCCGGACGACGCGCCGCCGTAGGCCGCGGTGTAGAACAGTTCGCAGCCGCCGTACGACGTGCTGATGATGTCGTACTTGTTGCCCTTCACGAGCGCGGAATACGCGCCCAAGAAGTTGTCAGCCGCTACGGACACTCCGGTTATCGACGCGCCGGGTGCGGCGCCGCCGGCTTGCTGAACGTCGAGGTTCGCTTCGAACGACGTGTTCGAGTTCGGGTTGAACGGCGAGTAACCCGCGTACGTCAGGTGCGAGACCGAGGGTTCCGGGCCGAGTTCGCCCGTTCCCAGGCCATAGTCGGAAAAATAGAGCTTTGCATCGGACGTGCTGAAATCGGAATCGCCGAGGGTGGCGATGTGGGCGCCCACGCCTCGGTCGACCTTATACGAAACGTCGTGGTATGCTTCTTTGAGGTCGGCGAACCAATAGGCTCCGTACTTCCCGTTGATGTTCTGCGGCAGAGGAAGCCAGACCGAGTCGGGCTTCGGCAGCGGAATGGCGTCGAGGCGAAGGATCGTCGCATTGACGGCGCGCAGACCGGGGGTCAACTGCAAGGGCGTTCTGACGACGAGCCCCTGCGCACCGAAGCGCGCCTGCGGCTCGACGTGCACGCCGAACGTGCTCTCGACTTGCGCCACGGTTCCGCGTACTTCGAACGAGTCGGTGCTGAAGTTTCCGACGGCAAAGCCGTGCGCACGCAGGTCCCGGATCGCTATATTGAACGCCTCGGGCGACGGACCGTAGCGGGCTGCGAATTGTTCGGGACTGAGAAAATGGTGATAGATAGGCGAATTCTCGTCGCCCTGCAGTGCGATCAGCTCGTCGAGTTCCGCTTCGTTGCGCAAGGGGAGCGCGACCGTGAACTCGATCGGCGTCGCCCGGTTGAGGACCGGAATGGCGATCGTCGCAGAACTCGCGGCGCTCGCGAGGGAAAAGGATACGGCGGCCGCTAGCGTAGCGATCGCGGTCTGTATGAACTTGGTTCGCAAAAGAGATTCCTCCGCTCTAAAAAGCGAGTTAATGCGCCGGGATATGGTCCGGCTACCGAGGCGCAATGGCGAGGACGCACCGTGCGTAAGACCAGTGAGCGCAATGAGTTGAATCCGGTTCGTAAAGCGACGGGTGTGCACCCATAACATACCTTATCGGAAAGCGGAGCGATATAGGGGGAAACCCCACTTCATTAGCTGACGCGAAAAACTCTGGTCGAGAGCGAGAAAGTTAAGAAATCGACAATTTGCCGCCGAGCTACGCGAACGATTCTCGTTTAACGGAGAGAAAGTCAAGAAATCGATAATTAGCGCCGCGATAACGATTGCGCGAGACGCGGCCGAGGGCGAGGGATCATTGGAGCGGGCGTGCCGCCCGCGACTCTGTCGCCGGGATGGCAGGCTGTAACAGCATACGCTTTATTCGAAAGGGCCGCCATAGGGCCTGGCCTGGTGCCGCCTGGGTATTTCGTCACCACGAACGGAGCGTCTTGGTGGATCAGCTCACCGTCGCGGGTTTCGCTTCGATCCGATCCGCATCGCGCAGGGCGGGGAAGAGCGCGGCCCAGAGGGCGATGACGGCGAGCGTGGCGGCGCCTCCGAGCACGACCGACGGCACGACGCCGAGCGCGGCCGCAAGCGTACCCGATTCGAAAGCGCCCAGCTCGTTGGAGGCGCCGATGAACACGGCCTCGACCGCATTGACGCGGCCGCGCATCGCGTCCGGCGTGTTGAGTTGCACGAGGCCGTTGCGGATGACGACGCTGACCATGTCGGTCCCGCCCACGATCGCCAGCAGACCCAGCGAGAGCAGGAAGCTGCGCGAGAGTCCGAAGCCGATCGTGGCGACGCCGAACCCCGCCACGGCGACCATCAGCGTCGCGCCGACCCGCCGTCGCAGCGGATTGCGCGCCAGGAAGGCCGCCACCAGCGTCGCCCCGGCCGCCGGTGCGCTGCGCAGCGCGCCCAAACCCTGTGGCCCCGCGTGAAAGATGCCGTCGGCGAAGGCCGGCAAGAGCGCGGTCGCGCCGCCGAAGAGCACGGCGAAGAGGTCGAGCGAGATCGCCCCGGCGAGGACCGGCTGCGAGCGGACGAACCGCAGACCCTCAAAGGCTTCTCGCCACGAGAGCTCCACCGGCGCGCGCGCCACGCGCTCGATGCGCAGGGCTCCCAAGAGCAGGCCCGAGGCCAGCAGCGCGACGACCGAGACCTCGAGCGCGAGCGGCGTCGAGAGCGCGACCAGGACGCCCCCGAGGGACGGACCGCCGATGACCGTCAACTCTCGCAGCGACGCGTAGGTCGCCTGGACTCGCTGGTAGGCCTCGCCAGGCACGATATTGGGCAGCAGCGCCCGTTCGGCCGGCACCCCGAAGGCCCGCGCGATGCCGATGACCGTCAAGATCGCGAGGTACGGCAGCAGGGCCGTCACCCGCGCGTCGACCGCGGCGACGAACCCCGCGACGCATCCTGCCTCGAGCAGGGCCGCGCCCGTCACGATGCGGCGCCGATCGTGCCGGTCCGAGAAGACGCCGGCCGGCAGCGCCAGTACGAACGTCGGCAAGAACAGCGCGAGCCCGACCAGGCCCAAGTCGAAGGCGCGATGGTGCAGGGTGAAGATGTGCCAGGCCACGGCGACGCTCTGGATCTGGTACGCCAGATCTCCGCTCAACATTCCGCAGAAGTAGAGCGGACGGTTCCGGGCAGTCGTCATCGAGCCGACCGCATTCGAACACGGGCCGGGTGGCTACTGCCCGGCGGGGGTTCGGAGCACCGGCCCCCGTATAAACTGTAGCGCCATGACGATTCCAGCCGGCGTCCACCCCGACCCCGATCCGCTCGAGACGCGGGAGTGGCTCGACGCCCTCGACGGCGTGCTCGAACACGAAGGACCGGCCCGGGCCCGCCAGCTCGTCGAACGCATCGTCGAGCACGCCCAGATGGGCGGCGCGCACGTGGAGCTCGGCGTGCAGACGCCCTACGTCAACACGATCCCGCTGAGCCGGCAGCCGCGGATGCCAGGCAACGAAGAACTCGAAACGCGGTTGCGCCATTACATCCGCTGGAACGCGATGGCGATGGTCGTTCGGGCCAACGAAGCCAGCTCCGAACTCGGCGGTCACGTGGCCAGCTTCGCGTCGTCGGCCACGCTCTACGACGTGGGCTTCAACCACTTTTTCCGGGGACCGTCGGCCGAATTCGGCGGCGACCTCGTATTCTTCCAAGGACATTCCGCGCCCGGCGTTTACGCGCGCGCCTTCCTCGAGGGCCGGATCAGCGAAGAACAACTGGTGAATTTTCGGCAGGAAGTCGATGGTCGCGGGCTCTCGTCGTATCCCCACTCCTGGTTGATGCCGGACTTCTGGCAGTTCGCCACCGTTTCGATGGGGCTCGGCCCGATCCAGGCGATCTACCAGGCGCGTTTCCTGAAGTACCTCCATAACCGCGGCATCGCCGAAACGGCGGGGCGCAAAGTCTGGTGTTTCTTAGGCGACGGCGAGGTCGACGAACCGGAGTCGCTGGGCGCGATCTCGGTCGCGGCGCGCGAAGGGCTCGACAACCTGATCTTCGTCGTCAATTGCAATCTGCAGCGTCTCGACGGGCCGGTGCGCGGCAACGGCAAGATCATTCAGGAACTCGAACGCGAGTTTCGCGGGTCGGGTTGGAACGTGATCAAAGTGATCTGGGGCGGCAACTGGGATCGATTGCTCGAACGCGACCGCACCGGACGGCTCGTGCAATTGATGACGGAGACCGTCGACGGCGATTATCAAGCGTACAAAGCCAACGACGGGAAGTTCGTTCGCGAGCAGTTCTTCGGACGGTACCCGGAAACGGCGGCGATGGTCGCCGATTGGAGCGACGACGAGATTTGGACGCTCCAACGCGGCGGACACGATCCCAGTAAGGTGTTCGCGGCCTACGATGCCGCGGTCAAACACACGGGCGAGCCGACGGTCGTCTTGGCCAAGACGATCAAAGGGTACGGCATGGGCTCCTCGGGCGAAGCGCAGAATATCGCGCACCAGCAGAAGCATCTCGACCTCAAGGCCATGCGACAATTTCGCGACCGGTTCGCGATCCCGGTCAACGATGCGGACATCCCGAAGCTGCCGTTCTACCGGCCTCCGGAAGACAGCCCGGAGGCGGAATACCTGCGCGCGCGCCAGGCGCGGCTCGGCGACCTCCCCC
>Ga0116229_10013943_pt1 | contig 11254 bp, 7 predicted proteins | sample S1TSphgellanicum_3_FD_87313 | JGI IMG/M metagenome (GOLD analysis project Ga0116229, IMG submission 87313) | Host-associated microbial communities from peat moss isolated from Minnesota, USA - S1T2_Fc - Sphagnum magellanicum MG | ecosystem: Host-associated > Plants > Peat moss > Unclassified... | reverse complement strand
GGGCAGCGCAGCGCAATCTTAGGTACCATGGAGTATTGGTTTGAGTGCTTCATGACAATAGAAAAGATTCGTGAGTTGGTTGCAGCAGATTTTGAGGCCGTCAATCGGGTCGTCAAAGATCGCTTACACAGTCAGGTCGCACTCGTCGACCAGGTAGCCAGCTATATCATCCATTCGGGCGGCAAGCGGCTGAGACCCCTGTTGGTGCTGCTTGCGGCGCGCGCCTGCGGCTATCAGGGCACGCGTCACGTCGAGGGCGCGGCCGTCATCGAATTCATCCATACCGCGACCCTGCTGCACGACGATGTCGTGGACGGCTCCTCACTACGCCGAGGGCGCGAGACCGCCAACGAGGTGTTCGGCAACGCGACGAGCGTCTTGGTCGGAGACTTCCTGTACTCGCGTGCGTTTCAGATGATGGTGACACTCGATCGCATGCCGATCATGAGCATCATGGGCGAAGCGACCAACGCGATCGCCGAGGGCGAGGTCTTGCAACTCATGACGGCGCGCGATCCCGAGACCACGGAGACGCGGTACCTGGACGTGATTCACCGCAAGACGGCGCGCCTGTTCGAGGCCGCGGCACAAGTCGGCGCCGTGATCAGCGATGCGACGCCCGCCGTCGAAGACGCCTTGGCGCGTTATGGCAATCATCTCGGGACGGCTTTTCAGCTCATCGACGATGCGCTCGATTACCAGGCTGACGAGAGCAGCTTGGGGAAGCATTTGGGCGATGACCTCGCGGAGGGGAAACCCACTCTGCCTCTGATTTATGCGCTGCAGCACGGAAACGACGAGCAACGGGCCATGATTCGCCATGCCATCGAACATGGCGGCCTCGAGCGTCTCGATGAAATCACGGGTGCCGTTGCAAGCCTCGGGGGGCTTGCGTACACTGCGCGCCTCGCTCAAAGCGAGGCAGATCAGGCGCTTGCGGCCCTGGCGCCACTCCCCGAAAGCAGTTTCAAAGAGGGCTTGAGCGAACTCGCAAGGTTCGCCGTGGCACGCAAGAACTGATCGTCCAGCCGATTTCGGGGTGTAGCTCAGACTGGTAGAGCGCGTGGTTCGGGTCCACGAGGTCGCAGGTTCGAATCCTGTCACCCCGACCAATTTTCACATTGTGATCATGCGCCCTGCGCGCTCTAGGGCTTCGGGTTCGGACCCGCGGGCTCGTGATGGGTCGCGGCCGGCGGCTTGGTCTGACTCTCCTGCTGCCGTCGTTGCTCCTGCTGTTTCTGCTGCAACTGTTGCTGCTCGAGCGCGTGCTGCTGCGCCAGCTGCTCGGTCTGCTGCTGATGCTGGCGCTCGAGCTGTTCCTGTTGCTGACGTCGACGTTCTTCGTCGGCTTGCTGCTTGGCTGCATCAGCCTGCTGCTTGGCCGCGTCGGCTTGTTGCTTCGCGAGCTGCGCATGCTCTGCCTCCTGCTGTTGCTGCACGCGTGCGCGCTCCGCGGCTTGCTGCGCCTGTAGCTGCTGCTGAGCTTGCAAGTGCTCGCGCTCCAGCGCGGAATTCGCGACCGCGGGCGATGCGGCGCGTGGCGCTGCCGGCAATTGCTCGACATGCACGGGCGCTGCAGCCGGCACAGCTGCGGTCGACCGCGTCGGCGCAGGCGCCGGCATGACTCGATTCGGTTCGCTCGGCGTTGCGGGGCGCATGGGCGCGGCGGCGCCCGCCACAGCGTGAGTCACCTTCGAGGTCGCGGGCGGCGCGATCCGCACCGCCTCGCTGCGCGTCGGCGGCACGGTCCTTGCGACGACGGTGCGCGTTTGCACAGTGCGCGGCGGTTGGTTCGACGTGATGCGCCCCGCACCCTGGACGGCCTGTCGGGTCGGCGCTGTGACCGGCGGTAACGCCGCAATGCGCGCGCCGGCGAGCGTGTGCGAGTCGACACTCAAGCGGTTCTTCGCGACCGGCTGTGCGGTCGTGAACGCTTGCGAACTCGTTGCCGCGATCGCGCCGGGCACGCCGCGGTTCACGTAGCTGATGTTATTGACGGTGACGTTGTGGTTGACGATGGTCGTGTTGTAGACGTTGTTGATGATCGTGGTATTGACGCGCGTGTTGGACACGTTGATCTGCTCGACATAGTTACGACTCACACGATACGAAGGCACATAGACTTCGTGCGGGCCCAGCGCAAACCATGCGACCCCAGCGCCCACGCCCACCCAGGCAACGAGTGCCGGCGCGTAGATGGGGCGCACGTAGGCCATGCCCTGGACTCGCGGCGGCGCGGGCACCCAGCCCCAGGCGCCGCGAAAGTAGACCCAGCGACCATAGTGGAACGGCGCGAAACCCCAAGGCTGATCGTCGACCCAGGTGTACCCCCAGGGCGCGATGTAGGCCCAGTGGCCGTTGTGGTACGGGGCCCAGCCGCCCGCAATACCGCGCGGAAACCAGACGTAGCCATAGTCCGGCGTCGAATTCCAGTCGCCTTGATTGTCGAGATCTTCGTAGCCCACAACGTCGGGTGACACGTAGTTCGCGGAATCCGAATTGGCCCAGAGATTGTCGCGCCCATCGCTCCAGGCGCCGAATTGGTCCTGATCCTGAGGATACGGTTGTTCGCTCTCGCTGAGCTCATCGGTGCCCGTGAACACGTCCTCCTCGTTCGCATAGACCGCGTAGGCCGAACCGCCGCCGGTCACCTCGCCTTGGCCGTCGCGCAAACGAATCGTCGTGGACGTGCCCGACGGATCGACGCTCAGCCGATACACGCCCTCGCGCAGAATCGTGAAGGCCAAATTCGGCGTGTCGATCTCGTAAGTCTCGCTGTCGTCGAGGCGACGCACATGCACGAGCAAAGTCCCCGACGACAACTGCACCTGGGTCACATGATCCGCAAGATTCAAGAATGCGACGGCCGTGTTGGCGGACAGGCGCAGCAGCGAACCATCCAATTGCAGTTCGACGCGACTGCGCTGATCCGACCAGATCTTGTCTCCGGTCGTGAGCGGGCGATTGAGTGGTGCAGTAAACCAATCATCGGTACCGCCCGGCTGAAACGACACCGCGCCGTCGACATAGGCCAGACGCGCGACGCGCGTCGGCGGATCGTCTATGTCGGCGCGCGCGAGCACCGGCATGAACAAAAGAAACGCCAACGCGCCGACCAGAGGCGATCGGATCGAATCGACATGAAACTTGGGCATAGGAATTCTCATCTTGTTATTGCGCATGGCACTCCCCTTGCTGCCGATTATCGCACTGAATACGCTTATGATGGCGCCTCCTCGAGATCGAACTCGTTTACAGGCTGGAGGTAGGAGCAGTGGTCAGCGAAACCCGTCAGTGGATCCGCATCGGATCGGCTGAACTCAGTGCCGAGATCGACCCTCTGGGCGCGCAACTTTCGACGCTGAAGGACCAGGCCGGCCGGGATTTGCTGTGGAGCGGCGATGCCGCGATATGGGCCGGGCGCGCGCCTTTGCTGTTTCCGATCATCGGCACGCTCGCGGGCGGAGTCTATCGCCTGGGTGCACAGCAATATCCGCTGTCGCGGCATGGCTTCGCGCGCGGCAGTCGGTTCGAACTCCTGGATACTGGACCCAGCCACGCCGCTTTCCGGTTGCAGGCCGATGAGCGCACTCTCGAGGTCTATCCGTTTCAATTCGACCTGGAGGTGCATTTTCAGATCGCGGCGGCGACGCTCGAGATCACCAGCTGGGTGCACAATCGCGGCGACCGTGCCATGCCCGCAAGTTTCGGTTATCACCCTGGATTTGCGTGGCCGCTGCCCTACGGCCAGGCGCGTGCCGAGCATTACATCGAGTTCGCACAGGACGAGCCCGCGCCCATCCGGCGCCTGGATGCGCAAGGCCTATTGACGGCCGTGGAGCATCCGACGCCGATCGTGCAACGGCGCCTGACGCTCGCGGATGCGCTGTTCGAAGAGGACGTGCTCATCTTCGATGCGATCAAGAGTCGCAGCGTCAGCTACGGTGCGGTCCGCGGCCCGCGGCTCGAAATCGCCTTCCCCGACGCACCTTACTTGGGGCTTTGGACCAAGCCGGGCGCGCCCTTTATCTGCATCGAGCCCTGGCATGGCGTCGCCGACCCCGCCGGGTTCAGCGGCGACTTCCGCACGAAGCCGGGTGTTTTTCAGCTCGCGCCGGATGAGAGTCTGCCGATTCGCATGAACGTCAGTCTGCTGGCAGCGCAGTGACCGGCTCGGCCATTCCACCCACACTCACGAGCCCCGGCGCGCGCGCATTTTGGTTGGCCGTCATCTTGACGGGGCTCGGCGCCGGAATCGCCGGCGGCCTGCTCACGCTGCTGCTGTACGCGATCCAAAACAGAGTCTGGCCCGGTGGCGATATCCTTGCCGCGGCAACGCAGGCGGGCGTGCCGCGGCACCTGATCGTGCTCTTGGGTGCCGGTGTCCTGACCGGCGCCGGGCAGTTGATCTTGCAGCGTTTGACGAGCGCCAACGGCATCGACATCACGGAGGCGATCACGCGTCACGCCGGGCGCCTGCCGGCACTGCGTACTCTCGGCAGCGCACTGCTATCGATCGTCGTCGTTGCCATGGGCGCGGCCTTGGGCCGGGAAGGCGCGGCCAAACAGAGCGGCGCCGTCGTTGCCAACGCCTTGTCGGATCGCGTCGCCTTGTCCGACGAACAGCGCCGTTTGTTGGTCGCCTGTGGTGCCGGAGCCGGGATGGCGGCGGCCTATGGCGTACCAATCGGCGGAGCGCTGTTTGCGCTCGAAGTGCTGCGCGGCGTGCTCGCCTTGCGCCTGATTTTGCCAGCGCTGTTGGCGTCGGCGATTGCGACCGCCGTGTCCTGGTTGGTGCTCCCGAACGCACCGCTCTACGTCATACCCGCGTTTACCACATCGATATCGGTGGTCTGTTGGGCGATGATCGCGGGCCCCCTGATCGGCGTCGCCTCGGTCGCGTACATCCGCCTGGTCGGAATGGCCGATCGTCGCAAGCCGAGAGGCTGGCGGCGAGTGCTCGCACCCATACTCGCATTGGAATTATTGGGGATCGTCTCAATCGCATTTCCACAGTTACTCGGCAACGGGAAAGAACTCGCACAGCTCGCCTTCGACAATCAATTGACGCCGCTCTTGATGCTGGCATTGCTCCTGTTGCGGCCGCTCGCCACCGTGCTGTGTCTGGGCAGCGGCGTTCCCGGTGGCTTGTTCACGCCCACCTTGGTTGTCGGTGCCCTGCTCGGTGGCTCACTGGGTGTTGTCTGGTCCTGGCTTTCGCCCGGGGTCCCGCAGGGTCTCTATGCAGTCCTGGGTGCGGCTGCCTTCCTGGCTGCGACCACGCGCGGTCCGATTTCTTCGGTGGTCTTGCTCATGGAACTGACGGGTCGGGATCGCTCTTTTGTCTTACCGCTGTTGATCGTGGTCGTCACGGCAACCGTCATCTCGCGGACACTCGATTCGCGCTCGGTCTACGACGTCAGGTTCAGCGACCAAGAGGTCAAACAGCAACTGCAGGAGAGAAAACCCGCCGCAGTTTGAGCAGGCGATGTCAACTGAATCACCCGCCCGACGTTGGCTGGAGGAGGTACAGGAGTGAGGCACGTGCGAGTTGACATATCCACACAGGCTGCCATTGCCGCGAGCCGCTTCGGCTTCGGTGCGCGACCCGGTGAATTGCTGACCATCGCGAGCGATCCGCGCGGCGCCTTGCTGGTCCAGGTCGACTCCCCCTATCGCGTTCCTGCTGAACTCGCCGGCTTGAGTTCCGGTACCGATATTCTGGCAGCGTTCCTGGCGGCACGCGCAGAGCGCGCCGCGGAACGCAAGGCGGCCGCGCGCAATGCGGCATCGGGTGCGCCCGAGGAAACCGCAAAACTGGCGGACGGCGTGCGCAAGCAACTCTTGCCGCACTACCTCGCGCAAGCATCCGCACGCACGCGCATCGCGGTCACGAGTGACGCAGCCTTTCGCGAACGACTCGTCCACTTCTGGTCGAATCATTTCGCCGTTTCCGTCGACAAGGCAATTTGCTTAGGGTTGGCCGGCGCGCTCGAGAACGAAGCGATTCGACCGCGCGTCGCCGGACGCTTCGTGGATCTGCTGCTCGCCGTCGAGACCCACCCGGCGATGATCACCTATCTCGACAACCAACGCTCCACGGGTCCGAACTCCGAACTGGGGATGCGCGCCGCGCGGCGCTTCGATGCGGGCGGCAAGGCAAAGCTCGGCATCAACGAGAATCTCGCGCGCGAGATTCTCGAGCTCCATACGCTCGGCGTCGACGGCGGCTACACACAAGCCGACGTGACGACCTTCGCCGCCGTGCTCAGCGGCTGGTCGATCGGCGGCGGCGAGGGTCGCTATGCGGACGGCACGCCCGGCGCGTTCGTGTTCCGCGCAGCCCTGCATGAACCCGGTGGCAAGACGATCCTCGGCAAACGCTACCCCGAGGACGGTATGGGGCAAGGCCAAGCAGTGCTCCGCGATCTGGCGGCGCAACGTGCGACCGCGCAACACCTCGCGACCAAACTCGCCCGCCATTTCGTCGCCGATGAACCGCCGCCCGAGCTGGTGGAGCGCCTCACGAAGGCCTATCTCAGCAACGACGGCCATCTTACCGCCGTCTACGCTGCGCTCGTGAGCTGGGACGGAGCGTGGCGTCCGGAGCCACACAAGTTCAAGCAGCCGCATGAATTCGTCTACTCGGCGCTGCGGTCTCTCGACGTTCTGCCCTTGGATGCCAAGGCATTGATCGCACCGTTCGACGCGCTCGGTCAACGTCATTGGAGCCCGGGATCGCCGGCGGGTTGGCCCGACCGGCAAGCCGACTGGGATGGTGCCGATGCCCTCATGAAGCGCGTCGAGTGGAGTGTCGCGCTCGCCGACAAGATCGGCGACTCGCACCCCGCGCTCGGCACGGCAGATGCGTCGCTCGGCCCGCTGTTGAGCACGAATACGCGCAAGGCGCTCGAGAACGCCGCATCCGGGTCACAAGCCGTCGCCCTGTTGTTGATGAGCCCCGAATTTCAGAGGAGATGAGCATGCCCAACCGGCGCGAATTTCTCAGAGCCAGCGTGCAACTTGGGGCCGCGAGCGCACTCGCAGGCGCGTTGCCGGGCATCAGCTTCGCCGCGGCGCCGGGCAATCGCCCGTTCGTCGTCGTGATTCTACGGGGCGCTCTCGACGGTCTGTCGGCGGTGCCTCCCTATGGCGATCCGGCTTATCGCGATGCGCGCGGCCCAATCGCCATTGCACCACCGGGAGATGCGCGGGGCGCGCTCGATCTCGACGGGTTCTTTGCTCTGCATCCGGCCATGCCGCTCATGCACGAACGTTGGGCGGCCAAGGAGCTCCTCGTCGTTCACGCGACCGCGTCCGCGTATCGCGAACGATCGCACTTCGACGGCCAGAACGTGCTCGAGAACGGCGGTGATCGGCCTTCGGGCAGCGCGAGCGGTTGGCTGAATCGCACGCTCGGATCGCTCGCCGGTCGAGGCGTCGACGGGCTCGCCCTCGGCCAGAACGTTCCCTTGATTTTGCGTGGTCCCGTACCCGTCGGCTCTTGGGCACCCTCGCGCCTGCCCGAGGTCGAGCCGGAGTTGATCGGACGCTTGCGCGACTTGTACTCGAACGACAGCACTTTGGCGGCAAGACTCGACGAAGCGACCCGCATGGAGACACTCGCGGACGATCAGTCGACGCTGGGCGAGGGCATGGGGGATGCCCCGGGTAACGCCAAGGCCGCACTCAAGGCGGGCGGCGCGGAGCGCCTCAAACTCATTGCCGAGACGGCCGGTCGCATGATCGGCGCACCCCAAGGTCCGCGCGTCGCCGTATTCGATGCCGGCGGCTGGGACACCCATGCCGGCGAGGGTGGGAGCGAAGGGCAATTGGCGGCCCGACTCGCCGGCCTCGATCAAGTGCTCGATGCGCTAAGACGCGGTCTCGATGGCGAATGGTCGCGTACGGCCGTGCTGGTGTGCACGGAATTCGGCCGCACGGTGCAGGTCAACGGCACGCGCGGTACGGATCACGGCACGGGGGCGGCCGCCTTTCTGCTCGGCGGCGCCGTGCGCGGCGGCCGGGTCTTGGCGGACTGGCCCGGCCTCGCCGAAAAACAGCGCTACGAGGGCCGGGACTTGCGGCCGACGACCGATCTGCGCGGCGTGGCCAAGGGCGTTTTGCGCGACCATCTCGGCCTTGCGGAGCGTGCGCTCGTCGACGTATTCCCCGGCAGCGATGCAGTCAAACCGGTACGCGATCTGATCCGCGCCTGAGCCGCCGGTAGCGAGCCTCGCGCACGCCCGCGACGCGCATTACTTCGCGTAGGGCGGAAAGCGCGCCATCGCCTCGAGATCGCCAAGATCCTGATCGTTACGCACGTACATTCGACTTGCGTCCCGCCTGGGCTGGAAATCCCACGCTGTATAGCGCCCTTGGCGGAGCGCCTCGCCCACGAGATGCCGGCGCGACTGGCTCGCGAGCACCTCGGCGTGGATTGCATCCAGGTCCCAACGCTGCGCCACCTCGGCGCGAAACTGCGCGAGCAGCGCCGACTGCGCGCCGCTCTGCGCAAGATTGTGCAACTCGTCGGGATCGTCAACCAGGTCGTAGAGCTGATCCGGATCCACGGGCGAATGCACGAATTTGTAGCGCCCGCGTTTGATCATGACCAAGGGCGCGATGGCCCCTTCGGCAAGATACTCACCGATGACCTCATCGCGACCCTGCGCACCCGAGTCGAGCTGCGGCACGAGACTCCGACCATCGAGCGGCGTCACGTAGGCTTGCGCCTCGCGCCCGGCGAGTTCGCAGAGCGTGGGCAGGATATCGACGAGCGAGGCCGAGCCCGCAATGTGTCGCGCCTCAAAACGACGCGGCGCATGCACGATCAGCGGAATGCGGCATGCAGGCTCGAAGAAATTCATTTTGTACCAAAGACCGCGCTCACCGAGCATGTCACCGTGATCGGCGAGCAAGAGCACGATGGTATCGTCGGCGTAGCCGGCATCGGCGAGCGCCGTCATGAGCTTGCCGATCTGATCGTCGACGTAGGAAACGGCGCCGTAGTAAGCGCGCCGCGCGGCATGCACCTGCGCCTCGTTGACGGGCAGCAGGTCGAGCCCGATCACGTGGCGCAGTCGACGCGAATGCGGGTCGAGCTCGTCGATCGGCACATGCACGCGCGGCATGTCGATGTCGACGCCCGCGTAGCGATCCCAATAGCGCTGCGGAATCACGTAAGGATCGTGTGGATGGGTCATGGACACGACCATGCAGAACGGGCGCGGGTCCTTCTGCCTTGCCATATCGAACAGCTTCTGACGCGCCGAGTGCACGACATCGTCGTCGAAATCGATCTGGTTCGTGCGTGTGCAGGGCCCCGCTTGGGTCACGGAGTCCATCGTGTGATACCAACTCGGCCGCTCGGCGAACCGGGTCCAATCGGGAGTCCAGCCGAAATCGGCCGGGTAGATGTCGGTCGTGAGCCGCTCTTCGAAGCCATGCAGCTGGTCCGCGCCGCAGTAGTGCATCTTGCCGCTGAGCACCGTCTGATAGCCGCCCAGGCGCAGGTAATGCGCAAAGGTCGGAACCTGGGCTGGAAACTCCGCCGCATTGTCATAGGCCCCAATTGCGGCAATCCCGCGGCCCGCGAGAAACGAAAACCGTGACGGCGCGCATAAGGGACTATTGCAATAGAACGAGTCGAAGACCACGCCGGAATTCGCGAGCGCATCGATATGGGGCGTTTTGGCAACCCGATTGCCATAGGCAGGCAGCGCCCGCGCAGTCAATTGATCCGCCATCAGGATCAAGAAATGAGGCCTATTCGACAATATCTTCTCCCGGAGCTTTGCGGCATCGACTGGGAGGTGCAGTATGCCGCAAAACCGGCGGGCCCAAGCCAGGTCGTCAACCGGCGCGGCCTTGACCCGTTATCTGCTTATCGGATCTGAAAGCTAAAAGAAGGAAGATTCTCGTTATGAAACGCTCACGATTGATTCAACCCGTTCTGGTGATGGCGCTCGCCGGTTCGACTCTGCTCGGCGGCTGTGTGGTGCGCGGCTCGGTCGGCGTGGAGGTGCCTCATGTCTATGTCGGCGTGGTTGCGACACCGCCGCCTCCACCGCAGGTCGAAGTGTACGGCGCCCCGCCGCAGCCCGGCTATGTCTGGATTGGCGGCTACTGGAATTGGTACAACGGCCGCCACGTCTGGGTGCCGGGCCGTTGGGAGGCCGGACGACCGGGCTACCACTGGGTCGCGCATACCTGGGTCCACGAGGGTGGTGGTTGGCGACTGCATGAGGGGCATTGGGCTCGCTGAGCCTGGAGCCTCGCGGAGCCCTGCGTCTCGCTGGGCTCGGTCTTCGCCAAGCATCCTCCCCACGGAGGGTGCTTGGCGCGGGCACGACCAAGACCGCGCCCCGCGGTCTTCTTCAGAACCCCAAGCGGAGCTGACCCTGCTGCTCGGCTGCATTGACGATCGGCGGCTGGAATAATTCCGTCGTGAGTTCATGGCGATCATGTTCGCCGTCGAGACCGAATTTGCGTACCGCCAGCTTGAAGCGCGCGCGCAGGAGTTCGGCATAGGGTCCCGTGCCGCGCATGCGCGTGCCGAATGCGGCATCGTAATCCTTGCCGCCGCGGGCCTGACGGATCAGCGACATCACGTGCTGGGCGCGATCCGGGTAGCGATCCGCGAGCCACTCCCGGAACAGCGTCTTGACCTCATGCGGCAAGCGCAACAGCACGTAGCTCGCCGAAGAGGCGCCGGCCTCGGCCGCGGCCGACAAAATGCTCTCCATTTCATGATCCGTGATGGCTGGAATGACCGGTGCCACCATCACGCCCACGGGAATACCCCGCTCCGCCAATTGTGCAATCACGCGCAGACGCGCCTGCGCCGAGGCCGCGCGCGGCTCGAGCGATCGTTTGAGTTCCTCGTCCAGCGAAGTGACGCTGACCATGACCGACACCAAATGGTCGCGCGCCAAATCGGCGAGCAGGTCTTGATCGCGCAATATCAGTGCGCTCTTGGTGATGACACTGACCGGATGGCGTACCCGCGCCAATACCTCGAGGATGCTGCGCGTGATGCCTAGCCGCCGTTCGAGCGGCTGATAAGCATCCGTGTTGATACCCAGGGCAATCGGCTTGCAAACATACCCGGGCTTGGCAAGTTCCGCCGTGAGCAACGCGACGGCATCGGCCTTGTAGAAGAGCTTCGTTTCGAAATCCAACCCCGGCGAGAGCCCGAGGTAGGCGTGAGTCGGACGGGCGAAGCAACAGACGCAGCCGTGGCTGCAGCCGC
>Ga0116229_10013942_pt1 | contig 11255 bp, 12 predicted proteins | sample S1TSphgellanicum_3_FD_87313 | JGI IMG/M metagenome (GOLD analysis project Ga0116229, IMG submission 87313) | Host-associated microbial communities from peat moss isolated from Minnesota, USA - S1T2_Fc - Sphagnum magellanicum MG | ecosystem: Host-associated > Plants > Peat moss > Unclassified... | reverse complement strand
TTCGCTGAATGAATGTGAACTATTCTTGTCTCTTTCTTCATCATCAGCAGTTTACTCTTCTTCATTCGCCGAATGAATGTGAATTTTGAATTACTTCCAAGATAGATAGAGTGCAGTGGATGAAGAGGAGCAGCAGCAGCGGATGAAGTAAATAGCGAATGACAGAGAGAGAGATGGGGAAACCAACGAGGAAGATAACGAAACGAACGAAAAAGGAAACGAAACGAACGAGGAACGAACTTGTTGGCAGCAGGTTTTTCCAATTATTATTTTTTCCCAATTTTGTGATATAGCTGAAATGGCGATCATCCATAAGATGATTTAGCCAGATGTGGCTCCATACTAGAATTGAAAGTAGCCAAAAAAAAAAGAAAAAAAGAAAAAAAGAAGAATCCTTCTATATTCTTAGCTACATACTGGAACTAATCACAAAAATCTGGCGATTTGGAAACCTTTTTTCCTCCGAAATCTGGCGATGGTGTTTCCATGAATTATCCGTTTTATATAGGTCGAAATCATGTTTTTCAGGTCAAAATTCGGGCGGAAGAAAAACACTGGAAGTTGGAAGTGCAAGCGAGCGAGCGAGCGAGCGTGAGAAACGGACAAAGATGGACACAAACGGACAAAGATGACAACAACAACAACACATGGAGTGGCATGAGTCTGGAGTCGGGAACCCAATACGAGTCTACTGGCACCGTCAGCTGATGTGTAAAACACAGAAAACACACAAACCAAAAAAGCCCGCAAACAACAACAACCCAAAAAGAAAGGGTTCTTATCGTTATCACCTCTACTCAGTCAGCGCTCCTTTCTGCGCTCACTCGACTCGTGCCACAACTCGTGATATATCATCTTATATTCGCTCGCTCAGCATAGCACAGCACAGCAAAGTGGGGGATGATGGATTCATGTCACAAACCATAACAAAGATATTTATATGTATGTATGTATTCTATGTTGTTTGTTTGTTTGTTTGCACTGTTGTTTCTTTTTGTTTTTGATTGGTAGCTATGTATCCTTTTTTGCACCCTCAAAGTAGTTTTTGCAGCTCTACTTTTGTCTCTCTCTCTCTCTCTCTGTGTCTTGTGGGTCCTCTTTTTTTGCCTTGCTGTTTCTGTAAGAAGGTGGTGGTCGGTTGTTTCTGTCTTGCATAGGAGGAATAGGCCAAAAGAGAAAAAAAGCTTGCTTTGCCGGCTTGGGTTCTCTTGGGTAAGTAACTTGGTGCATAAAGTGCACGAGGCGTGCGCATTTGTAGTAGCAAAAGAAGCATCAGCAGCAGCAGTATCCATTCTTTACGACACAAAACTGCGAGAGAGAGGGAGAGAGAACGGGATGGGTTGAGGGCTGGACATAAGTGCATTTCTTTGTGTGCTTTGTACACACAAAGAATTGACAAGTTCTTCTGCTGGGTGCTGTGGGTTTACTGGGCTTGGAGCTCGCTGCATGCGGTAGCAGACAGACAAGACAGGCAGAGAAATAATGTTGGGTTTGTTTGATGAGCTTAGAGATCGGACAAGAGGTGCAAGCTAAGCAACATTGGGGAGTTCCCATTTGCGATGAAGAGGGAGGTGAGGTGTGGAGAAAAAGAGCAACGCAGGGTGGTGCAAGAGCGATGGTGGCGCAGATGAAGGAACCGCCTGTTGTAGTAGGCTGGTGAGAGAAATCTCTCTCTCTCTCTCTCTCCCTGTCCTTCATTCATTGTCCATGTGTTTTTGCAACATGTTTGGGGGAGACCCAACATCATAGAACATGTGATGATGATGTGGGTGACGATATGGGATGGCGAGGGATGGGTGGGCGTTTTGTTTTTTTGCAGGGGAGCAGGTGAGGATGGACAATTAGGACTGGGTGGGTTTGATAATAAGGATCATGTATGTCGCATAGAGGCATTGTCACAAATACGTGTCTCAAGCATAGTTGCTGGCAGCCGCAATTCCTTGGCCATTACTGAAGATGGTCAGGTACCTGTCCACTGCTTGATTGCTCATCTGTTCATGCTGGTGAAGAGGGGAGTGCAGCTAATCTTTTTTGGATCTCTGCCATGAGATTGTGAGCTCTAATATGGATCAGTAGCTAATTGACATCTTGTACATCTTGCTGACATCTTTGTAAATCTTCCATACCCAACCCTAGCATACTTCTTCCTGAACCCAGGAAGTTCATGAATGTCACACAAATTGAAAGTTCATTATTACAAGGTGTTTACCAACTTGCCAGTGGGTTTTCAATGGCAGCTTTACACTTGGGGATGGAATCAGCGAGCAACATTGGGTCATCCTCCTGCCAAGAGGACAGAATCTGTACCTAGCCAGGTATCAATTTGTGATTTGCTCCAAAGTTTTCCATTATGTTTGGCTCTCCTCATTCTTGGTCATGAAGTGTGAAGATTCAAAACAACACATGATGGAAGTGCCTCTTTTCTGAGAGGAGACTGTTGCTCTGGCAAGTTTGACAATTCTAGGATATAGTAAAAGTACCGAAAATCTGTATCTTGCAATACATGGGACCTGTGAGGGATGTATGGGTTTTTTTTGAGCAGGTATAATAAGTGGTAAAATGCATGGAGGCAGCCTAGGACTACTTGTAGTTTACCAATCTTCATCAACCATTGCATTTGTGGAGTAAGAAAACTGCTCAGTTAATACCAAGCACCAGCTCTACTAGCTCACAGAACTTCTGTAATGGTTTTGACAGGTCAAGGCGCTTGCGAAAGTAAAAATAGTACAGGTGAGCTTGTGAACTTTATAGAAGACATCAGGTGTCCTTGGCTTCCCTTGCAGGATGTCTGAACAGTTTGATGGGCTGTCTCCTGCACCTGTCTTGGTTATGATTGTTTAGTGTTTGAACTGCCATTGTTGGCTTATGGATATGGCCAGGCAGCAATTGGTGGATGGCATTGCCTAGCTGTGGATGAGGATGGACGTGCCTATGCATGGGGTAAGTGTCATTACTGGACCAATTCTCTTCCTGGAAGGTATTAGAACATGTATTGTAGTGACAGACAGCAGCAGCACTACCAGAGAGGTGGGGACCACAAAGAGGTGTCAACAACTTGCAATGCAAATGCTGATTGGTTTGAATATGCAGGTGGAAATGAGTATGGACAATGTGCTAAGGAGTTGGATCGCAAAGGGCATGACAAAGTATTGCATCGAGATATCTCTATCCCACAACGCTGTTGCCCTCGTCTTCGTGTGCGGCAGGTATTTCCACCCTCTTTCTGCAATGGGTATGCCACATTAGTCTTATCATGACCCAATTCATCTGCTTTACACTTTCTCACAGTTTACATCCACCTCAGAACCTTTGAATGCATAGATGGCAAGTGGATGAGAGATGGGTTCTTGGAACATTGGCAAATTGCTCTGTTACTTGGGGTAAGGATGGTCTTGAAGGATTTGTAGATAAAATGCTTGCAGTAGTCTTATTTCCTTCACTGTACATGGACATGGATCCAATCCTTGCTGTTTAAAAAGAGGGAGGTATATCAGATACAAGAACAAGGATTCTGTTTGATGGAATACATGCAGGTTGCAGCTGGAGGCACACATTCTGTAATTCTGACAGAAGAGGGCCATGTCTGGACATGGGGCCAACCCTGGCCTCCGGGTGACATGTGAGTTAGTAGCCCTACTCCATCCCACTCAAAGATGACCATCAATAATTTGCTTTGCTGTACAGAGAACATTAGACTGACTTATCATTTCCAAAAGTACTCCATGAGAAAAACTGTGTCTAGTGGCAGTGAAGGCAATACTATGTTACCAGGCTTCTACTTAAATGGAGCAGAGAACAAGATTGGCTCATAAGTCTTTGGCCCATTGGTTTTTCTGTTGGTGTCAGAAAACAGATCTCAGTCCCTGTTCGCATGCAAGGACTGGAAAATGTGAGGATGGTTGCTGTGGGTGCCTTTCACAATCTGGCACTGGTGGAGCCAGGGATAGTGTGGGCTTGGGGTAACAATGAGTATGGGCAGCTAGGCACTGGTGATACACAGCCACACTCTTCACCTGTTTCTGTAAAGGGACTACGTGATCTCATTCTGGTATTCTATCCCTGATTCTCATCTTCATATGTGATTGCAGCCTACTGCTTGGAAATTGTTCTCATTAGTTCTCCATCCTGTTTGCAGCCCCATCCTGTCTTAATCTCTTTTCATACACTGTTGTATCCACAACCATTCAGTGGAACCCTAAAAGGTAGATGATGGATGGCAACACAGGTGGATCTAGCAGCAGGAGGATGGCACTCGATGGCATTGACTGCAGACGGCGAGGTAGATGCCACCACAAGTGTCTCAACTGAGCTCATTGCTCTTTTGTTAGAAGATCATATCTACATGCTTGTTTGATTCAGGGTGAATTCAGAGGAGCACTCATTCTTGGGCATGTAGATTCAAGTGGTGTAAAATGGATGTGAACAGGTGTATGGCTGGGGTAGAGGTGAGCATGGACGGCTGGGATTTGGTGACGATAAAAGCAGCAAGATGTTCCCTCAAAAAGTTCACACTCTTGCTTGTGAAACTATAATTCAGGTGTGGCCACTGCTGACCTTAGACTGAGGAAAGTGTCACATTTCCTATCACTTATTGTGTAGTTTATTGGGTAGTGCATCCCACCTGCCTACTCATACAATTACACATGTTTTATTGCATCAAACTTTTCATCTGGAAATCCTGTTAGTGTTACCATCAGGTCATCTCACAACATGTTGACTCAAATATTCAGAAAAGCTTTGAGTTGATGTGCTTGCAGGTCTCCTGTGGTGGAACACATTCAGTAGCTCTGACAAATGATGGACGAATGTTTTCTGTGAGTTGAATTCCAGACTTCTCCCATATGTTCTGCTGTCAATGCATTTTTAGTTCGTATATGTGCCTGGCCTAGTTATGCACATGGATACATTGAGGAGAGAAGGCCAGATTTTGGATCCTGTCATGTTGCACCTATCACAATGTAGCAGACTGTCATCATGAATAAAGACATTATTGCCTTTTGATTTGATGGAGGATGGTTGCTTGCAGTTTGGGAGGGGTGACCATGGACGGTTAGGCTTTGGCGAATCATTTACAACTGGGCAACCACTGGAAGTGCCAGTACATTTGCCACAATCAAAGGAACAACATTTCAGTACTATGAGTATGGGCAACGGACATGCCTCTAATGATGACACCATGGAAGATACAGATGATAGGTCAGGACGTTGGTGCACAAAAGCAGTAGCCTGTGGAGGTCGCCACACACTTGCTATCATGGCATGGGAGATCAACAAGTAGAGGGGTTCCTTGGCATCTTTTCTAGTACTGCTAGAGTAGTAAAGCACCAGCATTTGCAGGAAATTAGCTAGCTAGCGTGGTGTTCCCCTCTGTTGCAGACTACGTATAGTACAATTCCTGCTTAGAACCTCTGAACAAGTAATGGGTTTGCAGTCATCTCCTCTCATATGAACATCAAATCAGAAGTTCCCACCCAATATTAGATTCAACCAGACCGCACAGCAGCTGAGCCTTGTAGGGTGGTGTGCACTGAGGATGAGTTTTATATTGCACAACAGAAGTTATTGCTTTCATGTATGTGTGCACATGATATTCAAAGAGATTCAGTGATAGTTGCCAACTATGTTGTCTCTGAAATGACTATCCAGGTCTTTTAGCCATCTCTCTCAAAGAAGTAAGATGAATGGTCTGCTAACCAAGAGTAATTGTCATGGGTCTCATTTCACTTTTGGGTCTATTGTGTTTTCTTTGGAATATTCTGTGTCTTCTGGAGACGATTCATGGTATTCTATTTCTGTGAGAAGGGCATCTCCACCAACAATGAAATGACCCGCACACAGTTTTTTGTATGAACTAAAGTGTACACTCCATAAATGGTGTGAAAGTAAGTTTGGACTTTGTAAATGCACAACTTTGAAAAGCACAGTAAAAGAAACAGTTTACACTAGCAGAAGTCCTTAGGGGGCGCAGAAGTCCTTAGGGGGTGTGGGTGGAGATGCCGAGTGCTGTTCTTCTATAGAAGAATATTGAGTCTTCTAGAAATCATTGGTCTGTTGCAATCATCTTTGGGTACGAATATTTTACCTTTGGTGCTGAAAAACAGCTGACTGGTTATGAAAATATTCACATCCTTTTATTTTTTCCTCCTTTTACTCTTCCAAAGTTTAAATTAAATATATCAAACTTGTTTTATGATAGATTGGTAATCAGAAGGGTTTATTAAATGTAACAAGCAAAGAAAGAAAACACATGAAAATGTGGCAATTCATTTGTAAGATGTACACCAGTAACCATTTGTAAGGTCTGTCACCTATTATGTTCTGGGGAACAAACTTCCTCTCAGCCTTAACGATGTTCCATGATGTGCCTCAACCTTGCAAACACAGTTCTGTTGCCTCTTCTCCATGACAATGTGTAAGTGCTGGTGCAGAGTGCATCTGATGATGGCAAGAGAACAAGAAAGAATTGTGTAGATAATTGGCCTCAGAATTTGGGACACCCTGTTTGAGTTTCAGCTTCTTGTGCATTCTGTCCTCTTGAATGTGTCAGACTATCATATGAAATATCAATTCCATCAACAGTGTTCAACTTGGCCTTCCTCCAGAATTCCACATCTCCATTGTGTTGTTGGTGTTGCCAACTTCCACACATTTTGCAACCTTCCTTCAGTCTGGTCCATTTCTGGAGTTCAATGTAGTGTCTGTCTGTTAAAAAACAAATTAGATCCTACAGAAACACAATTCCTACAGCATCTAATATTAGTGTGCCTTCCCTTCTGGTGGACCTGTTGCCACAACAACCAGATGCGCATTTAGGTGAGAAGAGAAAAACTGATGAAGAGTATCAGATGAAGACAGTAGATGAAGGCAATCAAAGCATTTGCTTTGCAGGCAGAAACACATAAATTGACCACCAGGTCATATTTTGATTGCAGTATTTGTCATGCCTCAATATACATCTCATCTGTGGGAGATACTGTTGCATCTTACACAGAGTGAAGCTTCATCAGCTTCCAAATGACACCACAACATCCAATTCACCTTGCCATACCAATCTGGTTGAGAACAAAGCACGCTGGCTAGCCAATGTCTGGTCCACCATCTCCATGTTGACCCCTTATTGCATGCACAATCCATCCTTCCCAATTGACAGACCAGATCTCCTGCCCTCACCTTGCAAGAGCAATACGAACACAAAAATAGAACTACATTTGTTGATCCAGATAAAACCTATAATGCAGTCCAAAAGGTCAAGCCACACCTCCTAGCCATTCACTGCTGCAGGCCCTGACTTCAGAAAAATGAGGAAGCTTATCAATAGCTCTGATTGTTGCAATCGTGAATCTTAGGCCACCTTATAAAGCATGTTGTGCTATCAAATATGTAAGGAGAAGAGCAGTAGTGACCAATTGAAATGCTGGTGCAGCTTCCATGTGTGCCGCTCCTTGAACTATAGCACTGTAGAAATTACATCCAGATCAGGCATTATATGTCAGGGCTGCAAATCTAAAAACTGACTATTCCAATTAGTCATCATCACTCCAAGGGGTACACCAATACAAAAAAAGGGGTTACCTCGCTGGTGGATAGCCCAAACCTGGGTACACCAGGGACACACTTGAGTCATGGACCAAGAAGATGATTTGACATATATAAGTATCGCTGTTGCCCAACGTGGACAGGCATCAGACCTAGCATGTAATAACTTTCTTTCACTTCTTCCCTTTCTTATCTTTGAGCAATGAATACTTGATTACATTTATGCAAACCCAGGCCCTTATCAACCTCCATTTAAATGAATCAGACTGACTTAAACTATCATTAATTTGCACACAAGAAGAGCAGCTGTGTGTAAAGTACCTTGAAGTCCCCTGGAACAAGCATGATTGAGTACCTGCACAGCAAAAGTAAAACAATCTGTAAGCTCTCCAGGTTGTTAGGAACCACAGGAAATCTGATTCTACTAATGCTCACTTTGTCTGCATCAAGAATGATTTTCTTGCACAACTTTGAAGGTTACCTCACAGTCAATGTTGTGAGTCCACAACAGGACGACAAAACAAACAAACTGCTGCTAGCCCATGCTATTCAGGAACAGTTTGCATTCTTAACAGATGATGAAGTGTTTTGCATCCATGCCTATTTTCTACCCACAACTGGTCTAGGGCAAGGGATAGAATTGCGTCCTGTAAGGACATAAATAAACTTTTGGGTCATGAGCCAGGGAGAGATGCACATGAAAAAATGGTGGGATAGGAGATTGAACAGGAAGATAGGCATACTTAGGTCTGTGTAGGCAAGGATAGCAGTGCCATTAAAGTCACAGCTGTCATATTCTCTTGGGTTGTTGTAGAAGTATGCATTGAAGGCCCAGGAAGAATGGGTTTGGATAGTATCAGGTAAATAGCAGACTCCACCAGCAAGTATGGGGCTGCAGTTTATATCACCACCGCTTTTGCTACATGTCCAGTTCAATGCTGTTTGCAATGCATACACATTTGCCCCAGGTTTTGCAATGCACCAGATAAAGCTGGGATATGAGTCTTTATTTGACATGACAGGGGTTGCATCAGTCAACTTCCTGTTATGCTGTTCCATCTGCTTGCTCTTTATCATGTCCTCTTGGCACCCTGCAACTGCTGCATTCTCAACTTGTCTATGCAAATTTGTTTGACTTCTAGTATCACTCAGCACATCAGGCTTGCTGCGCTCATCACTGTGGACATCCATCATCAAGTTGGATCAGTAAGCTTTACTGGCAACCCAACTAGCATCTTCATACATAAATTCTATAATAACAAGGTTATTTTAGGCTCAACTGCATCAAATGTGGAATCAGCATTGTTCAAACAAATTGCTGGGATGCAGATCTGTGCATTGATTGTCAAATCTGTCACGTGGGTCAAGCATGGAATAATCTAGGGCACTTGCTTGATGTTCGACTAAGTATACATGGCACCAACAAAACCTCTGCCTTTGGAAAAAAATGGAGAAAGAGGCTGCATGATAGTTGGAACAGACCTCAATGCAAGATTGGCTGTAAACATCATATTGGCATTACTTGCCCCCTGTGCTTTGAGCTGGCTAAACCCTACTTGACTTGCAACACCATCCTGATCACTTTCCACCATCTGTCTTCTTCCTTGTGCCATTCCACTCCCTGCCTCACAGTATGCAGTGAGTAAGTGAGCTTCTATTGTCAATCTATGTGCACTGGACTCAGATATGAAACATGGCACCATGGAACAAGACTGGAGGCTAAAATGGACCTTTTTCAGTACAGCATGGAGCTTGGGAAGAGTGATTCAATACCTGTGATTAGAATGAAGCAGACAAGAAATACTACAGTTGCCAAGTCAGCTTGCACCACACAACTCCTCATACGCACCTGCCACAGACAACCTGCTGGTCTCTATTTCAGCTTCATCTCCATCAACTTCTCTGCATCACTGATACACCTTCTAACCTTTTTATCTTCTTCCTTTAACAAAACTGTCCCCATCCCCTCTTCTACAGCTTGCTTTCTACTTGGCATTCATCACCTCAGAACAATCTAATGCACTTCATTGCAAGACAACTGCCCAGAACCACTCTCTCTGCACATCTGAAGACCAGCTTGCAATGATTTGCTGTCCTCCATCAGCATACCCACCCCATGTATATATGAAGAGACTGACCTCAACCTAATATTACTCTGTAATGAACTGATTATAAGTGAATTCCAAACTTTTGTTGTTCTCTTCAAGATAAGAATTTTCATTCCCCTTACAAATCCCAGATGTTTTGTGTCCAAATTAGGCCTAATGACTTCTACAAACTTGCCAATTTGCAACGATCTCACATCCACCAAGACACTAGAATGGAAGGGACACAGCCTGGTTTCACAAGAGAGAAACTTTGGTGCACTACTCAAATCCTCTATTACCAGCAGTCATCCTCACATTGACATAAAGAGTCAAACATGTCAGATGTTAGGAGGCTGTCTAAGGGGCCTTTGAAGGCTATCAGGAGTGCACACCACAAGAGCATCACAAACATTGAATTTTCAGCACATCACTATATCCAAATCTTGCAAATTCTTGGCAACTAGTGCTATGCACGGACATGCATACACAAACTGAAAATGCTAAGACAATGGCAATATGCATAGAGGGGATGACAACCAGCTTGTGCCAGAACAGTTGTAAGTGCAAATTTCTTTCTGTAACCCATGACCAAACAAGCTGCCAGGGCACAAAAAGAAGATCGAAAAAAGCATTGATACCTGCTACAAATCTTCAATCGTAGTCCTACTGTTATCATTCACTGCGACAACGTTCATATCCTATCCTTAAAATCAATTGCCATGTAAATTCAGAAGCACATTTCCCTGTCTCCTGATCTTAACTGATCCAATACAACAAATCTTTTCAAAAGCATAAACTCATACATCTTTCCTACATTGTTGCTTGATTGATAATAATGCAAGAGTGTCACCTTTCCAGCAAAAAAAAACACTAAAAACCGTATCATCAGAGCAGAGACCTAAATCCAATATAGGTTGACGTTTAGAGCTCTAGCTGTGTCCATTTCGTTCTAGCACTACTGCTCGGCACTACGTCTAACGTCCAAACAAAGCGAGACATGCTGACTTCCTTGAATCATATCCGTCTCTCGCTTTTCCCTCGCCTATTCACAAGAAGATGTAAAGGAGGAATACATTGACAAACACATTGACAACTTACCGTTGTTCTTCGGTCCGGTGCTGTCGTACCTCCCACAGCGTGTCAAGTCAAGCCCTCCTACAGCAGCATCTCCATCTCTCTGCTGTTTCCTATAATCTCCCGTCGCACACGGAGATTTGGCTGCCCCGCTCCAAGCTCCCAGCCTCATCCCGCCAGCCTTCCGTATCATATATATTGGCGCGAAATCCACAGCTTGCGAACGAGTCCAGCAATGTGCAAACAACTTCTAGACTTCTTCTAGACACACAAAAAGAAAGCTTCTCACTCCATTCCCATCGCAACTGAGTCCGATCCAGACATTACAAATCCGGAAAAAAAGAAAAAAAAACGGGAGAGGAGGCGACGAACAAGAAGAAGAAGGGACCAAAACAAAAAGTTCTCCAAAACTCAGTCCCGCAACTCTTTTTCAAAAATTACTATAAAGACATGACCAGAGTACAGCGAGCACGAAAGGAGAGTCTTCACACAACACTCTGATTTTTCACAGTTACAAATGCGAGAAAGGAAAGCAAGAGGAGGAGGAAAAGGAGGAGG
>Ga0116229_10013940_pt1 | contig 11255 bp, 7 predicted proteins | sample S1TSphgellanicum_3_FD_87313 | JGI IMG/M metagenome (GOLD analysis project Ga0116229, IMG submission 87313) | Host-associated microbial communities from peat moss isolated from Minnesota, USA - S1T2_Fc - Sphagnum magellanicum MG | ecosystem: Host-associated > Plants > Peat moss > Unclassified... | reverse complement strand
CACTTCAAAGATGATTGTAAAATATTTTTAATAATTATGATTACTTAATGAAAATATGGTTTTAACATTATTATATAGCTTAGATTAGTAATTAGCTTAAAATGTTTGTGTATTTGTAGGTTAATTCGTGTAGCCTACTTACATTAATATTTTAAATTAAATAATATAATTTAAATATATAATACCTATTATCATTATAATTATAATAAAAATTTAATTGATAATTATGAATATTTATTATAAATTTTAATATTATCATATTAATTGATTCTAAATATTTTTTTGTTTAATAAAATTTACATTTTCTGAAAAAGATTCCAAATAAAATAAAATCAAAAATTTTTACTTGCCAAAACAAATATCTAAATATATTCGACCAATAAAATTTAAAAATTTGCAATACATATTTAAACCATGGTTTAGTTTAGTTTGATTTAATTTAAAATAATTTAGTTTAACCATAAATATTTTAGCCTAACTTAATTTAGCCATATTTATTTTAGCATAATTTATTTTAGTCATAATTAATATAGTTTAATTTATTTTAGCCATAAATAGTTTAACCTAACTTAATTTAGCCATAATTATCCAACTTAATTTAACCATAGTGAATTTAATATAATTTAATTTAGCCATAATTAGTTTAACCTAATAAATTTAGCCACAAATATTTTAGCCTAATAAATTTAACCATGGTTAGTTTTACTTTTTTGTTTATTTGACCTAGGTTCATTTAACCATGGTTATTTTAGCTTAGGGTAGTTTAAGTTAGGCTAAATTAGCATGGGGTTAACCTTAGTAGTAAAGGCACGTAATATTATTATACATAGCCTATGTAGATATATTAAGTATAATAATTTAAGTATGTATAAGTTTAGGCCATCATTTTTATGACACTTATCCATGATGTACACATTTAGTTGCATGTTAATTGCACACACAACCGTATGGCTGAAAAATTATACAATACCAAATTTATAGTTGCAAACATAACCAAGATAGTTGCAAAAGACAACAAGTTGCATGCTAGTTACATAGTGACTAGTTGCAAATGATAGGATTTCTAGTAGTCTTACTGTAAGACTATGAACTCAACAATTAGGGTATCTTGATATATAATATTTTATATAAAGATAATATTAAAAGATCAATTTACATTAAAAAAAATTAAGAGGAAAAAAAAAGTAAAAAAATATGTCACAAATTTCCATGAAAAAATATGAATGCTTGTATTGTTTTCCAACAACACATCTACAACCTCTTATAAACTTTGAAATGAAAAAATGACAAAAACCCCATGTCATTTCCTCATCCCTTCTTATGATAATTTTTTCACAAATCCTTAATTAATTGGTCAACTCATGTTAATCACTTTATCTTCAAATAATAACTACCCGGGTAGCTTTATGACCTAATAAATAGGAAATGATAAATGAATACTTACCACTAATAATCAAAAATTGTTAGGATGCCCACTAGGTTAACTAAACTACCACTATTAACATATATTTTATTCTGTTCTATAATTAATTTTTCATTGAAAGTAATTTTGTGATGGTAATTACCATTCAATAGTAGCAATATTAAATTATTTAAAAAATTTACTAATATAATCATTTTTAAATCATTTAATTTTTAAGATGTTTTTCCAAATTAAACTACCGATGAATCCTAAATTGCACAAGACTTGTGACTCCATTATTGAATTTTTTTTAATTCAGCAAACCATATGATAAGTCACCATGATGATGTCATGAACAAATGTCCAAAGTGGGGTTTGAATTTTCATCTCTTTGGCCACAACATCCTAATGTTTTTACCATTTGACCATTGCCTCACATGGTGACATAAATTTTTATTGCAAAATATATAAACATTTTTTTTTAAAAAAATCATGCGTTATAACATTATTATATAATTGGGTGAAAACATGGTCAAAAGAACCAAAGATGCCAAGGTAAAATTCCTTTTCCAAGGACTACACATGAGATGTCTCATTTTTGTGTTGGTTTATATCTTAAAATTTTGTATTTTAAATAATTAGTTTGACATTGCATGTTAGATATAAATACATTTTGACTAAAATTTTATTCTATATCATATATATTATGCATTCATGCCTTCTATCACATAAGTACAAACAATCTTTGTTAACGCCACATTTTCAAAATCCATAATTTTCAAGATCAAAACATGTTTTAACCAAATGTGCTCAAAATCAGCTATAAAACAATTTCCATTAGTTAAAGTATTTTTTCCCATCTAATTATAAATGTTAAATCCTCTTCAATTTTTACAAGGAATGATGTACATTTAGTAGAAAAAAATGACATTGAAAAAAATAAAGATTGTCCACTCTTGAAATTTTTGTGCTTTGAACATGCAAAAACATTTTTGATTCATGTCAAGCTTTGAACATATAAACTTTGCAATTAATGAAAAATATTCCAAAAAAATTTATGTCAATTCAATTTATTATGCTTCCATTGTGATCTTTCAAACATACAAAAATTTAGTTTTAAGGAATGTCCACTCACTTGGGTGATTCCTTTGATTGTGTTTGTACCCAATTAAATGATTTCATGATAAAATTAAATACAGATGTAAATTTGAAACATATCAATTTCATTCATTTTTAATTTGATAATTACATTGAAATGTATAATGTCATTTAATTTCAAAATGTATATTTTATTTTATTATTTATTTAAATTTTCATTTAATTTAATGATGTAACTTTTAAATATTCCAAATGATAAAACATTACATTAATTTTTCTTAAATAAATAAATATTTAAAAAATTAATTTGACATTTCATTTTTTTCAAATGTCATTTTGTTATATTTCAAATGTTCTCCCTTGTTTTTATTTTAAATTAAGTAAGTTTTTTAAAATGAAAACATGAAATTCATAATTTACTTTCACTTTTTGGCAATCAAATTTGAAAAGTGATTATATTTTTTATTTTGTATTATCATATCATTAAAAAATCATAATAATCATAATCAGTCATATTTAGATGATCAATTTTAGTCACATAAGGTCAATCAAACAATTACGTGCATGTTGGTGTCACATGTGTGTCCAAAATAATGTTCATTTTGACTAAATAACTAATTTTTTTCAATAAAACAAATATACCTAGTTTTGATTTTAGTCAAATTAAGCATAATTAATCATTTTAAACAAATGAACTTGGCTTTATAATTGTCTTAATGTGATTCTACTAACACAAACATCAAGTTTTTGTAATAATGTATCTTCAACCTATGGAGTTCAATTGTAATGATTTTTGCATGGTTGGGTTTTTAGATAAGAAGCCTCTACACATGAGAAATTATAACCCATTTTGAAACAAAAAATTTAAGAAGGTTTTCACAATGTGTGAGAAGTGGCATGGATAAGATCAAATTTCACCATATTTTTCACAACAAGATGGCAATGTCGGTGGTTTGAAGACATGTACCCCATAAATGGTGGAATGTTGCACCATCAACACATGTGGAATGTTACGTTATCAACTTTTGATTTTTTGAAGTAAGTGTTTTATTATAATTTATGAATGGGAATTACAAAAGTGGGAATTCATGTTATATGAAAGAGTTCATTCCCCACTTGAGTTGTTTAAGATTGTGCATATGGTTCATTCTTGATATAAAGATACATTTCATAAGGCATCACATGGTAGGGAAATGTGGGGAAGTATATGGCTTGCTTGACAATCCAACAAGGTGTGCAACCCATGGATTGATCACTCCCCATCATTGTTGAACTTTACATTCATGGCAAAGTCAATCATGGACTACCAATGTTGGGAAAAATCAAGGTTTTGGAAAAGGCCAAAAAAGGAAAGGTGTGACTAATAAGGGTCCACCTCAAAATTAATTCTACTTGCTAATTTAAACCAACCCAACACCATGGAAATGAGATTTGAATATGTTGTCTAGAGGCTATGATGACAAACATGATGATGAACATGGAAACACAAGTGAAATCTAATAAACATATTTCAAGGAAAGATAAAGAGTGAAAGACATCCCATCTTTTAGCCCATATGTCAACCCAAATTATTTTTATGAAGCTAGATTTTCAAGTTCATTGGCCCCAAATGAAATTAAGTTGAACATTTTGAAAAATCACATGTTATGAACAATAAATGAAAATCATGTTAGTGTTTCAAGTCTAATTGAAATGTTTTAGATGGACATGTTAGTGATAAAAACAAAATGTTGAAATGTTGAAACGTCCATAGGGTGTTAATAAAAGGTTAAATCCTTAACATGGGGAAGTTTTAAGTTTGCCTACCACAATCATTTGTGTCAGTGGATATAGTTTCCAATCCTATGGGGGCATTGACTAATATTGTATCAATGGCAATTGATGATTGCTAGAATGTAAGTTCAAAATGCTAAACACCTTGACTTGCCCAAGAGCATCGAAAATGTTTTTCAATAAGGGCATGACATACTTGTCTAAGTGCATTTGTTTGTTCATAATGCAATAATCCCCACACATATGATGTTCAATTCAATTGCCAAAAATATGCTTTTTGATTAACATCATTATTGTTGAAGTATATTCACTCCTAGCTAGTTTTACCAAACTAATATTTAACAATTTTCATTATGTGTGGGATACCATTTATCATTTATATGATATAACCACCATCATTGGTGTTTTCCCATCCTCCCACAATGTGGTCATCAAATGGAACACTACTACTAATTGAATATCAGGAATAACAAATGTTTCAACAAAAAAATGTTGTTTGATACATATATGTTTTCACTCCTAGCAAGTTATAATTTTTTGGGGGCTTAATGTACTTATGCCCAAAAGGCAATGATGCATTTGACATATATAAAAGTACACATGTTATTGCATATTTGCAAGTAGGTGAAGTTCCATTTAAATTAAAACCCAAGGAATGTGATTAGGTCATGTGTAAGGCCAAATAGTTCAAATGGGAAGGTAATTGTTACATCCACCTAGTGAATTCCTAAGTTTTTGGTACTTCAATGAAATAGGAGCAATGAATGAGCATTTAACTACTACAACATTAAGTGACAAATAAGCACAAAGAGATTATGAAACTAATAGTACAAATGAACTAGAGGTCTCTACCATGCAAAAATTTGAAACTTGTAAAAAGACACACAACTTCAAATTTAAAACGCACTGCAAAAAAACAAGTGGAAAAAATGACTTGAAAAGTATTCTCTGAATTCTCCAACATTAACATCATAAAACTACAACAATTGATGATACATCTCGACTATTCAAGTTTCCCATTTAAAACCTTTAAATCAATAAAAAAATGGTGGAAATCCCAAAAAGTTAGAAAATTCCCGAAAAAATCTCCTAATGTAATAGATAAGCCTTATTTACAAGTCTAAATTAAAATCTACCTAACTAACTAATTTTTTGGTTTTGAAAATAACCTAGAGTTTTTTAGGAATAATTTTTAATAATGGTTTTTAGTAACAATTTTAGGTAGTGGTTTTTTATAGTGGTTTTTGGTATTGGTTTTCAATACTAAATTTCAATAATGGTTTTCAATAATAAAAATTGACACTAATAGTTCTTATCCTAACAATTTTTACACTTTTAACAATAATTCCTTTTTGTGGGTGTGGAATGATGGACAAATGTGAATGGTGTTTCATCTATAACAACAGCAAGGTTTATACAACATGTTTATGAAGAATTGGGACTTTTTTGGTCCAATGCACTTACAATTTACTCTAGGCATAGTAATAGTGGTCTAGGGGATGTAGATGCAAGTTTAGTAATTTGTTTTTTAATGTGTGGTGTGTGACCGAATAAAAATGTCATTAAATGCACCTACACCTCATTCATAGCCATTGCCCATCATAAAGTTTGATTATTAGTGGATTTTAGATTTTGTTAGTTCATTAAACTCAATAATACAACGTAATCGATACATTTTAGTGATGATTGAACATTTCTTGAAGTGGTAAGAGTTGGTGCCATTGCCCAAAAGCAATAATGGAAGAGTTGCTTATCCATTTATAAATATGGTGTGTAATCGGTTTGGTGTTCCAATTAAAATATTCATTAACCAAGGTACGAAATTCCATGAAGAGTTCCAAAAGTTGCATGAAAAAACATTAATTGATCATCACATGACTTCATGAAAACCATCTTGAGGCAATCAACCTAACTAAGCGGACATTGTACATAATGAAGTGGGGTGAAAGCATGATCAAGTATATAACAAAAGTAGTTATGAGTAGTTGCTATCATGTTTTTACACATAAATGCAAGAAAGTAGAGTTGAAACATTTTCAATCAATGTCAAACCATCATGGTGCACAATATTGAATTTATAATATGTTGTATACAAACTTCTGTGTATTAAAAATAGGTCGAAAGTATTTTTGAAATTGACTAGTGGAACTGTGTTCAGAAATATTTTTACATTTATATAGTATTATTTTTATCTTGGAAGTTGAAAGTGCATAAGTAAATTTTAGATGGCCATTAACCAAGAAAGTAAAAAAAATCACTATTTCATCTACTTGAAGCCTACTTTGTTTCTTTGACAACCAAGTAGTAAAAAAAATTATACTTGCAATTTTTTAAAATCTACTTAAATCTACTTTAAACATGTGATTCTTCAATATCATTGATATAAATTCAAAGAATATGTTCATATTGATCATTAAATTATATAATATATTAAAATTTGATATGTTAAAGCATGATTTATGGCTACTTTACACTTTTCTTAACAAGGATCATGAAATGTATATTTGATCATGTTTTCACCCAGTGAAGTTTATTTAAAATGGGCTTCAAAAGGGTCATACTAAAGATTGGGATTTACAACTATCATGGTTAATTATGGGCTATAGGTTTAATTATCAATGCTTTCTTGCATCCTTTTCGCCATATTTTATATTGTTCAATCATGAACCCAAGACATTTTCAATTTGACGAAATATTATGGTAGTAATGAATTTAGATGATTCAATTTATGTGTGATTTTAAACATGTGAGTACCAAACAACTCTAAATTGACATGTAATGCCAATGGATATGTAAATCTTGGTAAATTTTTAACATTAAAATGTATGTTACATTATGCCACTATTTGTGGAGGTGAACCTTATCACCTTGAACTTATATGTTTGAGCTCAGAGATTATGTTCCCATGTAAAAAACAACATTAACTACCTTGGATGTGATTGTAAGACATTATTTTGTGGGTACAAGAAGTGAGTTACCTTTCAAAGTGTTATCATTGAAGGAACAAGATGGTCAAACATGGAAAGACCACGTGCATAATTGCACACCAATGTCATCTTCCTAATGTGGATGGCTAGATTAATCCGTCCTTGGTTATTGTTCCTATTAACCTATAATGTACATGTTGTGTGGGTAATTTTCAGCAATAGCCGTGCTATGTTAATTTATGATCGATACCCCAAAGGATGGCATATGGGATGTCTTACACTACCATGGGAAACAATATTAGTTGGAAAATGGTTTTGCCTTTAGTGCACAAAATAAACTAAAATACTTTTGTAATTAGATAATAAGGAATATCTTGAATTTTTCTCCATGATGATTCACAATTGATTAAGGATTTCGGGGATTCCAATTAGGTGCTTAACGATGGGCTCACATTTGCACTTGGCCTATTGGCCCTCTCATTTTGAAATTAAGGTGTTCATTTTTGGTGGATTCATAGGAGGAATTTCATATGTTGCTATTTAACACAACGGGACCTTAACTTTAAATAGGGGGGCAATTTGGATGTGATGTGTCATTTAAGGTGTTTTGTGTCATTTTTTTAATGTGTGTGCGGATAACAATAATTGTAAATGTCAATATAGTAGCATGCATGACAACTATTAAAAGTTTCATTATGTTCATCACAATAAATCATGATTTTTTAAACAAAAATATTGGTTAAAAAAGACCAAATTGTAACATTTGTTGATTTGCCCATGAATTAATCATATTAAACAAGTTGATTTCAACATGTCCAAGTTGATTACTAGTCAAATCAACAAATGTTTTTTTTAACTAATGGTTTTAATTGATGGTCATTTTGATTAATGGTCCTTACTATTTATATCAACTAGTTAACTTGGTCCATTATCTATTAGTCATAGTACTAGTGGTACTAAAAAGGAACAAAAGTTTGATTTAATATGTAGGTAAGGCTTAAGTAGGTAGATAAAATTAGCCTAGATTAGGCATCTAGGCTAAAAAATTAACCTAGGCGATGCACCTAATCTATAAACCTAACCTAGATTAAAAGCTTGGAGCTATAAAATTAGCCTAAGCTAGGAACTTGCCTAGGTTACCTAGACTAAATGTTCATAAAAACCTACTTAAGCACTAAGCCTAGAGGCTAAATACCTAGCTAGGTTATTTGAATTAATGACATTTAGCTTAAGTTCAATGACTTGGTTTAACCACCTAGCCTAATTGCTAGCCACCTTAATTAAGAAGCCTAATGAAATAGGGTGAAAATGTGAGGATTTGAACCTTTCACTTTCATGTTGAGACACCAAGTCCTCAACTATTGCACCATATCTTCAATAAACAATAAATTGTGTCATGTTATTGTCATGAACATTTTTTTCTAACCTACCTAGGAAGCTCAAATTAACTACCTTAGGTTAACTACCTTATTCTACCTACCTAGCCTATCTAATTAGTTACCTACCTATTTACGTATTTAACTCAATCTACCTACCTAAGTAATTACCTAGCCTACTTACTTGGCCTAGGCTACAAACTTAGTTACCATACATACATCTTAGCCTAGATACTTAGGTTGATCAAACTAGGTAATTAACCTATCTACTTAACATACCTATGTCACAACCTAGGTACCTAATTAGCTAGGAGGCTAATTTCATTGGGCAAGCTTTGTCAAGACCACTTGAAATGTCCCCTAGTTGTAATTTCTACCCAATTATTACAAGAACAAAGCAAATATAAACTTTGCAAAACCAACCACAATAAACCCCAACAAATTGTTGCACCTAACTCCCATGCAAAACATGAATAAACCCATTGCTTAAAACAAAACTAAATCTAGTTGTAACACAATATAAAATTAGGTCGGACTTTTGTTGATTCAAACTATGATTAATCTACAAACAAACAAGAATCTAAGCCCAAACACATTAATGTTCACAAAATTGCAAAAATGAATAAACATGAAAAAACTATATAAATGCACATTAAAGCAAGATGTTGGAATTTCATATCACCAAAAGTGATTTGGTATCCACACTAAAAGGGTTTTGAGTTGCATCCACAAATAACTAGACCTATTCACACTAAAACTAATTTCCCACTAATCAACAAATGAACTAAATTAATTAAGTGAACTCAATGTAATGTTAAACTAACTATGATTTAACTGAGTAGCTAACATAATACACCTAACAAAAAAATTCTTCTACAACATCAAGAAGGAGAAGAAAAGAAGTTTTATTTTCTTTTCTTCTTTGATGGTAACAACAACTTGTAAAATAAAAAAGAAGAAGAAAGAAGGAAAAATAAAGAAAGAAGCTTGTTTGTTTGTAGATTGGAGAAGATTAAAAAAACAAAAAAACCAAAAAGAATTTTGGAGAGAAGCTTGGAACATTGAGGGAGTTTCAAGAAAAAAAACAAAAGAGAAAATGTGGGAATGGTAGGGAGGGGTGTAACTAGGCCAAAAGGAAATGGGCCATTGAATTATTTTTTGTTGTTTCGTTTGTTGACTAGAAATAAACCCAAACACCCTAATGATTGTCAAAATTAGGTTTCATCCCAAAATGAGGAAATCCCAATTTATGTAGTCATGGGGGTTGGGTCGTTGAGGCGCACCAAGTTGGTTTCATAATTTGACTTGTGGTGGAGAAATTATTAAATATTGAAAAAATCATTTAAATTAAAATAAAAAATTGTAGTAGAATTTGGGTACACTTTTGGTATCTTTTGGAAAACCTTTGGTGAATAGGATTTAATGAAGGTTATTGGAAATTCTTAAACCTAAGATATAGAAGATATGGAATTTTGAGTTGCTTTTGTCATTGGAAATTCAATTAAATTAAAATTATTTTGGAAAGAAAAGTTAATTGAGTAACAAATTGGCATTTGTGCTAACATCAAAGGTCACATTATTACATGATTAGTTCTTGATTTGTTCCCAGGCTCACAATTATTAATTCTACTTGCACTTTGCATATTCTACCATCTTGTTTTGCATTTTACATTGAATGTGTGTGTTAAATGGAACTCCACCTTTAAGTTTTTCTCAATAACTTTCTCCATTGATCTAGGTGATGATTAGTTTTAGGTACTTTGTTTTCATGTTCATGATTATTACGCCAATGCATTTGTTTTGGTAAGTACAAGGTTTCATTGGTATTTTAGTTTTTTTTAACAATCTACAATGTGTTTTGTGGTGTGAAGTGGAAGTTGTTATTATTATGCACCAAAGATGGGGCACACATAGTTTTAACATTAATGAACAATCACCAAAATTATATATGTTCACCCTTGGACCGCAAGTAGAAACGTCAAGGAACCAAGCCCATGCACCCCTCCTCGTTGAGAGATTTCCAAAGACAAGAACACAATCTGAAGCATCCCAGTTTGGTAGATTTCATAACTACAAAACAAACTTCTTTCCTTCCTGGATAAATAGGTGTAGAGGTGAAGCACAAAACAACTCAATTTCCCAAATTTTGGTTTCAATGTCAGAGTTATCTTCAAAGTTACCCTGTCTTTGAGCCCTAGTTTGACCCTGTAATCCCTGTTGCATCCCCAGTTTGAGTGTAGCCCTAAAGTGATTGCAACTGGGTACTGTTTAATGACACTGGGAATAATCAGTTCATAACATTTTGTGGGATATTATTCTGAGAGAACTTGATTAATGAAGAATATGTACAGGGTGAAGGTGAAGGTAAGGTAAATCCAGAACTAGGGGTGAAACTCCTGTAAGGATCAATTTAGGTGGGAAATCTAGTTTGGTCTCCTCTTTTGTTCTTTTGTACTATTTCATCCTAGTTTTTTTTAATCTCGTACCCAATTTGGGAAAAAGTGGTAACCAGCACCCCCAGTTTCGGGTATTTTATGGATACCCTCAAAATTTCTCCATGTCTTGATCATAGTGGAGGTCTCTGTCCTTCACAGTACTATTTTTCTCAACATCCGCCCAACAGTTAGTGAAATAGAGCAAGTTTGAGAAATTACTATGTATATATCCCAACCCAGAGCT
>Ga0116229_10013938_pt1 | contig 11259 bp, 12 predicted proteins | sample S1TSphgellanicum_3_FD_87313 | JGI IMG/M metagenome (GOLD analysis project Ga0116229, IMG submission 87313) | Host-associated microbial communities from peat moss isolated from Minnesota, USA - S1T2_Fc - Sphagnum magellanicum MG | ecosystem: Host-associated > Plants > Peat moss > Unclassified... | reverse complement strand
TTTTTTTTGGGTGTGTTTTGTGTGGTTGGCTTCTCTTCGTTTGTTGCCGCGCTCGCGGCTGTGTTGTTGGGGGTTGGGGGTGGGGGGGGGGGGGGGGGGGGGGGGGGGGGGGGGGATGGTTAAATAATTAACACTTTAGGTTGGATGTGGTAGACACTAGTAAAGGCAGAAGTAGGGAATATGGATGGAGATGCTTGGGGGGAGAGATATGTGTATGTTTAATGGCTGTGTTTCATCCAAAGTACTATGTACATGCACTTATACTGCTACCGGTGGAGATGCATGTGCTGTCAGAGCATCTCCACCGACGCGCTCTTGCTCGGTATGTGACCTTGCCAAATTATTTCTCACATCCAAGTTTTAGTTACTAACTCTTTTTTTTTCCCAACCCCACCACCCATAAAACTGAAACTGGGACTGCAAGTAGGTGGGAGACTACTAATAGCAAACCACTTGGAGCAATCAAACCATCTACCCAATCAGAAACAGGGAGCACTCGAATACGTATGATTTGAGTGCGTTTATTAGATTCTTCGAAGGCCCCTCCTCCATGGCTCTGAAAAAGCTGTGCAATTTTTTCAGGGTCCCAGGAGCCTTCCAGTGGATTCACTGGATTAGACTGAGGAACCTTATCCCAGATTTCCAGTGCAGGGTCACATACTGAACATTGTTGGAGATGCTCTTCTGTATGTGTGTGTGTGTGTGTGTGTGTGTGTGTCCCTTCTTCTACTGTCAAATATTCAATCCATAAGCAAATAAATCTTGTAGCCAGCATTTCCTTATTTTTGGGTGAAATTTTCGCCGCTTGGCAACACAAATGAAATCCAGTAAGACTCATACAACGGATTTTTTGTGAAAAAACAAGTGCCAAAGTAACCCAGTTTTTGAGGATTTTTTTTTTTGCTCTAAAACTGTCATATTTAGACAATAAGTTCGAGGAGACCACCAAAATACAGCAGGATTCCTAAATCTTTCTACTTTCCTACTCTGACCTGTAACCAAATTTGACTAATTCCTTTGGTGGATGATTGCCACTGTGGCTGGCTACATCTCAAAATTGAAGAAAAAAAGCCCCTGCTTGAAGCTCAAGTAACTCTGGACATAAGAGAGAAAAGAAGAGCATGTGAGAACAGACACAACAGAGAAGTAAGAGAACTGTGATTGACTCATCTTCCATTGTAGTGATTCCAGAAAAGGGCTTACCCTTTGTTGAACAACTCTTGAACACAAAAGCAACTCTTGTGGTGAGCACTTCCATTATTTCTTTGGCTCAAATATTAGTCATCCATCCAATCAATCAGTCACCCATATGCTATTTCTTGTTGAAGAAAAACCTCTGACATAATAATTAGCAAAGTTTCAAAGAGGAACAACTCACGAACTAAGAAACATATGAACCCATCATCATCACCTGATCAATATAAGAAAGTCAGAGAATGGCAACAGTTGAGTAATTTGCCATGAGTATTATCCCCATTTTGCTGTCGCTCCGAGATGAAGGAATTGTGAGCTGCATGATCTACTCTTGTGCTGCTGCGGTTTCCAGTGATCTGAATTCCAGTAATCTTTACTATCATTCTTGGCATTCATCTTGTCTTTTGGTCTGGGAGAATTGCAACATCCAAATAGCCATGATCATCACCACCAGCATTCAGCTTACCTTGAGTCTCAGACTCCATATCAGCATCTGGACCTCTCTCCCTGGCATCTGCCTCCTCCATCTTCTCTTCAATCCCATTTGTTTCTGTAGGTTTTGTTTCACTGTCATTCGAATCTGATAGTATCATGCTTGGCACTGTCTTCTGCTTCAATCTGATGCTTCCTGTTGGCTATTGTTATCCTCCTCTTGGATTTCCCTCCTGTCATCAACTGTCTCTTCATTATCTACTGATGGGTCTTCTAGTTGCTGCAGGGATTCGGACTTGTGTTCTTCTTCTGTTTCAGATACAGTGACTGCCTCTGAGGATGAATCTTCTGTACCTTTGTCTGCTCCATCTTTCTCATGAGCAGCTTCAGCAGTCATCATGGATTCCTCCTCCTCATGTTTGCTGTCTGTTGTTTCTTTGATCAAATCATCATCAGACCTTCTTTCCTCATCAGGGTTGTCAGTTGCTTTCTCGGTTTGTTGGAGCTCCGAATTGTTCTTCATGGCAGCAGCTGTGTCCTCCTTGTTATTCATGTCCTGCTGTTGTGTTGCAACAAGTTGCATCTTCATGGCAGAAAGCTCAGAGTCCTTCTCTTGTAGCTTTTGTTGCAGTGACAACATCTCATCCTCCTTTGCATCTAATTGAGATTCACGGTCAACGCATTTCTGCCTTCCCTGTTGACAGACGCCAAGCTGTTTTCTGCTGTGTTCTAATGAGGCTTCTGCCTCCTCCAATTTAGACTCTAGCTCCCGTTGAATCTTATCATTCTCCTTTAGTATTGAAGACATCTTCTTCAAATCCGCAGCATCCTTCTGAGAAGAATTCACACACTTGTCAAGCTCTTGGAGATGATGAAAGACTATCATAAATTGACAGAACAAAACATCCAGTGAGGAGAACAGCGGCACAATGCCATCAAGAGCAATGTCATTGCCTTTCAGCAGAAGCAGATTAGTATGCTGCACAAGTAGCAAAGCTGCTTCTGGAGCTTTGATCCTCTTTTGCTTCAAACTACAGAAAAATGTAACCAGCTGACGCTCAGAGTTTTTGCTCGTGGCCAGACTTTCAGATTCAAGGGAATCTTGCGGCCTGAGCTCTCTTTCTCCAAGGAGCTATTGCAGCAAGTCTGCGAGAAAGAGACAGAGAGATAGGAAAACTTGATTGAAAGAAAGACCAACCTCGTGCTGGTTGTTCAGTCGCTCGATTTCGTTCTCTTTGGCGAGAAAGAGCGCAGTCACGGTCCTGCATTCCTTGAGCGTCTGGAAGCCTACGAGAGCAATCACCGCAAACGCACACACCAGGAGTATCATGTAGGAAGGTAGCTTCCCCCGAGCAGCCATCAATGCTCCTCCCCCTCTCCCCTGCATCTCTCTGTCTGTCTCTCCCCGTCTCTCTCTCGCTCTCTCTTCTTCCGCCACTTTCTCTCCCCTTCCCTTCAATCCTCCTCTCTCCTCCCCTCCCCTCGCCTCCCTGCCGCCTCCTCCCTTTCACTTTCTCCAGCCACAAGAATGACAACAATAACAACAACAGAGTGCGTCCGTCTTTCTCCGATTTTGTCTGTCTCTCTTGACACTGTATCTAAACCAATTGCATCGCAAAATGGATAACAAAGAAAGCTATTGCTAACAAGCGCGAGGCGTCAATATCTTCCTTCACCTCCTCTCTTGTACTACTAAAGAAAAACAACGACATGAAACAAATAGATTTAGAGACAAAATTCACCTCTTCTCGTCTACTGAACAGCAACAAAAGCAACAAACAGATCTAGTAGACACAACACAAAATGCTCATATATGTGTTTTTCTCTTTCCAGGCTCTTTAACAATACGGATCAATAGTCGGCGAAATTCTTGACAGAGAAACTGTAGCGTTTCTGTTGCTCTCAACAACAAGAAGGAATAACAACAGCAACAAACAGATCTAGACACTTGAACACAAAACAATGCCCATTTTGTTTTTTCTTGCTCACAACACAAAATTCACGTCCTCTCATCTACTAAACACAGCAACAACAAACAGATCTAGACAAGACACAATACAAAATGCTGATAATAGATATTCTTTCTCTTTCCAGCCACTTTAACAATACCAATCAATATTCAGCGAAATTAGTAACAACAACAACACACAAAAAAGAGCAACAACAAGTAACAGATCTAGACACTTGAACACAAAATAATGCTCATGTTGTGTTTGTTTTTCTTTCCAAGCTCTTTAACAATAGGGACCCGAATATTCAGCGGAATTTTAAAAAAGTGACAGAAGAGAAACTGTAGTGTTTCTGTTGCGCTCTCTCTTATCTCTTTTGGATTCCTCAATTATGTGATGAGAATGAGGAGCAGGAAGGATTCCTGCAACGATTGCAGCAGAAGCGCACCTGCAACCCCTGTGAAGCGCACATGCCACAAAACAAACGCCCCCACAAACAGACACACACAGACACACAGAGGGAGCGTAGGGTGGGGGGGAAATAGAGAGAGAGAGTGGTCGGTAGGTACATAAAATAAGTAACTCCTGGTAGGTAAAAATAGTAACTGACGTCTAGGTCCACGGTTTCCCTCACAAATGTACATATTAGGAAGGCTGGCGGGTAGGTAGGTAGTAAGTAAATATGTATGTAGGTAGGTAGGTAAGTCATATCTAAGATAAGTAAGTACTTGGTAGGTATGAATAAGTCTTTTGTAAAGGGTAGGTAGGCATGTCTGTAGGTAAGTAGGTCATAGGTAGGTGAAAATGATCATGTGTAATAATTGGTAGGTAGAGAGAGTGAAGAGAGTGTGTAGAGATAGGTAAAAAGTAACTGTTGGTAGGTAGAAGTAATAGCTTACGTTGGGGTCCACCACAAGATGTGTCTATTTGTTAGTTAGTGTCGTGCCTCGACTGTGTCCGGTAATCTGGCTCCTCCATCGTCCGGTTACTGGGCTTGAACGGTTTCTGGACTAGTGAAGGTGAAAACTAAAATCTAGATGAGAGAAGGGAGAACATTATGCGTTAGAACCCACCTCCTCTGGACCAATGAGAAAGTGACACGTTCGACAATGCATTCCAGAAAAACCGGTTATGTACATAAAGCCCATCATCTCTCTCGTGTATTTTTCTTTTTTCTTTTTTCTTTTTCTTTTTTTGTGACACCCTATGGGTATCAGTTGGGTACTCATCAGGTATCATAGGGTAAAAAAATTAATTAATTAATTTTTAAAATAAATATAAATAAGTAACTATATAACTATATAAAAATATATAATTTTCTTAATAAAAAAACTTGTGGGTTTCTTGTGCTTTGTAAGCATATCTGCAAATACACTACCAAAAAACAAGTAGGGCTTTACATGTAAGTAAGAAAGAAAATAAATGGAAATTTTTAATCCACATGTGCATTTAAATTTTTTATAATTATTAGAATTATTTGTAATATAAACTTGAGAGAGATCCTTGAGGAAAAAAAAATTTGAGGGGAAAAAAAAAAAAAAAAAACCCTAAATGGACTAACTTGTTTATTGAAATATCCAATATTTCAATTTGTCCATTTTCACTGATTTTTTTGTCCTGGAAATCCAGACTCACAAAACAATTTTGGTTCACAGGAATTACAAAATATGTCTAAAAATTGTAAAGAATTTATAACTTAACTACGGCCCAGTCCACTTAACAACACTTGGAATGGTTTTTTTTTAATTTATAAATTTTAATAATAAATTATTATATTTATTTTTATAAATTAATAAATTTTAAATTAATTAATTTAGTAAAATGATGTGGGTACCAGTGTTTTTTTTTTGGGTCATTTTTTCAAAGCAGCCAGCCAGTGGGGGGGCCACCACCTCTGCAGTGCATGTGGTGGTGCTCATCTGGCTAAAAGCAAGCAAGCTGGTGTAGGAGCTCTCTGTGTGGCCCCACTACTAGCACTTTCTTTCTATCAAACTGGCTGCCACTTCAGAAAAAATTTGAGCTCTCCTCAAAATCTGTGTGGGTGAAAAGAGCTTTGCTATCATCGAAATGAACATGGAGTTATTCATTTGGGCTATTCATTAATTTCATTTGGAGTTTTTTTTATTGCGGTGTGTGAAATGCTCTTGTTGGAATTTGGCATCTACTTGATGCAATTTGTATAATTTAGAGGGGATGTATAATCATTGAAATAGAGAAGAAACATTAAAAGAAATTGCAAGAACGCAAGTGACCTAGAAAGATTAATCATTATCAACTTGAAGTGCATATGAAGTTTACATCAATTGTAGTAAACATAAGCACTTGTGTGGAATTGAACTTCTAAACCTAGCCTTTCTAACACAACTGACCTACAACCAACCAAGTTAGCATACCTTCAGAAAAATGCAAAAAGAGAAACCATCGCAATTGGAGTCAAAAAAAATGTTTGACTTGTAAAACAACCATTGAATCCAACAAACAAAAAATCACAACAGAAACCAAAAATATTTTGCCTTTAGTAGAAACAAAGCTTGTAACTCCAACAAAGCACACTACACCTTAATCATCATAACAATATCAATGTTGTGTTGTTCTCCACTGCTCAATACATTTAGCATATGGAAAATTTTTCAATGTATAAAACTATTGTGCAAACATGTGCACATCAATCGGCAAATGAGTAGTGAACATGTTGTAGAGCTTTGACTTCATAAATGCCAGAGTTGAAAAACATCTCTTGTCCTCCACATTGCATACTATCTACACCATGGCTAGTTCAGCCAATTTCACATACTCAAGGAAACTAAAAATTAATATTCAAGATGTTGTCACAAGGTGCCACATGCAAGTTAAAGGATTAGTGTCAAAATGTGGTTCCATACAAGATGTTGCATTTGATTTCATTCTGAACTTGTACATGCCTTTTTGATAGTTAAGATCATTAGCATTCAAAAGCTCATGTACCTTAACTTCTTATTCATTCACCTTATGTGTTTTGCCATAATAGATTTTTGTTTTAAGAACCTCAAGGTGCTTGGCAAAAGATGCGTCACAATCTAATTGTAACCAATATTGAGGATACACAATCCTTAGAGCATCCATGACACGATGGGCTAGAAACCTAATTTCCAATTCTCTTTTTGAACGTTTTATAGCCCCTGTCAAACCACACACACATCATGGAGTTACATACCTAGGAAAACAACAAATAAAAAATCTAAAAAATCAAATAAAAATGAAAGATAAAATTTAAAAAATTTATTACCTTTGCATTGGTTTTTCACTAATGGTTTGACAACAACAAAAACATCTTCTATCACATATGATGAATAGCCAGTTTCCAAATTTCAATGCATTACCCAAATATGCTAGCCATTTGCTTCAAAAACCAAATGTTAAATTTTAAAATTTAGGTCGATTACCCATCACATTTGGATGTTTTCATGCTTGAAGTCTAGTAATGATTTGAAAGCCCAAAAGTTGTGTATTGTGAACTTAAAGGTCTAATCACAATACATCTTATAAATGCCACTTTGACATACTTTAATAGATTCCACCAAATCAGACACAAAAAAATCTTCATTTGTGCAAAATTTAATTAGAGCACGCATAGATTCCAACATTGGTAGCATGTAGGCAAGCCCAAGCAAAATTTGGAGGTCACACAAGTTTTCATGGTTCAACTTGGCTTATTGATTTGTAGGGTAATCCAAGGCCATCTTCACCAACAAAATGTTGTATTCTACCATCACTCTTTCTGCTGGGTTTAACATCGAAATCCACCTAGTTTTCACATTTTAGAAAATTTGATTGCTCTTTGTTTACATACATTCTACAAGTTTTGTGAACTCCAAATGCCTCTTAGGTGAGTGGGGAAAATAAAAATGCAATGTTTGTAGCAAATTTTCAAGGCGAATCACTAGAAGTAATCCCAACAAGGTCTATATTGTCAAATTGGTGTGATGGGCCATACAATGGACCCTTATGGAATGAGGAACATAATTGTCCTTGATTTGTTTTGTTACACCATTTTTGGTGCACATTGACACCATTAACCCCAAAACATATGAACTTCTAGACAATTTGGTCTTTTAGCAAACCACCACCTATCATCAAAGCCCCCATAATCACCTTGATCAAATTATCATTCCCTAACCCTTCAACCACTCTATCCAAAGAAATGAGAATTGGAATCCTTACCTAATTTTGCATTACATAATAATGGATAGACAACCAAGATTGATTATTCATGGTAGAAACTTCATCACAACCGAGGGCCATGTAATGAATAGCCCCCATGTTGCCCTGGTTGCCTTTAAAACCTCTTGATGCATGAATTTTGCCATTGTCCAACTGGAGTTATCACTTTAATGTTTTTTATTATTTTTTGGCACTTGCATGCAAGAATTGAAATAAAGGCCTCAAGGGTAAGTTTGCATTAAAAAAACCCACTAGACGTGTAACCATTCCTGAAATACAGATTTTTAAATTTAAAAATTAATTTAGGTTTCAAAAGTTCCCATATATATTTTGTATTGTGAGGTAAAATATAATAAAGAATGACATTTTTTTAAATGAATTATTTTGAATAACATATGATGGTGGGAAAGGATTAAAAAACACTTCTAACCACTATTGAGTTCTTGAATTTGGCATAAATTTTCTTGAAATTGAACCAGTCTCTTTGGGAAATTTTAATATTTTTCAATTTAAATAATAATTCGAGCAATGGTTATGTGCCATGTTGTGCTGTAAAATCCATTCCTTTGTAAAAAGGAGTTGGGTGTGGGTCCTTTTACCATAGATGCACCTTCAATGCCTCATATTCCAACATAGGATGTCCTTGCTACAACAAGTGCAACACAGTTGAAAATTGCACAACTTTTCATGCCTTTTCTCCAACAACACCATTTGCAACTTGGGTAGAATAGATTCACAATTGTGAAAAGCAAGCAATTTTTAATCTTGGCATGCCTAAAAACCTTTGAATACTACCAATCCCCTTTCTTCACATCAATCCCAATATTCTTTTCAAGCTTTTTATGACTTGCATGCTTATAGAGATAATCTCATTTAGGAAACAACAACTAACCCTTCCCTTCCACCTCACTACAAATTCTACAATTGAAAATGTGCAAATTGGCATTTGACCCTACACACAATTTTGCCCAAGAAAGTTTAGCAACCTAAAAGTCTTGAAATTTCTAGGCTGCATCATAATTATTTTTCTTGACTCCTAACTTAAATTCATAAATAGACCTTCTTCACAGGGGGTGTTAGACTCTTTCAATGACATAACAAAATCTTCATCATCTTGATTTGAAATATTAGAACTATGAAGAAAAATAATGGAAGGGATGATGGAAAAGGAACATGAAATGAAAAAGCACCATTATGTTCATTAATTTTAAGAACATCCATAGCAGCTGGATTCCTACTAGAATATAAGAACTTGAATTTATATGACTTTGGTAGTTGAGGAGTGTTGTCAAACCTTAAATTGGGTTCAGGACTCTTTGGGGAACCTTAAACTACACCTCCAAACTCTAGAGATTCAAGGATGAAAACACAATGACACAAGATAAACCTTAAAATAAATAAAACTTTTGATTTTGCAAGAAAATGAGGTTGCACACTAGATCCATGGATTTACACATTTGAAAAGCTAGGAAACATGTTATAGCATATGATATAAAAGGGGGGGAGGGGGGGGGGGGGGGTTAGAGTGCTAACCCTTTAAGGTGCAAAAAATAGATATAAATAGTAGAATCAAAATATCAAAATGCTTCCCATGCTAACACATTGTATAAACAAGACTTGATTCTACAAGACAAGGTTGATTCATAAGACTAACATACAATAAAACCAAGAAGTAGATTTCCAATAGCAACATATGAAAAATGGGGGTAGTCTAGAATGGTAACATTTGAAAAAATAAAACTACATAAGATGTTGTTTTGACATAATCAACACATTGATTCTTTACTTTTATATAACCAAAATTTGATTCTACAAGAATATGCAAATTCACACAAAAATTCCACAAAAGAAGCTATTGCTTCAAAAACTAAGCTACAATACAAAAAAACATTGGGGGGCAGGGGGGGTCTAGAATGTTAACCTCTTGACGAATTTATAGAATGCTCTACATGGTTTCAACAAAATTGACACATCCCAATTGCATTCACTACAACAACATACCTGCAAAAATTATTGAAGCTTAGATTTTTTTGATGAAGGTCAAATCATCAAAGCAATATTCACTTGAAATCTTTCATAGAGATTTGATGTACAAATGGAAAAACAATTTCATGGATGTTCTTGGCATTTTACAAAATTGTGATGCACATTGACCCTTGGCACATCTTGTTGAGTAGCAACACATCTCATCAAGTAGTAGCACATTGCACCAAATCGATTTGTAACCATGGACCAACAACTATTAAATGGTTATTGTCCACAACGCACAACACCACACAAAGAATTACAACGGACCTTTATCCTACACATTATAGTAAAACACGAAAGCGTTTCGAGGCTCAATTTTGTAACAACTACAAAAAAAATCAAATTTAACATAAGAAGTACTTCCCTCATTGGCGGGAGCTTGAAAGAAACTTCAATGCTGACTCCAAATTCCAACACAAGCTAAGATTTGGTTGTTGAGCTACTTGCGGCACTTTTGATGCGTAATGCACAATAACAAAAGATCAACCAAAATGAGCCTTTTGGCCCATCCCATCCATCACCAAATGCTTTTTGGTGAACTTTCATCATTTGGCCCTTTTTTTCCATTTGTACTTGTAGTTGCATTTTTTAAAAAGTAAAAATTTGGCTATAATTCACTAGGAAAGAAAAAAACAAAAAAACATTGGTGGGTACGTGGTGGGTCAATAGGAATGAATCAAACGGGCTATGAGAACAAATGTTACCAAGCATTGAAGAAAGAATGTGGTATAATGAACATGATGGGTATTATCAGGTTGAATATGGTGCATCATATTGGGCATATAGTGCAGACTTGTATGTGTTTGGTGGGCATTGAAGGAAGAGGCTGTATAGTGCAAACTTGTATGTGTTGGTGGGGATTGAAGGACGAGGGTGTATAGTGCAAACTTGTATGTGTTTGGTAGGAATTCAAGGAAGAGGTTTGATATGTACCATAGGGGGAGACTCAAAACTTCATTCTTAAAACATCAAATCATCATTATTGTCTTCCAAAATCAGTTGATGACACCATCAACAAAATCCCTGACCTAATTTTCCTTTTGTTTTAGTAAGTATTTATTAAGCATAATATTTAATAAGCATACACTCTAAGCATCTTGCAAACTCATGCGGTGTCTTCTGGGTGTGGTAAATCCAAATTTATGTGAGTGCATTATGCGTAGGGGAAGACATGGTGTGATGATCAAGGCAGACCCGTATGGTGGGGCATCTCTTCTCGTAATTATGATTGATGTTTCAACTCTCAACCTGAGTATCAACTGTGTGCATCATGATTTCCCTGACTAAAAACACATTGTGGTTTGCAAGGACCCAATTGCTACAAGTAAGTTCATATTGCAAAGCTTTCCTGGGTCCCATTGTAGACCTCCAATGAACTCCAAAATATAAATTTTTTACATAGTTTAGAAAGCTTCAATACATGCATGCAGAAGACTTGGAAATATATCTTAGTCTA
>Ga0116229_10013936_pt1 | contig 11260 bp, 12 predicted proteins | sample S1TSphgellanicum_3_FD_87313 | JGI IMG/M metagenome (GOLD analysis project Ga0116229, IMG submission 87313) | Host-associated microbial communities from peat moss isolated from Minnesota, USA - S1T2_Fc - Sphagnum magellanicum MG | ecosystem: Host-associated > Plants > Peat moss > Unclassified... | reverse complement strand
GGGGTTCACCACCCCATGTAGACGCCCCCATTGATGTTGAGCGACTGGCCGGTCATGTAATCGCCCTCGACCGCGAAGAAGCGCACGCCGCGCGCGATCTCCTCGGGCCGCGCGACGCGGTGCATCGGAATGCGATCGAGGATCTTCTCTTGGATATTCGGGGGCACCGAATGCCACATCTCGGTCTCGACGAAGCCCGGGCAGACCGCGTTGACCGTGATGTTGTAGCGCGCGAGCTCGATCGCCAGCGTCTTGGTGAAGCCGAGAATGCCCGCCTTGGCCGCCGAATAATTCGCTTGGCCGAAGTTGCCGAGTTGGCCGACGAACGACGAGATGTTGATGATGCGGCCCCAGCCGTTATCGAGCAACATGGGAACGCCGAAGTGACAGCAGCTCATGACGCTGGTGAGATTGGTCGAGATCACCTCGTGCCAGTCACCGATCGACATCTTCTTGAACGTGCGATCCCGCAGGATGCCGGCGTTGTTGACCAGGACGTCGAGCCGCCCGTAGCGCTCCTTGATCCGCGCGAACATCGCTTCGACCGAAGCGTGATCGGCCACGTCGCCTTGTTCCGCGTGGGCGCTGCCGCCGGCCGCCTCGATCTGCGCCACGATGCCCGATGCCGCCTCGGCGCCCTTGACGTAGTTGACGACGATCGTCGCGCCGCTGGCGGCCAATTCGCGCGCGATGGCCGAACCGATCCCGCGCGAGCCCCCCGTGACGACCGCGATCCGGCCCAGGAGGGGCTGCGGATGAGTAGGATCGGGAGCCGTGGTTGGTGCCTTGGTATCCATGTCGCAACCTCAGGACGTCTTCTGTTTGGTAGCGATGGTTTCGCAGCGCCGAGTAACCGCTCCTTAGGACGTTTCGCACATAGAAAAAGAGACCGGCTCCCGCCGATCCCATTCTCCAGGAAGCTCCCGGGCTTAGTTGTTGGAGACCGGGGCCGCTTCGTGCGGCTGCAGATCTTCGATACGCTTGGCGGCATCGTCGATCTGTTTCTCGGCAACGTCCTTCATGTACTTGAGGTTGGACACGCCGGTGTCGATCGCGCCGCGCAGCGACTGGACGTAGGTGTCCTGAAGCTTCGCCGAGTGCGCCACGAGTTTCTCGGCGAACTCGGCGGTCTTCTGGCCGTTCGCCTGCAACTCGTCGATGGTCAGCGAGAAAATCTGGTTGCTACGGTCGACGTTCTCGCGCAGGGCCGCTTCGATCGCCGTCGCCGTGTACGGACGCGACAGAATCTGCCAGAGGGACTTCGAGTAATCGAGCGCACGCTGGTTGGCCGACGCGAAGGCGTCGACGAACATCGTGTAGGCTTCGGTCGTCAGTTCCGCGTAGCCGGTGGTCTTCTCTTTGCTGGTAACCAAGTTATTTCTCCTCATCTTTTCTGGAACGGGTGTCCTTGACCCACGTCCCCGTGTAGAGGCTGAAGAACGCGTCGAGATTGGTTCGGTACTGTTCCAACGCCGCGCTCCACATCTTCAGGGCGTCGCTGCCCGAATTGGTGAGCGTGTAGATGCGGCGCGCCGGACCTTGCTCTTTCGGATCCCACCACGAGGTGATGTACCCGTCGCGTTCCAGTTGGCGGAGGGCGCGATAGACAGTGCCCGGATCGGATACCACGGCGAAGTTTTCCTTGAGTGCCTTCATGATCTCGTACCCGTGGAGGTTGAGATCCTTGAGCATCACGAGGAGCCAGGCCATGAGATAATTTTTCGGGGTGCCGCGCGGCGGTAAACCCGCGTCGGCCTTGCTATGAGGCGCGTCGATGCGATCTCCATCGTCATCTTCCGGAGTTAGCCCCCGGTTGCTCACAGCGTTCTTCATGCCGATAGGTGCATTCTACACATAAGTGGTTCCTTCGTCAAGTTTCTTAACCGGCAGCGGCGCCGGAGCGGGCGACGGGCGGGGCGGCGACGGATTGGGCAACCACCGCGTCGCCGGCAAGACAAACCGCCTCGCCGAGCAGGACGGCTTCGCCGCGCTGGTTCGTGACGGTGGTTTCGAGCGTCACGACGCCGCGCGCGGGACGGTACGCGGTGATCGTGGCCGAGACGGTCAGCGTGTCGCCGATGAAGACGGGTTTGGTGAATTTCAACGTTTGGCTAAGGTAGACCGAGCCCGGACCCGGCAAGCGGCTCGCGAGCAGCGACGACACGTACGAGGCGGCGAGCATACCGTGGGCGATCCGCCGGCCGAAGCGGGTCCCCGCCGCGTAGGCCTCGTCGAGATGGATTGGGTTGACGTCCCCCGTCGCGCGCGCGAAGGCATCGATGTCGGCCGCGGTCACGGTCCGTTCGAACGAATCGGACTGACCGACACGAAGAAGCACGCTTTCCCCCATACATGCGTATCTTCTTTATAGGACGGGCAAGACCCGTCAACTCCGCGACAAAAGTCGAGAGGAGTCAGCGGGTCGTCGCTCGCTTATCCGAGGATGGATAGGGGTTGGAAGCCGGCCGCCAGCACGCCGGTCGACGGCCGGCCGAACCAACGCTCGATCACCGTCGCGTAGACGCTGCGAAAATCGACCGTGAACGTCGCGTCGCCGTTGTCGAGGTGGTCGAGCGAGGGGTGATCGCCGTACACGCCGCCCTTGACGCCTCCGCCGATCAGGAACATCGGGGCCGCCTCGCCGTGATCGGTTCCCCGATTGCCGTTTTCCGCGACCCGCCGGCCGAACTCCGAGAACGTCATCGTCAGCGTGCGCCCGTCGTTGCCGTGGGCGGCCAAGTCGGCGTAGAAGGCCGAGAGGGCGTCGGCCAGCTCGCCGAGGAGCCGGTCTTGCGTGGCCTTCTGGGAGACGTGCGTATCGAAGGAGCCGTGCTGAACGTAGAGCACGCGGGTGCCGAGCTTGCTGCCCACGATCTGCGCGGCTAGGGCCAAGCTGCGCCCGAGCGGCGTCGCGGGATAGTTGGCTTGGGTTTGGTAGCCGGCCACCAGCCGCGGCAGCTCGGCGGCGCCGCGCTCGGCGTGATCCTCGATCTCGGCCACCGTCTGCAAGTACGGCGAGCGGAAGGGCAGATCGTCCGCGCCGGAGAGTGACTTGAACGCGCCGCGCTCGGCGGCATTCCGGTCGCTCGCTAAGCCGTAGCCGCGCAGCGCGTCGACCGCGGGAACGTCGACCGTGCGCGCGATCAGGGCTTCGGGAACCAACTGCGAAACGGCGACCGCATTGAAGAGGTTGCCGGCGGGCAAATCGGCCTCGTCGAGAAAGCGGCCGAGCCACCCGGTCGAGGCGTAGGAGTCGGGCTCCGCCGTCTGCCAGATTTCGGTCGAGCGAAAGTGCGAATGATCGGGCTTGGGGTAGCCCGCGCCCTGCACGATCGCGACTTGGCCCTTATCGTACATCGCTTTGAGCGGCGCGAGGGCAGGGTTCAAGCCGACGTTGCCGTCGATGCGCAGGACGTCGCGCGCCGCGATCGCGAGCGACGGCCGCGCGGCGTAGTATTGCCGCAGCGAATACGGCACGACGGTGTTGAGCCCGTCGTTGCCGCCTTGCAAGTTCACGACGACGAGCACGCGCTCGCCCGCCGCCGCGGGCAGTCCGGGCAACGCCGGTTGCGCCAGGGCTCGCGCGAAGAGGTGGCCGGCGTTAGCCGCGACCGTGAGGCCCGAGACCGCGCCCAGGAGAAAGCGGTTACGATTCATCGATGAACTCCGTTCAAAGCGGGCGTCAAGCGAGCTGGTACGCGGGCATGGCCATCGCGAGGTAAGCGCCCCCGCGCATGCGCTGGTCGAAGTTCTCGACCGAGAGTTCGGGCAGCGCCGCCGCGCCGTCGCCGCGCAGAAAGCCCTGCAGCCGGGCCGTCGCGGCCGGGGACGCATCGCCTTGCAACACGTTGTCGACCAGGTTGCGCGCGGCCACGACCGGATCGCCGGGACCGCTCGCCAGCAGCCAGCTGGAGGCGTCGACGTTCTTGGACGTCATGACGGAGTTGGCGAAATTCGCGCGCGCCAGAACCGTCGAGCTATTGAGCCAGGTGCTGCCGCCGGGCCAGCCTTTGACGTTAGGCGGGTAGAGCAGAACCTGCCCCATGCGTCGCAGCGCCCCGAGCGCAACGAGGGACGTTTGTCCGACTCCGAAGAGGCGGTAGGTGCCGACGACGAACTCGACCGGGCTCTTGACCAGGGCCCGGTACGCGCGCGGCGAGTAGAAGACGTTCGAGCGCAGCAACGTCGACATGACGGGCCGTAAGGCAAATGAATTCTTGCGCAGCAACGCGGCCGTCGCGTCGACGAGCTCGGGCTCCGGATCGTTGTAGACGAAGAAGTTCAGCAGTTTAGCAGCAAAAAAACGAGCGGCCGCCGGCTGCTGGAAGATGATGTCGACGACGTCGCCCCCATCGAAGTTTCCGGTCTGATTCAAGAATGTCTTGCGGCCGTCATCGTGCAGGCGGGTGCTCAAATACGGCTCGCCCGTATCGCGGCGGAGGCGGATGCCGGTCCACGCGCGCGCCGCTTCGCGCACGTCGTTTTCCGTATAGTTGCCGATGCCCAGGGTGAAGAGTTCCATCAGCTCGCGGGCGTAGTTCTCGTTGGGATGCGAGCGGTCGTTGTGCAGGTTATCGAGGTACCTGAGCATCGCCGGATCGTAGGAAACGCTGCGGGTCAGGACGCGGACGTCGCCCAAGGCCAAGTTGCGAAAAAGCGCGTTTTGGTTCGCCATCTCGCGCGGCGTTACGCCCTTGCCCGGCGCGCTCGTGAAGTGTCCGTGCCAGAAGAGCGTCATCTTCTCTTGCAAAGGCGCGGGCGTGGCGAGCATCCGGTCGAGCCACCACATCTGGGTCGCGATGAAGCCCGCGCGCTCCGCCCGGCGGCGCTCGGTACGCATCTCGGTCGTCAGCGTCGTGCCGCGCATCATCGGCTCATCGTCGGGCAGATCGGTGGGCGCGGCGGGCAGCGCGTCGGTCGCCGGAAAGGTGATCAGCGCGTCGACGGCCGCCGCCATCGTTCCGGACGCGGCCCGGCGGATCTCATCCGGCGTACCGCCGAAGCCCGCGCGGCGCAGCAAGTGGGCCGCCGCGCGCTCGTCGAAACGGCCGCGATAGGGCTCGAGCGCGGTCGCGATATCGAGCGCGCCGGCGGGGCGGAAAGATGACGCCGTCTCGTCCATTATGGAGATTGTAACGGGCAGCAAGCCGGATGCGGCGCACAATCGCCGCAATCTAACCGCAGCTTAACGGCCGCGAGCGGACCGCGGGCAGCCGCCGGGAAGCGCCTGCCGCACGGCCGAAGCCGAGCCACCATGACACGGTTGGAAACGCGCGTCGACGCCGCGAGCGAAGATTTTCGAATCAACGCTGGGCACCAGCGGGAGCTGGCGGCCGACCTGCGCGCGCGGCTGGCGCGGGTCCGGGAGGGCGGCGGGCCGGAAGCCGTGGCTCGGCATCGCAAGCGCGGCAAGTTACCGGCGCGCGAACGGATCGATCGGTTGGCCGACCCGCTCACGCCGTTTCTCGAATTCTCCGCCTTGGCGGCGGATGGCGTCTACGGCGACGACGCGACGCCGTCGGCCGGCATCGTGACCGGAATCGTGAAAGTCGAAGGCCGGCACTGCGTCGTCATCGCCAACGACGCGACGGTCAAAGGCGGCACGTACTATCCGCTCACGGTGAAAAAACATCTGCGCGCGCAAGAGATCGCACAGCAGAACCGCTTGGCGTGCATCTACCTCGTCGATTCCGGCGGCGCGTTCTTGCCGCGACAGGACGAGGTCTTTCCCGATCGCGACCACTTCGGCCGCAGTTTCTATAACCAGGCGCGCATGTCTGCCGAGGGCATTCCGCAGGTCGCAGCCGTTATGGGTTCCTGCACGGCGGGCGGCGCGTACGTGCCGGCGATGTGCGACGAGACGATCATCGTCGCGGGCTACGGCACGATCTTCCTGGGCGGGCCGCCGCTCGTGCAGGCGGCGACCGGAGAAATCGTGACGGCCCAGGAACTCGGCGGCGCCGACGTCCACACGCGCATCAGCGGCGTGGCCGACCACTTCGCGAACAACGACGAACACGCGCTGGCGCTCGTGCGCTCGATCGTTTCGAATCTGCCACCGCCGCCGGAGCGCCGTCGCGATGAGTCCGAACCCGAACCGCCGGCCTACGATCCGGCCGAGATCTACGGAATCATTCCGCGCGATTCGCGAATCGGCTACGACGCGCGCGAGGTAATCGCGCGTCTGGTCGACGCGTCGCTCTTCCACGAGTTCAAGCCGCTTTACGGCGCGACGCTGGTCTGCGGCTTCGCGCGCATCGAAGGCCATCCGGTCGGAGTTTTAGCCAACAACGGCATCCTCTTCAGCGAAAGCGCGCTCAAGGGTGCGCACTTCATCGAGCTCTGCGCGCAACGCGGCACGCCGCTGGTCTTCTTGCAGAACATCACCGGCTTCATGATCGGCAAGGAGTACGAGAACCGCGGCATCGCCAAGGACGGCGCGAAGCTCGTGATGGCCGTCGCCTGCGCAGAAGTGCCGAAGTTCACCGTCGTCATCGGCGGCAGCTTCGGCGCCGGCAACTACGGGATGTGCGGGCGGGCCTACTCGCCGCGCCAGCTTTGGATGTGGCCGAACGCGCGGATCTCCGTCATGGGCGGCGCGCAAGCGGCTTCGACGCTGCTGACGGTGCGCATCGAAAGTGAGAAGGCGCGCGGCCGGACGCTCGACGCCGAGGAGCAAGAGCGCTTCAAGGCCCCGATCCTCGAGAAGTACGAGCGCGAGGGCAGCCCGTACTACTCGACCGCGCGAATTTGGGACGACGGCGTGATCGATCCGCTCGACACGCGCCGCGTACTCGGGCTAGGCCTCGAAGCCGCGGCGTACGCGGCTCCGAAGCCCACCCACTTCGGCGTGTTCCGGATGTGAGCTAATTGTCGCGCGCTTGACTTAACGCGCGCCGCTGCAACGCTGGGTCCCTTGCTCGGGTCGTACGGCGAGTGGAAAGAGCGAAGATCGTGCTCGCCTACGCCGCGTGCGTGGCGATCTGGGGCACGACGTGGCTGGCGATCAAGTTTTCGTTGCACGGGCTGCCGCCGCTGGCCGGCGCGGGCGCGCGCTTCATCATCGCCGGAGCCGTGCTGTACGCACTCGGCGCTGCGCTGCGCGTCGACTTTCGCCGGAGCGCGCCGCCGCTACATCTCGTCGCCGTTCTGGCGGTCGCGCTGTTCGGCGTGAACTACGCGTTGACGTACATAGCCGAAGCGCATCTCGCGTCGGGCCTGGTCGCCGTGCTGTTCGGGACGATGCCGTTCTTCATCTTCGCCTTCGCGCATGAAATGATCGGCGAACGCGCGGGGCGCGGAACGATCGCGGGTGCCGTGTTCGCGTTTGCGGGCGTCGCGCTGATCTCGCTGACCGGTGGCGTCCGCGGTGAGTGGCCGTACGTGTCGGCCGCCCTCGTCGCGGCAGCGTCGTCGGCGTACGCGAACGTCTACCTGAAGCGCCACGCCGTGGCCGAACCGTTCGCGACCTTGCCGCCCGCGATGCTCGCGGCCGGGATCGTGCTCTTCGCGTCCGGACTGCTGACCGAACGCATCGATTGGCGCGGTGCCGCGCAGCCCGGTTCGCTCGCGGCCCTGGCGTATCTCGCACTCTGCGGCAGCGCGCTCGCCTTCTACCTAAACCACTGGCTGCTGCAGCGGATCGATTCGGGCACGATGGGCCTCTGCGCATTGATGATCCCGGTGCTGGCCGTCATCGTGGGCGCGCTTTTCGGCAATGAAGTATTCGGGCCGCGGGACGTCGCGGGCGCGGCGTTGGTCGTCGGCGGCGTGTGGCTCTCGCTCTCGAAGGGACGGTCGCGGCCGCAGGTCGAGCCTGCGGCGGAGCCGCATCTGGTCGCGTGACGCCGTCCGGATGGAAGCGCACGGACCTGATCGATCCCCGCGTCATCAAGGTGTGCGCCGTCGGCGGCTATCTCGGCTATTTCGGCACGCTTGCCGCGGCGCTGCTGTTCGGGGCGGCAGGCGGTGCACACCGCGTCGAAAACGGCGTCGACGAGGGGCTGGGACTCATCGTTGCCATTGTTCCGATTGTCAACGGTTTTACCGCTATTCCGGCGGCGCTCTTCGCATATTTTCTTATCCTTCGCGAGTCGCGCGTGCGCGACGGGCTGTCGACGCTCGCCGGCGGTTATTTGGCCGGAACCGCAGTCGTTTGGCTCGTCCAACTCGCGCCGCGCGAGTACGGCTATTTGACCGGTCCGCTGATATACGCAGGTGGTATCCTTGGCATTCTGATCGCGGCCACCGTTCGGCGCCGCGTTCCGGCCGCACGGACTTTGCGCGCACCGCTCGCCCGACGCGACCTGCGCGTGCCGAAGATAGCCGCGATCGGAGCAGGACTCGGGTATTTTGGAACGCTTTTCAGCGCCGGACTGTCTGCACTGTTCGCGGAGGTGCTGGGCAACCCAACCCACGGATACGCGACTTTTTTCGCTTTTCTGCGGTTGTATGGACCGCTCGTCAATGCCGCGACCGGAGCGCTGGCCGCGGCCGCCGCGTACTTCTCTTTGCTTTGGTGGATGAGCCTCGGGGCCGCCGCCGGTAGGATCGCAGCCGGCTATATGGCCGGGACGCTTCTGGCTTGGAGTCTGCAACTGACGCCGCCGGCATTCGCGCGGTTCGTCGACTGGCTCGTCTATGCCGGCGGAATCGCGGGCGTCTTCGGCGTCGCCTTCGCACAGCGTTGCTCGACCTTCGCGGGCGAACGGCGCTCGTAACCGCAGGTCGAGCTCCAGGTCGAGCCGCATCTGGTCGCGTGATGCAAATCTCCGACCTGGCCCTGCTCGCATTGCGGATCGCCCTGGGCGTCGCGTTCGTCGCGCATGGTTACCCGAAGATTCTTCATCCGGCGACTTGGGCCGCCCACGTCATGCCGGGACTTCCGTCCTGGCTCGCGGCAATCGCCGCCTTCGTGGAATTCGGCGGCGGCATCGCGGTTGCCGTGGGGTTCCTAACGCCGCTCTTCGCCTTCCTGATCGCATGCAACATGGTCGTCGCGATCCTCTTCGTGCTCGTGCCGCACGGGGCGGCCTACGTAAGCAGCGCGCCGGGCGCGCCTTCCTATGAGTTGCCGCTCGCGTACCTCGCGATCTCCCTCGCGCTGATCCTGCTCGGCCCCGGCGCGTTCGCGATCAGCGCCCGAACCGGCCTCGGCGGCCGCAAACGCTCCCCCCGGCGCAACAAACACTAACAGCCTGTCACCCTGTCACACTGAGCTTGTCGTCCTTCGACAGGCTCAGGATGACGAGACGGTGCTTGTTACCCTGAGCTGGTCTAAGGGCGGGACCGCGCGTTTGGACGCCAAGCGGGCTTCGAGCAGCGCGAACCACGGATCGAGGCCGGCGCCCGTGCGGCATGCGACTTCGAGGATCTCGATTCCGGGATGGACGCGCCGGATCGCGTCGTGCGACGCGGCGCGGTCGAAGCCGACGGCCTCGGCGAGATCGGTCTTGGTGATCAACGCGACGTGCGACGTATTAAAGGCGAGCGGATATTTCAGCGGTTTATCTTCACCTTCGGTCACGGCCGTGAGCACGACGCGCAGATCCTCGCCGAGATCGTATTCGGCAGGGCAGATCAGGTTACCAACGTTTTCGATGAAGAGCACGTCGAGCGGCAGCGCGTCCCAGCCCTCGAGCGCCTTGCCCAACATGTCGGCGTCGAGCCGGCATTCCGCGGCGGTCGTGATCTGCCGGACCGGCGCACCGCTGCGTTCGAGCCGGTCGGCATCGTTGCGGGTGGCTTGATCGCCGACCAAGGCGCCGACCCGGTGCGTCCTTCCCAGCGTCCGCAAAGTCGCTTCCAGCAGCGTCGTCTTTCCCGAGCCCGGGCTCGAGAGAAGGTTCACGACTAACGTACCGCTTCTTGAGAAACGTTCTCGCAAGGCCGCGGCTAAGGCGTCGTTCTTACGAAGGATGCTCGCTTGGATTTCGACGACGCGTAACTTCATCACGCTACCTCCATGGCGAAAAGTTCGAGCTCGCGGCCGCGCACGATTCGCGGCGCGACGGCGCCGCACGCGGAACAGATAAGGCCCTCGCCCGGCGTAACGGCGCGTTCGCCGTCGCAGCGCGGACACCAGACGGCGACCGGAACGTCGTCGATGACGAGCTCGGCTTCGCTCGCGATCGTTCCAGCCCGCGCGAGGTCCCACGAGAAGAGTAGTGCGTCACGCACGATGCCGCTCATCGCGCCTAGCCGCAGCCGCACGGTCGCCACGCGCGTCGCGCCTTCCCGCTCCGCGGCAGCACCCACTTCTTCGAGCAGGGACAGCGCCACCGTTAGTTCGTGCATCGTGCCTCCTTACGCACGTTTCGCAGAAAAGCTTCTTAGCAATAACCATATATTGCGCTATATACAGATTTGCGCTACCATCCAGCCCTGTAGTGCCTGCGACGCGCTAACGTGCCGCATCGATCACCACTCGCGCAGTTCCCCCGATGCGAGAGGAGTGTCCCCGACATGGCCACCGAGTCACCGGTTGAGACGGTCGTTAACGTCCTGTGGATTCCGGCTGGTTTGAGCTGCGACGGCGACTCCGTCGCACTTACCAACGCTTCGCAGCCGGCGATCGAGGAGATCGCCCTCGGAGCGCTCCCAGGATTACCGAAGGTTAAGTTCCACTGGCCACTTATCGAGTACAGCCTGGGCGGCGCGGAGTTCCTCGAAGCGTTTTTCAAAGCGGGTCGCGGAGAACTCGATCCCTTCGTGCTCGTCGTCGAAGGTTCGATCGCCAACGAATCGATCAAGAAAGAAGGCTACTGGACCGGATTCGGCAACAAGCCGAATTCCGACCAGCCGATGACCTTCAGCGACTGGATCGACCTGCTCGCGCCCAAAGCCTGGGCGGTGCTCGCGGTCGGCACGTGCGCGACCTACGGCGGCATCCACGCGATGGCCGGCAACCCGACGGGCGCGATGGGCATCCTCGATTACTTGGGCTGGGAATGGAAATCCAGCGCCGGTTTGCCGATCGTCTGCGTGCCGGGGTGCCCGATCCAACCCGATAACCTCTCGGAAACGATCCTCTACCTGCTCTGGCAAGCGGCGGGCGTCGCGCCGATGATCCCGCTCGATGAAGCGGGCCGGCCTACGTGGCTGTTCGGAAGCACCGTGCACGAAGGCTGCGACCGCGGCGGCTATTACGAGCAAGGCGAATTCGCGACCGAATACGATTCGCCCAAGTGCCTGGTCAAACTCGGTTGCTGGGGACCGGTCGTCAAGTGCAACGTGCCCAAGCGCGGCTGGACCGGCGGCG
>Ga0116229_10013934_pt1 | contig 11261 bp, 9 predicted proteins | sample S1TSphgellanicum_3_FD_87313 | JGI IMG/M metagenome (GOLD analysis project Ga0116229, IMG submission 87313) | Host-associated microbial communities from peat moss isolated from Minnesota, USA - S1T2_Fc - Sphagnum magellanicum MG | ecosystem: Host-associated > Plants > Peat moss > Unclassified... | reverse complement strand
GAGCGCTTCATCAACTTTGTCAATGAAGCAGACCCCGTCCCGCGCCTTCTCCACAACCTCCGAGGCACTGTGGCGGCAGGATTGAGGGCACAAGGTACAGAGTTCTTTAATAGCCCTGATGCGCAGTCGTGGAAAAATCTAGTCGATCAATTGACCTCCAACAACACAAGAGAGACTAATCCCCCAAAGTTTTGCCCCATCGGCCAGTACGCATTTCTGCATCGTGACACCCTAGGGCATTCACTGCGTGTATCACCTGCAGATTCAAATGTCGTTCGGAAGCAGCTCGACCGATTACAGTTCACGAAGGAAAACTTGAAGTATCATGAGGCAACAAGGTACGAAACTGCAATGCTCAGCGCTAAAGTGATCGACAACCCAAGCTCCAGCGAATCTCCCGACTCACGCCCATTACCTACCATTATTCGACCAGAGCCGGAAGTAAGTGAAAATGCTTCATCTGGCCTTCATGTTGAGCATGTGAATTGCAAGTGCCAACTTGGTAACGCCTATTGACACCAATTATCCTGAAAAAAACGCGTCCAATTCAAAATCTTGTATGCAACTCTTACTATTTTTTTTTCTCGTCAGGTTGATTCTGCTTCTGTTTCCATTCAAGATACTCTAGCAAGAGGCCAAGTTTATAGTAATGTCCAGTGCAAAAGTTCAGACCGAAAAGGTGGTGATATGTTTCCGGAAGGACGCACGTGACATGTAGGATTCCAGAATCGCGTGCAACTCCCAAGAGTGACTGATAATAGTATGTTTTCCAAGTTATTCCTTTGTTCAGCGAGACATGCACAACCAATTTTGATCTTAGTCTTGACTCCAATGTAGGTCAAAGACAAGGCGTTCAGGGCCATAGATGCTGGCGGGCGTTATGTGATCCTCAAAGGGAAAAATCTCTCGTTCCTTCGAAAAACTGTGACGTTGAATGGAACAAATTGTGAGATCATCAGTCAATCGGACAGTGATCTTCGGGTTCGAGACAATTTCGGTCAAGGAACAAGCTACGCGGTGATCAAGACATGGTTTGGGCAAATAACAGTGCAAATTTCTAAAGTACGCTTCTGTAACCAACCCAGACTGGCTCCTAAAATTATACTGAAAGCATTGTGGCATGTAGCTGAGTTTCAACCCCTTGTGCACCCTAGTTACCTAATCAAGGATATTTTCTAGTCCTTGTTTCAGCATGACAACACCTTACAGTAGTTAGAATGTGTCTTAAACAGAGGTGATCTAATCATAAAGCACTGGGTGGACTTTTGTAGTGTAGTTGAAGGGTGCCTTACTGCATGGATTTTTTCCTTTGTAAATGGTGGGCGTTTTGAAAAATGTAATGCCTGCTCCTGCAAGTGTTTTGTTTTCTGAAATGCTGACTTTTGTTTTCTACTTTTTTCTTGTGTTATCTGTTGGATATCACAGAGAAAAATGAAAATGAAATCCTCCCAGTGCTTTATGCTCAGTAAAGCCCTCAACTATGAGCTTTACAAGATTTTGCTTTGAATTTGCATGGGCCCTTATTCTGGTAAAGCCTGTAGCATACACATTTGGACACGTAATTTCCATAGTGACCACTGGCCTTTCAGTCACAGGTCTACTGTCCCCCTGAAGGTTAATGAACTGAAAAACAGAGTATCAGATTTTGGTGCACGATATGCAAATTTGACAATATTATCAGTCTTTGTCAAAATCATGGGTTTTCACATTTTGAGATCCCAAAGCCCAAGAGTCCATATATTTCAATGCTTCCTTTCTGGATGTAGCACTTTGTTTGCACCTTGCATTGTTTGTAGCAATCCAATCTGTGTTAGTAATTATCTGAATTTTCCACTATTTGTGGCTGCAGCTTTTACTACATCTTGTCAAGTATATGCTTGGTAAATACCAGTGTTTGCTTGTTGTGTCTTTTTCAAAAACAACTCACAGGTCAGGTGTATGAAGCTTGACAGGTGGTTCCCACAAGATCAAAGAACTGTTTTTGAGCTGGAACTATTGTTCTCAAAAGAATCAAAGAACCAGCTCAAGAATCTACCAGCTGAACTATTGGTTCTTTCAATTCCAAAAACTGGGGTTCCTTCACTCTGAAAGTTTTTAAAAGCTTGGAATTGGGGTTCTCTATTTTGAAAATTTTCAAAAGACTTGGAACCAGAGGTTATAACAAAATCCAACAACAACCCAACATTAGCAAATGCATGAAGTTCAACATTGCTATGACTCATGGTCACCACTTAAGAAATAAATAACAATGTCTTTTAGGAGACAATATGGTAGAAAGGGCACATCTGGTCCCTTCAGTCTTGAATTGTTAAGTAGTATTGGGGCTAAAATTGTGAAAAGACTTCATGGGTCTAATCTATGGCAACAAACTTAATTAAAATAATGGGATGTCATGCTTGTGCAATCAATTTTCGTCCTTATAGCAGCCTATATTTGAATGGTGTATGTGCAGTTTGCATACATGGTAATCACAGGATGACATAGTTCTTCATGAACATGACACTTTTATGCCTAGAAATCCCCATTTCCATTTCCAAATTTTATGCAAAATACTTGTTTCATGTTACTATCCATGTGCACCAAGAGTTAAAAAATACAATTGCATGTGGGAGGAACAACAATAAGATTTAAAACAATCAATTTGTTGATTATTTGTCTTCTTTTTGTTAGGAACACTGGAAGAGCCCAAGTTTGCAACACTGGAAGGACCTGTCCATGGAAAGGTTCATTGACTTTTTGTCTGAAATGGACTATGCCTTCAAGATTAAAAATCCTGATCACTTGGCATTGTTGGGGTCAGTGCTTCAAGGCGACTCTACTGGAGGCATTATTGTTACTTCCAAGATTGAAGTGCCTGCACAAAGAATACAATTTCTATTTGGGAATGCCAAAAGCATGGCCGCAGTTGTGGGCGTGGGACTTGATTTTGCCACAGTGTATTTGTCTCCAGAAAATGTGATCACAGTGGAGAAAATCAACCAATTTGAGTGGGAACAACTATGGAGAGAAGCCCTCCAAGAAGGAAGCTCATTTTATGAGCCAATTTTGATATCTCATTGTGGAATGCTTTGTATGGAGGATACTGTGATGTTTCATGATGATTATGGCCTCAAATCAGCAGATGGTTCATACATCATTTTGTTGAAGGTTTTTGCACTATATTTCATGGCACGTTATCTCCTTCAATCGGATGATGTGGCAATGCTGGATTGTATACGAAGAGGCTCAACTTGTTTAGGAATGGCCAGTGGGAAGGACAAGATTGGGGACGAAAGGAAAACCCATTATGGGGTTCACTGGCCTACAATACCAATTTTGCAGTTCTTGTGGGATTTCTTTGTAGGTAAACATGGGGTGGGTTGTAAATGTTATCATGGTGAAGCTGACAAGGACACTATTCAAGATGGAGGAAGCGTTACTCCAGGGACAAACATTGGTGGCCAAAAGGTTGCCCAAAAGCATGACCATGAAGATATGTCAAGAGCTGGTATGGTGGCTGATGAAAGATGGCACAAAGGCAAGGAAAGCATTAGTGCAGAGGGGGGAAGGAATTATGGACATGGGGGCTCTCCTAGTGAAGGTGGTGAAGGTGGAGGGAGAAACATTGGTGGTGAAAGGGATGGCCATAATCAGGATCATGAAAATGTGCACAAAGTTGGTGGGGAGGATGGTGAAGGCCAAAGTGGAGCTAGGGAGAGTACTAGTGGAGGAAGTGGAGGTGGAGACACTCCTGGTGAACGTGGTGAAGGAGGAGGCAATCCTAATGGAGGGGATGATAACAGGTCATCAAGTCATAATGGGTCAGGAAGTCCATCCAAAAAAACACCCTTGGAGACTACTGTAATTGTGAGAGTTCATCCACAATACCAAGATACAAATTTTCATTGGGAAGAAAATGGAACATGCCTTCAACCAAATGATCAAAATTTAAAGGATATCAACATCAACCCTGAGTTAGAATTGCAATTCCTGAAAAAAGGCGATTGCAAAAAGGTGATGACCAAAATATCTGTGAGTTTTGACATTGCTGCAGCAAAACCAAATCCAAATGATGAAAATCGTTTCGGTTGGTTTCAGAAGTGCCTAAGTGCATCCTTGCAATGTTTAAATGACAATGCTGCCCGACTTGCACATGATGTTTCTGCAAATGTACGAGAGACAAAAATAACCAACAAGACAAATACTCAGACCACTCCAGGGCCATGGCAACGCACAGGAACAATGACTTTTAAACCACCTTTCCTGGAGGTAGCCTTTGCAGGTGGCAAACCTACGACAACGACAAGTACACTTCATGAAGATAGCATGGAGACTTCAACTCAGCATATACTTGGTGGATTTATGGCACTTGATGCAAGTAAAAGAGGTCAAAGGCATCGATTAGCATATGATTTTGAGTACCCAAATCCTCCCAAAGACATCAAGGACACCCAGTGCTTAAATCAGAACATGTATTCTGGCATGTGCCACACAGTGTATGCAGTAATCAATGGAACCTGGGATGATTTGAATGATGAAGAAGCATCAGAGTATCAATTCCAAGCACATAGGAAAGTGTGTGAGTTAACCAAGGGTGTAGATTCGATGAAGCGTGTGTCAAGTGTGCTTAAAGAACTGATGCAGATATATGAAATGAAACTCTACATCAACCACAACATGACAAATATTTGCAACCTTGAGGATATAACACTAAGGAGGAGACCTGATCATTCTCCATTGGTGAGTGTAGATACACGTCCTGATATCAGTTCTGATGGAGCTTCTTCAAGTGCTCAACAAAGGTAATCTCCACAATTTGTTCAAGATTTTAAATCTGAGAGACAATGAAACAGAGACAAAAATGTTGTGCTGGGTAGAAGGTTGATGAAGGTCAAAAATAATTAAAAGATGAGCTGACTTCTCCATTCTTGCCACAGCCTTATTTAGTTGTTTCCTTGGATCTAATTTTTCTGTATAATGCTCCAACAAGACTTTTGTTGCCACATCTTCACCCATTTGCCCCAAAATTTAGTTACATTCAAAGTGGTTTTCAAAATATTTTGCTTGAGTGATGCATAAAAAATGCTTGTGTTTTCCAAAAGTCCTAACTTCAAAATTCCTTCCATGACCATGTCTATGTGCTCCTAGATGATTGGACGAACTGCCTCCATCACTATGAATCAACAAAAGGGGACACCGATGGATGTCTTGTTCACCATTAGTGGTTTGATCATCTTGAACGAGTTTGGCCTCTATGCTTTCAGCTCAACTACTTGGTAATATGTCTTTCCTTTAACATGTTCATATCTTGTGTCTTTGCATAGGCAAGAAGCTTCAATGTTCTTCTCCACATGTTGTTTTTCTGTAGCATTTGAACAATCGCAATCAACATGTTTCCTATTTCTTTACTTTGCATGTGTCCATACAACATTAAGTTATGTGTAGGAAAATATATCGCACCTTTGACATTGTCAACCTTCCATTGACACATTCTTCTTCTTCATTTGTTCCCTCCATCTCCTTTGTCTCTTCTTCAATTATGTCTTCAAGTTGCTCATCTATCTCCTCTGCCACATTCTCTCCTTCTCCATCATCTATGACACCTTGTTGTTCTTCGTCCTCCGACAACTCCCTTTCATTAGGCTCTATGTGGGCTTTTTGTGCATTGACATTACTTGAGCTTCTAAAAGTTACCTCCACTCCTATTGGTGCACAACTTTTTTATGTGTCCCATTCATTTTAAGAAAGACTTAACAAGCGTTGGTTGTTTTAAGTGTTCGTTGTTACGACTCTTTGAACTCACCATCATCACCTCTTTGTCTTCTAACACCTTGACCTCAAGCTCTACTCGGTGGCCTCTGTCTCCCTCATCCTTGCCTTCTTCCTCTACCACATCTTTGTTGCCCTTCGCTTTTTTCATGGATCCCTTAAACTTCTTTGCCATCGTTGTTGTCTACATTTTGGGAGGCATCAAACTAAATGAAAACAAAATGTTGGCCACCAAACTATCTCGAAAGTTCTAACATGAGAACTTGTTTTGCTTGCAAGAAGATAAATCATTTTGCTTGCAACAAAAACCATAAATCAAGAAGATAAGCTAGCAAAATACTTGCAGGAACAAGTAGAACAATGAGAAGATTTTGTTATAATATATTATTTTATGTAAATTAAAATGTGGTAATATGCAAATTTGACACCAAATAATATAGCAAAATAGGTAGATTGAAAACCGAAAAATTGATAAAAAAAGAACTCCAAAAGGCTCATGAGCCACTATGGTTGCCAACTTGATTGTAATTTAAACCTTTGAAAATTGTGATATTTCAATAGAACATCATTTTAATGCCAATGAATAAATTTGATGGGAGAAGACATTACATTGAAGGTGGCCCAAATAATAAGGTAATCACTATCAGTTGATTTGCTAACTTTTTGAAGGGCAAAAATATATCAAAGTTATTTGGTTTGAATAGTGTTCAATACCATATAATGGAATTTGTTAAATGAGATATTCTTATTCAAAAGGTTTGCATTAGCTTATGAAAAAAGATCTGAAGTAGAGTACACATTATAAAAAAATTCAATTACATTTATTAGGTCCAATTTGTCAACTTTCATGAACATGATATTAATTTTACAATGTTGTGTTTCTTCCATGGATTACTCATGGTTGAAGATTAATTAAAAAGCTAAGGGGAAGGGGGATCCATGTTGAACTAGTGCGAAATCCACCATTTTGCATGTAGGTGGAAACAATATTATGATACGATAATCTATGTAATTGAGTGCAAGAATTGAAAGGTTTAATTTGATGATGGATTACGTTGTCATTAATGATGTTGTTGATTAGTGTCATACAATGTTTTTTCAAGTTTGACAAAAAAATTGGAAAAATGTGGAAAAACATGTTTTTGTAGTGTAACTTCAATCAATTTTTTTTAATGTAACTTAAGAAAATTTTGCCAAATTTTTGATACCACAAAATTGGAAAGTAATAATATATCTAGTGGTGTTGTGATTACATTTATATGCACATTGAAATTTTACATATCCATAGACGCATGTATTCAAATCATAAATTGAAAATGCAAATAACTTTCAATATTGGAGAATTTATTGGAATTCTTGTGTCAATATCATATCATTAAAAGTTTGAGTTTGGGTGCATTTCACAATGGAATGATGTAGACATATTGGATCAAATTTGGTATTACATTTGGATTTCATTTATGACATGGAGATTTCCATTTTTTGATGCATGTGTGCATTAATATTGCTTCTACATTGTGTAATTGTATACACCAATTTAACTTGATCAAACTTAAATACCATATTTATTATAAAAAATTTGTATACAAGCTAATTGATTGTTCAATTTGACATATAATTAATGGCCAAATCCATCCTTGTGTGGTAGCATTAGAAACCATTTCAAAGAATGGTTTTTTTTTTAAAAAGTGACCAAATCATTTTCTTGGGGCCCTTTCTTTTAAATGTTTTAGAACTAGATAGATATTTTCCTTGATGATTATTCATTGCATGCCTTAATATGTGGCTTGAAGTTTATTTGGAAAATAAAAGTGGAAGTTGTTAAAAAAATTTATTTTTACTAATGATGGCCCTTTTAAGGATCTTATTCGTTAACTTTGGAATCATAAATAAATGATACTTATTCAATTAATTGCCTAATATAAAGTTAAAAATAAAATGACTTCAAAATTAACTTAGGAAAAAAATTTCGAATTTTTTTTTCAAATCATGTTTCAAATTTGTTTTCATGACCAAAAATGCCAAAGAAAACAACTAGCATTTCATTCTTAAAACTTTTTATAAATGCAATGATTAGAAACATCAAAATACACAATATTCTTGATATTACTGAAATTTCAAAATCTATGGAACCTAATAAATGTACTCATTAGAATTGTTTTATGCAAATATTTATTTAAATGTTCCTAATGATTTTAAAAATTCAATGGGTTCAATAAAATCAAGTGTCACATTCCTAGTGGTACCACCCAAGGATGGGTTTGCCCTAATGTTGATTCTATGACCATGTCAATTGACCTACTTTTACCCATTAATAATTAATATTATACTAAACTTCAAATATCATTTGTTTGAAATTCATTTTTGAAAACTAAGTACATAATCATTCAAACAATTCAAGTTGACAAGTTATGATAATGCAAGTTGTGAATACGTGTTAGGGAGTAAAACAAAATAAAAGCGTTTCAATATGTTAACAAGAACCAAGGTCACCTCTTTATGTTATTGTTTATCCTAAAATATTCTCAAAATATTTTAAGAATATTTTCTTTGAAAGCTGAAAAAATAATTTGACTAAAAAATATATATGATGTAATATATTATTATGTAAATATATGTTTAAAAGTCTCCCCAAAAATAAGAATCCTTACATCTCTTAAAACCTTCATTATAATGCTTAACGAATGATTTTCAATGACCTGTAACATTGATACAAATTTTGACATTAAAACATGAAAAATAAAACATTGATTATATTTGATTTACTCATATTAGTGTGACTCCACTCAACATTGTTTTGTACATCTTAATTCTTGAACCACTTTTTGATCTCAAGTGCCAAGTTCTTTAAAGCTTCCTCCTTAAGGTAGATGTGTCAATTTTCACCTTTGTGAAAATGAATTTAATTGTTTTGAAACCAAGCTTAAATAAATTTATGAAAATTTTATCTTGTATATTATATGTTTCATTATTTTGTCTATCAATTAGTTTTAGTTTAAATTTTGAGAAATCAATATATTTTTATAAAATAGATGTGTTAATGCCCACCTTTATAAGAATGAATTTATTTGTTTAGAAAACAAGCTTAAATAAATTTATGAAATTTTTTATCTTTTATAGATGTCTTGTAGTTTTGTCTATTAATTATTTGTAGTTTAAATTTTGATAAATTAATAATTTTTTATAAATTTTATATTTAATTGCCACAAAAGGGGATATCATGATGATACATTCATTTAAGCTTGACACAAAAAATATTATATTTTAACATTAATGAACTAGTCAATGATTTTGTTTTTCATTTTTAAATAATAATGATTATTAATTTGAGATGTTCATCAATGATATTAAATATTAGCATTACTTGTTAATTATAATTCGGACATTTATTGTCACATGAACAACATTAATTAATCTTAATTTCATTTGTAATGCTATTCATTTTCAAAAGACTTCTAACCCCACTATCATATTAAACTTAAATTCTTTTATTCAACCTTTATTTCACCAAATCACCTTAATGTAGGGATTTTCATTTTTTTTTAAATAGTTTTGCACTGATAACATCATAAATTTATTTCACACTTCTAATACATTTAATTATAATATGACATAAGTTTGATCCATTTATGGTGGTTAATGCTTTAAAATCCACCAAATAATATTCCTCAAAATCAATCCTTATTAAAATAAATCCCCGTAACTCTTATGCACAATGTTGGTATGAATATGTTCAATTAATGAATGGGTTTAAATGTGTTTATCCATTGATTATGCACTAATGACCGAAATCATGTATTCAAATTACACAAAAATGCCAAATTTAAATAATAGACTAAGTCAAACATTCATTGACCCTACTAATTGGTTTTGCACCCTCATATGGTTTTCATCACATCTATCTTGTATAATACATCGAACATCAAGGTGTCAATAACTTGTTCCAGAATTTATGTAGATTGAATTTGCTTGATTTCAATGTGAGCATATTGACTAGATTTAAACAATTGGGTAGATGGGGGTGGTTTAGTGTAATGGGTCAATTGGGTTCTCTATGTTTTTAACTACCAAACTTTTGACAAATTTCAACTTGGAAAAATGATTTCAAGTTATAAAAAACATTTTTCATCAAAAAAATTGGCCAAAATTTTCCAGATTTAAAAAATTAAAAAAATGATATCGCCAAATTTTCATGATAAGTTCTGGTAGGTAGTGATAATATTTTTAAAAATTCCTTTTTACATATTTTCATGTATGGTGTGTAGCTAAGTTTGGCTACATTATTTTCTGGATGGTTGCATCACAAAATCCTTAAAACAACCTTGATTGGGCTTGAGGGAGTAGGCGACCTATGAGACCAGATTGACCTGGGGTACTTGATGCATTTGGCTACATTAATTGGAATTGGTGGAACTAATGCAACTTGTTCTAAATGACCATGACCTTCAATTCAAGGTAATTCATTTCACATTGATCCATGAAGGAAGGTAGTTTGTTTCGTTTTTTTTTGGTAGTTATGAGATCCACCGAACCAGGATTCTTCAGATTGTGTTCTTGTTGTCTTTGGAAAGCTCTCGATGAGAGGGGGTGCATGGGCTTGATTTCATGATGTTTGGACTTGTGGTGCAAAAGTTCTTGAATATTGAATGAGTTCTTCACTGAAAATTAGATTAAATTGTAGCTGAAAATTTCAGAGGAACTGGAATGTGCCTTTGATGTTTTGGAAAGATCTTGATGAGCAGGAATTAATGAAATTTATTTGGTAAGATTTGGATTTAGAATGTGGGAGATATTGATTTTTAAGTGATTTCTGCCACTGAAAATTCAAATAAACTCCAAAAAACCAGGTTTTGGAAGGAAAAATCAGTTGAGAACGGGGTAACAGTTGGAGGCTTACCGTTCAATTCAAGCATGAGTTCCTTTCATATTTGGCTGTTTGAATACCTACATTGCAAAACAATGTTCACATGTTGAGTTTCACTATTTTGTAGTGGGTTCACACTTGGGTCAACAACACAAGCCACACTAGTGCATATTAAACAAAAGACTTGTGTTTGTGATTTTTCACTCTTATATGAAACATAATCAATTGGGACATGTGAGCTCATTGTCTTATAACAATGGCCAGGAGCTTTTTAGCATGGTATCAAGATTTTAATTTCAAGATGATTTATGTGTCAAATTGTGTTTTCAGCTTTTGGGACACGTTATGACAATTTGTGTTCAAACTCTTCAAACTTGAGCATAATGATTAACATAATAATTTATTAAAAATGTGGATATTACGTGTTATAAGCTGCTTCTTTGATGTCAAGTTTCATAGTAAGTGGTTGGATTCAAACAATGCTGATTAGTAAACATCATAATGTGGTGAAGATTTGTTTTAAAAATACATTTTGTTAAACATGGTACATTAACTTGCAAACAAAGTTTGGTTTCTTGTGTCTTGTGGAATCATATTTAGCTATTATGTCACAAGGTAAGACATACCATGTGATGAATGTATGCTAGTC
>Ga0116229_10013929_pt1 | contig 11265 bp, 5 predicted proteins | sample S1TSphgellanicum_3_FD_87313 | JGI IMG/M metagenome (GOLD analysis project Ga0116229, IMG submission 87313) | Host-associated microbial communities from peat moss isolated from Minnesota, USA - S1T2_Fc - Sphagnum magellanicum MG | ecosystem: Host-associated > Plants > Peat moss > Unclassified... | reverse complement strand
TCCCCCGCCCGGGGCGTGAACCCCCCTCTTCCCCTCACGGTGGGTTTTATTTCCTCCCCCTCCGTTTTTTTTTTTTTTTTTTTTTTTGCGCATCCAACCCCGGGATTTTTGAGATTTTAAAAAACAAATTGCCATACCTTGACCAAAAGAAGTCGCCAGATTTACACAGTGTGTTTCTGTAGGTCGCCAGAACTAGGCAGGATTCCCAAAAAGATTTACTTGTTCACCAAGACAGTCGCCATTTACTGATAATTAATGCTGAGGATCGTAGCCAGTATTCTGCTTGAGGAATCTGAAAAAAAAAACACTACTCCCCATCCTATGCCTCATGATTTAAGTATGTTTAGGTTTATGATAACCTTCACTTCATGTGTTGAGGTGGGTAAAGCTGACTTGTGAAAGGCATTCCTGGTATGCCAAATTGAACACAGTTATGAGCTCATTCTAAGCCACTTATTTCAAAGAATGCCCTCACAATTGAGCTCTCCCTTGCAATTCAAATTAACAAAAAAATAAGTATATTTCATCACTCATGTAGTTTTTCAAAAAAAAAATTTCATTAGACATTGACATATAAAATGCTTGAGAGAATTTGTTTAATGATAGGTAAAGCATGTGGACAAGGGTGTTACCAGAATAAAGCACCCACCCCAAGGCAACCCAAGGGCAGCACCAAATTCTGGTAACACCTCATGTGAAGGTATTACTATTCGTAATGCCATGTTAGATATTTGTAAAGGCCTTTCATTGCACCCCAAAAAAACAGTAGGCCCTTATGAAATGTGTAAGGTGCCCTCCCAATAATGTAAAATGACCTCCCCATATGAGGAGGAATCTTGAGCATTTAAGGCGCCTTGCAAATACATTGAAAATTTTCTAATAGGTCATTACCAGCCTTTCATATGCTTTTAAAGGTTTTCTATAGCCAGAATTTTATCAAAATTCAATAAAAAAAAATGTTATGCCAAATATTGTTGGCACAACTAGAATTTGACCCTGTACAAAGTTCGGTACCGTGTTTACTATAATCAAATAGATCAATAACAACACCTGAATTAATAAAACCCAAAAAAGAGTTCAAATTTTCACATTTTGGAAGTTGGGTGTCATAAGTATGAAAATACAAAATCCAAAAATGCATTGGTGTCATACACTGAGTTAAACTATGGCAAATATAATGATATCATTTTTATGAGCTCCTCTTTGACTGTAGCTCACATAAAGACCGAATTTTATTTTTTGATTGATCCTAGCCCAAAACATGTAAGTTTCATTTCTTGTGTTATGTGAATTATGTGACAATTTGGATCATTCAAAGTGCATTGTGTAAAAAGGAACTTTCACAAATCTCGACCCATCTTAGGTTACATACCTTCCCTTCTTATGCATCATGGTATATGTATGTATAGGCTCACGATAACCTTTGTCTCATGCTTTAAGATGGGCAAGGACCACGGGTGGGGGACATTCCCAACATGTAGGGTCAAACTCAACTAGCACCTCATGTTACACACCTTATTTTGACAATGCCCACCCCCCCTTGCCAAAACCCACCTTAGGGATTTACCCTACACAAACAACTTGTGCCTATATAAGTATGGGTTCCACTCATTTTGCATCTTTATGGAATATCATTTGCTCAACTAAATTGCCAAGTTGGCTTTCGCTTTGCACATCTTATTCCTTCTTGCAAAAAGGCCTACCTACTGGAATTTCTGGGGCCAATGCATGGTGCTCCAATTCCTTTCCTCTATCGTTCATGCTGAAACAATTTCAGCAGCTGAATTCTACTTTTTCCTGGTAGCAAGGGTAATAAACAACTTGGGAGCTCTTCATAGACATGGCCATATGTCTTAGGGTCCTTAGTTGGCCACATTTGATGGACAAGGATTGTTTGCATGAAACAGAATTGTGCATCATCAGTCTTGATTCTGACATATTATTTCTCAAATTAGAAGAACAGGGATAGAAAATGTATACATAGAAGGTGATTCCATGAATTTTGGCCAAAAGGAAGTATTGTAGTTAAAGTTCAAGAACAAATTTGTTGTTAAGTAGAGGAACCTTTAGTTGTCGTTTCTTCCAAGCATCAATTGTGTAATGAAACTTTAGAACACACTTGCTTTCTCTCTCTCCCCTTTTTGCAACACTTAGCTTTTTAATCTTTTGCTTGATACTTTCATGGAAGATGAAAAGCTTCAATCCTTTACCTCAAACCTCTAAGAGTATGTGGAAATCTCTTACATGCACAATATATTTCCGTAGTTTTTTTCATTACAAAGGAAATCTTGTAATTCTGTCACAATAAGTTTGAGCTCCTTAACATTGATATTGATCTTGCTACAAAAACTAGATGCAACATTTTCATGTGATTGCTAGAGTGCTAGTGGTGTGAAGGAGTCAAGAAAACAACATTGGTTCAACAATGTGGCAATGTGGCAATGCTGCATAATATGATAATCAGGAGGCCAAGCTTTATTTGCTGGGCCATTCTTCCTAGTCATGTAATAGGTTTAGGGGAGAGGCAAAAATGAGGCATGGTTTTTTGTCACAAGAATTCCAATTTTTCTCATTTTCCCAACAATCTTTTGGAGTTTTTAAAGTGGTGAATGGACGTTTCCATCGTTCCTTTACAAAGAAGTAGCTTCAATGATGTATTGATTTTTTTCTTGGCTACATTGTAAAAGACCAAATTACTCTAGCAACTCTTTCATTTCTACTCTCATTTGAGACCACATTGTGGCCAAAAGAGGGGGTAACATAAAAATGAAAAGCACTCTCTTTATTCTAGTATTCTTAAATGAACTTGCCACAACTTACAAGCTCAACTGCAATCTACAGTCTTGACTTTTAATACCTAAAACTTAGGTGAATCAAAACATCCTGGAGTTACTCTCAACCCTAAACCCTCAACTGACTACATTATGGCATTGCTACGCCCCATTTTTTTTGAAATCCTAGAAGTTTTCACAAGCAAGGAATCCTATCAGTATACCAAGATCTGAGGGATCAACGAGTTTCAGTCCAAACCCCAGACAAATGAATTGTTGCAGATCCCCATCCTAGAGCGCCAACCAGGGCACTCACTCGTTCAACATCACAAGTTCCATCTCACATTGCACAATGCCATAAAAGGTAGTCGCTCACGAATCCTTTGAATTCTGCATCACTTTCATCACCAGCCTATGACACAAACTACTATGTAATACATTGTCTCTCCAACACAACAGAATTGTGGAAAACAATGATATGCACCAAGAGCTCCCCTCCTCATCTTCCCTCCACTGTGCTATTGAGCAGAACCACTAGCCTCCAAATAGTAGCAACTTCTCATCCTTCCGCAAACCAGTCCACCAATCAACACCTTCATCCCACGAGAAATTATGAAGAACAAAAACCAAAACAACACTGCTAGCAATTTCATCCTCCTAATTAGGAGAAAGGCACCCACAATCTTCTTTCTCCATGAATGCAAAACCTACTCACACTCTATTTCGAGTAGTGCATGCTGAATGTGCTCATGACTAGTCACATTTGACCATTAAGGTAGAAAGTGATTCACCTTTTTAATTGTAGGGTTCCTATAAGGTCATAACACAACAAGAAATACTAAGTGCTAAAGGAAAGCAGGACTACTAGGACACACACCTAACCCCGCCAATTCATTTTTCCGGGTGTGTTTACAAAGTGTGCTACTGAGTGTTAGAGGAAGCTTCATCAGAAGCAGGATTACTAGGATGCACATCTAACCCCACCAATTCATTCTTTGGGTGGTGTTTACAAAGTGTGCTACTGAGTGCTAGAGGAAGCTTCATCAGAAGCAGGATTACTAGGAGGCACACCTAACCCCACCAATTTATTTTTTGAGTACCCTTCGTGAAGTCGGCACTCGAACTCTGCAAGTGTTTCAATGTTTGACATGTCATGGTTGATGTAGAGTGTCACCTTGTATGTCTGCAACATTTTGTCACAGTGACACGAGAGGTTTTGTTTCCATCCCCATCTCTTCCGAATTCTGGCAACCAAAACCAACTCACATACATGCCTCTTCACTTCCAACTCGTATTTACATATATCTTGACGCAGCACACTCCAATTGGCTTTGAAGTTCGGGTAAACTGTGCAGAACATACCCTTATACTTCTCCTTATCAGATCCATTAGGTAACTTGTTTGTTGGAACCTCTGGCCAGAGTTTGAATGTATACATTGACTTCAGTGTTGGCCCTCCTTTATCAACACAATTGGCACAAAATCTAGTGCCACTTATGAACTCATCTGCCATTTCCATCATTGTTTGATTCAATTTCAACATTGATGCTAATGATTTGTACAAAGAAAATTTTACAGAAGCAATGCCAGGGGCACCCCCTGTCCCTTCTACTGTGAGTTGCGAAGGATTGATTTGTTCCTGCACCATGTCAGTTCTTTTCAAAATTTCCAATCCTAGTAATTCGCTCTTAGAAGGCCTAGCAGCACCAGGTTCTAAACATTGGAATGATACATGTAATTCGTATTGAAACCAGCCAAAACGTTCTGAGTTTTGGTGTGCACTTTCTTCATCCATACAACACTTTACCTGAATGTTGGACTCAATGGTATTTTCTGCTTTTTTAAACAAAAACTGCAAAGTTGGAGTTATATGACTGTTCTTTAGTTGTTCAGGTTCAGGGTTCCTATTCCAGACCATATGTTCATGACCTGCATTAACTATCACACGAACATCCCGTTGGTTATTTTGCTGTATTTCTCTTCCCTTTGCTCCTCGACCTTTGCGAGTGTCATCGTCCTCCCCGCCATCACCACCTTCATCCTTGTCTCCTTCATTAGGAGAATTTGTACCTCCAAGATCACTACCCCCCTCTTCACTAGTACCTCTTGTTGCACTGCCTTGCTGTATTTTTTTTCCCTTTGCTCCTCGGCCGTTGTGATTGTTATCGTCCTCCCCACCATCACCACCCTCATCCTTCTCTCCTTCATTAGGAATATCTGCAACTAGAAGATGACTACACCCCTCTCCACTAATATCTCTTGTGGCACACCTAAACCCCCATTGGATTTGCAATCTTGGAAAGTAATCCCACCAGTTCAATCCCCAAATTTCTTTGCTAGGAACATTCCGTTGGTTATTATGTTGTATTCCTTTTCCCTTTGCTCCTCGACCGTTGTGATTGTCATCGTCCTCCCCGCCATCACCACCCTGATCCTTGTCTCCTTCAGGAGTATCTGTACCTCCAAGATGACAACTCCCCTCTCCACTAGAAACTTTTGTGTCACTACCAAACCGCCATGTGATTTCCAACCTTGGAAAGTAATCCCACCAGTTGAGTCCGAAGATTCCTTCGCTAGGAATATTCCGTTGGATATTTTTGTTGTATTTTTTTTCCCTTCGCTCCGCGACCGTTGTGATTGTCATCGTCCTCCCCGCCATCACCACCCTGATCCTTCTCTCCTTCATTAGGAGTATCTGTACCTCCAAGATGACTAACACCCTCTCCACTAGTATCTATTGTGGCACTGCCAAGCTGTATTTCTTTTCCCTTTGCTCCTCGACCTTTGCGATTGTCATCGTCCTCCCCGCCATCACCACCCTGTTCCTTGTCTCCTTCATTAGGAGTATCTGTACCTCCAAGATGACTACCCCCCACTCCACTAGTATCTCTTCTGGCACTGCCACGCCCCCTCGTTAAGTAAGCCCACAAGTTAAATCCCAAGATTACTGTGCTAGGGTCATTGCCACTTTTAGCATGGACCTGCCCAATATCAGACTGGTTCTCTTCTGTCATTGTAGTTGCTGCACCTCTCACTACTTGGTTGTATACCTTTCCAACATCCAAATTTTGCAGGACCTTTTGTATCATGAAAAACATTGCAACTTTTGACAATGCATTTATATCTGAACTTTGTGGCTTTTCACGATCAGGTGGAGAGATTACCACCTTTTCCATGAAAATTGGCTTTTCAAACAAACTTTCCCCAAGGAACACTTCTCCCCATAATCTGCTCCACTCCAATTCAGGGATACCGTCTACAACTATCACATTTTGGCGAGTCAAGGAAACTGTCGCAAAATCAAGTCCCACCCCCACAATTTGGGCCATGCTTTTGGCATTTCCAAAGAGAAACTGAATCTTGCCTTCAAGTATTTTAGCAGTAACAATTAGTTTCCCCCCATGTAGAGCTTGTGCCATGTGTATCGACAATTGTTCCTGCACATCTTCTTGTCGCAAACTTTCTCCACTTCGCATTTTACAAGCCACTTGTTGACGCTGCTTGACACTCATAATACTTTGTTCCCTGATGCTAGGAAAGCGAATGGGGACAGTATTATCAGCTCTACCGAAACCTTCCCAGCGTGAATGGAAGTGGTTCTGGTAGATGAAGTAGTGAAGTCTTGCCCTCTCTCTCTGCATTATCTCATTCAAAACATCATCTCTCAATGGGGGAATTTCATGCACAGCATTATTTAGACTGCTCTCAATTGCATGTCGCATATCAGATTCCTTCATTTTAGGAATCATATCCCATTCACAATTTTTACAGAACTTTAAAACAGTAAAATTCAAAGCTGTTTCATTCTCAAGCTGTTCACCATCATCAGACTTTTTCACAACCATGTGCTGCTCAACATCTACACCCATTGTCTCAAGCATATGTTGGACAATCAAAGATCTTGCAGCCTTCAATTCCATTGCATCGCAAGTATGTGAACTCATTCTCAAACATAGAGTCAGAGTGATTTGAAATATCACATGCCGTAGTAATGTTGTCCAACTTTTGTAGAAGGTGTTCGAATATTGTGCGTATAGCCTCAAATTGGTACTGAAGCAAGACAAATCAATTTATTACCACTTTTGAAATTTCATGTAAACTCTCAAATTTGTAGATTTAGATTTGTAGCACATATGGCTCTTGTTTTACCACAAAAACGAGGTGTTCACATTCTCACATTTTCAATTCACATTTTCTCCTATACAAGAGTGGAATGCCCATTTGTTAGCCTAGGGTTCAAAAGGTCCACATTCCCACTTTTTGATGCTAGAAAGTTACTGAACATGACGACCATTCTTATAGTTAGACTTCGAATTTGGAGCAACATCAGCATTTCTTGTGTCCAGACGGCAACACGCCCTAAAGTTCAGGCTTTAATTGAAAGCTTCTACCAATTTTATTCAGACTACAAGTGGCCCAATGACCAAAAACATATAGCAACTACAGACAAGGAAATGTGATGATTACAAGATTTTGGGTGCCTCTACTATACAGAGGCCCTGTGTGCAAGAGGAGATTTGTTGAGCAAACCAATACTTTTATCGAACTTATAGAAGCTAGTAGGAAGTTATTGTAGGTCAGAACAAGTGGTACTAGAGCACTCACCGCCATTCCACATGATTCCAGAAGCAGAGTGTAGCTTCGACTCTGTTTGCTTTCAGGTTTCCACCGGCCTTCAGGGTCCCATTTAGTCTCTCTAATCCATTGGCATGGATTCCGTCCCAACACCTGTGCATAACTCAAGTTCATCAAAATTATCCACGTAGATTTTGTGGGTCATCATGGAATCAGAGACTACAAGAGAGTTCCGAATTGGTGTAAGTGCTGTATATACGTACATAACTGAGGTTCTTTCCGTAGATTGCAGGATCAAAAAGCATGCTCCCTTGCGTCATGGAAACATCATAGCCGAATTTGACATTGCAGGTCGGAAGTTCAACACGTTTGATGTTCTCCAACTCCGTTCCGAAAAACTTTGCAATTCTATAGCTCTTGTATTGATCTCCATATAAGGTAACACCTCTCACATTCCTCACAAATGTCCCTGCCTTTGTGGGGCTGGTCAACACCTCTTTCGTGGCCTTCAGAAACAAGTTATCCAGCACTAGTGTTCCAAAGTCACGGCCTACCAGCACAAGAGGCTGATGATTCTTGCATAGATCCCATTCGTCTCTGCACAGACACACATCAATGTCCCGGACGAAGGACATATGGCCTTAGAATCTAAATTTGAAATCCATTTCATGACTGCGGCCTGATGTACTTGACAAACCAGTTGGTTTCCAGTTATCCAGTAATCCAAAGGGAATCCAATTAGACAGAATGCCTGATCTACATTCTCTACGTCGTGACAGATGCACACCTGATGACAAGAGCTTCGAAGAGGTCATCGACGACATCAGCGACACGAGATCGACTATTATACAAGGCGAACAGCACCCGGACGTCAACGCCCAAGTCAGCGGGTAGCCACTGCACTGGCCAAAACACATCAGGGTGGCTGCGCTGCGTCCACGCACTCTTCCATTCTTCCGAATCTCGAGGCTTGCTGTCTTCTTCGGGATCTGGATGGTATCTATTTCCTTCGAGATCTGGATGGTATCTATTCTCTTCGGGATCTGGAGGGTAGCTGTCGAAAAACAGAATGTTCATTTCTGTTTTCCGCTCTCCAACAGGCGGCCATAGCTGATGAACTGCGGTCTGCATTCATGAACATGACTGGTTAATACAAGAAGATCGAAAGTCTACAAATTTTCTAATAGCAAGCTCATAACATAGACCGTGTACAACAAATTCAATCCTGTATCATGAGTTCATGTAAGTACTCACTACCTGCATGATTAGCAGCTATGCAAATCACAGATGCAGACAGCAAGCTCACGACAAGCAGTATTCGAAACTATTCCAATGACCTGATTTCACGATGGCGCAACCCACAAAACCTTCGGTGCTCTTCAACAGTTGATAGAATTGCTTCCTACCGACATGTTGAGCAGCTCAAAAGATCGTAATTGATGTAGGAAGCAAGATCGCACGTAGAATTCGATCCTCTTCCAGTGATCGGATCTCGCAATGGCAGGCTACAAAATTCTGTTGCGCGTGGCTGAATCTCAGAGGCAAGCCAAGAGAGCTGATCAGAACAGAACACCGAGACAGACGGCTGATCCTTTATAAACTCACTCCACAATGGACAGTGCAGTTCAGTGAAGCTACATGAAGCCCGACCGCTGGTTCTATTAAAAATTCCCAGGGTACACTCTACTCGAATACTATTCGAAACCAGCAAAACGCAGGGAACATCTTCAAACTTCAACAAAGCTGTGCAAATTGTACACGTATCTTATTAATATGAAACAGCAATCTTCACATGTCCGAACCAGGCTGCATCACATGTAAGGCAAATCGGCGCGAAAAAGGAAGTACGAAAAAGTGGCCGGAGACAAGAAAAATGTCAGACGAAGAAATTGAAACCAAAAAGGCCTATAAGCTACAGCTACCACATAGACAAGAACCCACTTCTCTCTTACTGGGCAACGGAGAAGAGTTGCATCTAAAAGTACCTCTTGGAGAGGTGGAAAACGCTGTCAGATGTTGCAATGTCTAAAATTCAAAACTTTATGATAAAACTATTGGAAATTGCTTAACAAAAACACAAATATCAGCAATTTCTATTACAAAGGGGAAAACTCGCCTTAAAAACGCTTGTGCTTACAGCGCAGGTAGTCTTCCACGACACAGCACAACAATATTCTCAGCTATTGGAAGGAACTGAAAATTAGCGAAAAAAAAAGAAAATGAAACATTCAAAACTCATGAAATAGAACAATTACATTAACTAACAAAATTACAAAGATGCATTATTCAAGTGCTAAAACCACAAAATTACACTATAGGCTGTAACTAACAAAGTTTGTACGATCTATGCGCACTGAAAAATCTTTAAAGATGCGAAAGGGAAAGGTTTGAAAATTATCTTAATATATACTATGTTTGAAAATTATTTTAATATATACTATCTCCTAACCCTAAAATAGCCGCCACTTAGCCAAAACCTTAAACCTAACCGTCATTTATATTATTTTCTAACCCTAAAGTAGTCCCCACTTAGGTTTAAACCCTAAACCTAACCGTCGTATATATTATCTCCTAACCCTAAAATAGCCGCCACTTAGCCAAAACCTTAAACCTAACTGTCATTTATATTATTTTCTAACCCTAAAGTAGCCCCCACTTAGATTTAAACCCTAAACCTAACCGCCGTATATATTATCTCCTAACCCTAAAATAGCTAGTATTTAACCTAAACCCTAAACCTAGCCGTCGTATATATATTTCTGAACCCTAAAATAATCGCGACTTAACCCAAACCCTAAACCTAACCGCCGTGACTCCTTTAATAAGTTCCACTTCCAAACCCTAAGCAGCACTATTCAATTTAACTTAATTATTATAAAAATATGAATATTATTCATCTTTTGGATGAATGTTTAACACATTCATCAACGTTGAGAACTAAAAACGAGTAATATTTCTAACATCAACTGCGTAGGAGGTACTAAGCATATGAGTTTCTTTTTGAAAAGATTAGGGTGTTGTTCAAATTCAATATTTTCAGTGTGTCATCTGCTAATGGCCATTCCTTCTTATGGTGCTTACAGACTCAGGAAATTTAGATATTCTTCATGATGATGCAACATTTTGGGGTGCTGGACTCTGTTTCTTTAGGTATTTTTGGCGGAGCATCTCTTGCTTAGTGTCTAATGATTTGTGAACTTTTGATCACATATGAGTAGTTCTTTGTTTAAGAGTCAACAATTCTCTACTAATCATGTCAGCAGATCCAATCACTCAAGGGCTGAAAACCAGCTGAACAAAATATTATGTATTGCTTTCTACCTTCAGGTTTTTTCCAGATAATCTGTAGAATCTGACTTTTAGAGTGTTATCTGTGGCTAGGTGACAGAAGGCACAAATTGACTCTCTATTGTTTGATTTGGAGTTGAGGGAAGAGTTCAACAATGTGCAACAGGGTATGATATTTGTAACTGCACAAGTTTGTCAGGGATTTTCTCCCCTTGTGTGGATGAAAGGAAAATGGATGCTTGAGAGCAACACCGCCAGTTGTATGGCAGCTCCCAACATGCTGTTTTTCACCTATCAATTCAATGAAGAATGAAAAGCCATTAGTTCTTCAGAGCAACACCCCACTTCTAATATCTTACGAGAGCCACTTATACAAGCACTGAGGATTTTTAGATTGCTCTCAGCTCTTAAAAATGAAGTTGAATCACAGTTTACCAATTAATGACACTACTAAGGCACATGGTATGTATGAGTGTTACCATATGGGGGATCTATGTATAACCGATAAGCAATCTTGATCAACATGGCCCCTAGTCCTGTGAGTTCCTTTCACCTTGCAGATTGGTCCAGTCTGTGATACTAATTTATTTCCAAGCATTTGGGTTCGAATTGCCCATTCTATTACATTCAT
>Ga0116229_10013925_pt1 | contig 11267 bp, 12 predicted proteins | sample S1TSphgellanicum_3_FD_87313 | JGI IMG/M metagenome (GOLD analysis project Ga0116229, IMG submission 87313) | Host-associated microbial communities from peat moss isolated from Minnesota, USA - S1T2_Fc - Sphagnum magellanicum MG | ecosystem: Host-associated > Plants > Peat moss > Unclassified... | reverse complement strand
GAGCCGACGGCGAGCTTGGATCCGGACACCGAGGCGCGGGTCTACACGAATCTGTTCGCAGCTTTCAGCGACGCCTGCGTGATTTCTTCCGTACACCGCCTGGGCCTGCTCGACCGCTTCGATCAGATCCTTGTCATGCAGGAAGGCCGTCTCGTCGCACAGGGCTCAGCGGACGAGCTGATACTGACGTGCCCGGAGTTCCAACGGCTCACCGCGCTAAGCCCCCATCGGACCTTCACGGCGCCGTTTCTCGAGGAGTATGCCAGCGTCGGATGAGGCAGCCTCTCGCTACGCTAGCCGCTTCGCGGCTCGCGATTGGATCAGGACCATCGTCCGCGTGACGCCACAGCTGCGACTCGATCACCTTGCTCTTCGAGAGATCGTCCGCTTTGCGGGCGTTCAATTCGACGATGCCCGCCCGAATATTGGCGCCGCCGATATCGACGGCCAGGACTCCATCGTGACCCGCAAACATCCAGGCCGGCGCCAGGTGGATGCCGCCGATCAAGCCTGCCTCGTCCGGATCATGACGGATCGGTGCAAGTTCCACATCATGCTTGGTGGCCTTCAAGAGAATGGCCGTGCGGCCAATCGCCAGTTCGCCGATGCGGCTGGCACGCAAGCCCCCGCCGATGACGATTCGTTCGGTGCCTTTCCAGGCCGGCAGTTTCAGGAAGCTTCGAATGACTTCAGCAAACTCCTGCGCGAATTCCTCTATCGTGCCCAGAACCAAACCTGCCGCCTCCGGCTCACCTTCCATGAGCAGACGATCCAGCCGCTTCTTGCTGATATCTGAGCTCGGCACGTCGCCGATAGGATCTTTATCGAGGGTCCTCAGTTGCTCTCGGCCCGCTTCCAGGATAGCCCGGAAGGCACGGCCGCTCGCGCGGTCTCCAACGAATCCCTCTTGGTCACTAAGCTCACAATTGTATGCATCGATGTCTACTTCGGTTAAGCGGCTTGCGCCGTGAGCCACAAGCGTCGGCGATTCTGTTTGTGGTGCCATGACAATACCTCTCGCCGCCAGGATGTGGATGGCAAACGATCAACGAGTTTTTCCGGAGCGTTTCTTCAGGCGCGTGGCTGGAAGTTACGTGGGCCGTCTTTAAACGTTAAGGACCGCCGCGCCTTTCCGCTTGTCGGCGGACGCCGATAGTCAACCAGATGAGGCGTCCGATCGCCTCATCATCCGATTGCGGTATCTCTGTCTGCTGCAGGCGAGTCCGTAAGCGCGGGGCGACGCCGATTCCGTCCCCTCGACCAGTTACTGCATGGACCAAGGATTCATTACCTCAACTCCGCAGTTTTCAAAGTCCGAAGTATTACGAGTCGAAATACCTGCGCCGTGCAAGCGTGCAATGGAGGCGATCATTGCGTCAAACTGGCTAATTGGTCGGCCGGCGAATTTTCGCGCAGCGACGAGATTGGCGTAATGCTCGGCCGCATCAGAACCAAATGCCAAAATGCGCCCTTCGAGGTCTTCCTCGAAAATGAGATGGGTGACCTCCGACAATTTCTCGAGACGACTCCCCTTCGGCAATAACGCGAGGCCATAAAGGATTTCCGCCTGCGTTATCGCCGTTGTGAACAGTTGCTCTCGCGGCTGAGACTCAAACCAGGCGACGACGGATCGGTCAGGTTGCGGCCGCAATATCTCACAGATAACGTTGGTGTCGAGGATGAACATGGATCACTCGATCTCAACCTCGCGTATAGGATCGCGTGGCGCGATCGCGAGATCGATACCGCCCAGAGGCTCTATCCGAGCGCGAATGGATTTATATAAAGATGTGGCGGAGCCACCGTCCGCTGACAACGCAGCCCTGAGAATCGCTCGAGCTTCTTCTTCCATGGACCGATTGTTACGCGCCGCTTGTATGCGTAAGCGCCGCTTCAGTCGGTCGTCCAAGTCGCGAATAGTCATGCTAGCCATACGTTATCGGTGAACTGAAATGTTCCCACTTTAGGCAATGATTGCAATGATTGCAATGATTGCATCGGCAACGGCCTGCATTTCATCCTCACTCTTGGCTTGATAGTTGGCGACGCGACCGGTGTAGATCAGGCGCTTCAGGGCGTTGGTCGCTTCGCCGCGATTGAGCACGCGCAGTAGCTCACGCCTGAAGGCCGGTTTGACGAAGATGACTGCAAACCGTCATGGCGCGTCGAACGATCTGAAGGCCGATGCTGCCGTGAAGTTCGCAGCGCGCGTCACCCAGGTTCGGGGCCATATCAGCAACGCCGACTTTGATTTTCGCGTGGTCAAAGCCAGCAAGGTCGCGTAAGTTCGCATGATGGACAAACCGCCGCTACCGCCGTTCACGCTCGAGACCGCCACGCAGAAAGTGCGCATGGCCGAAGATGCCTGGAATACTCGTGACCCCAAGCGCGTTGCGCTTGCCTACACGCTGGATAGCCGGTGGCGCAACCGCGCCGAGTTCCTGCAGGGGCGGGAAGCCATCGAGGCCTTTCTCGTGCGCAAGTGGCAGCGCGAGCTCGACTATCGTCTGACCAAGGAAATCTGGGGCTGCCGGGAGAATCGGATTGCGGTCCGGTTTGCCTACGAGTGGCATGATGATAGCGGCCAGTGGTTCCGCAGCTACGGCAACGAAAACTGGGAATTCGACCAGCATGGCCTGATGCGGCTGAGATTTGCGAGCATCAATGACGCAGCCATACGGGAGGAAGAACGGCGCTTTCGCTGGCCGCTCGGCCGCAGACCCGATCATGAACCATCCTTGAGCGACTTGGGCTTCTAGATATTATTTGCGCCGCGCCATCCGCCGATTGACGCCAAGCGCGATCAACGTGCACATCGCGCCGGACAGCAGGTAGACGCTCACATACCCCAATCCGAAATGCGCAGACAGCCCGAGCGCCACTAACGGCGCAAACGCCGCGCCAATCAGCCACGCAAGATCTGATGTCAAGGCAGCGCCCGTGTAGCGATACCTGGTTTCGAAGTTGGAGGTGACGACGCCCGAGGCTTGGCCATAGGAGATTCCCAGCAATAGGAATCCCAGCATGATGAAGATGTCCTGGCCTACGGGTCCGCCTCCGAGCAGCGTCGGCGCGAACCCACTGAATACGGCGATCAACACGGCGAGGATCTCGAGCGTACGGTGCCGTCCGATTCGGTCGGCAATCAGCCCGGAGGCGACGATGCCGATGACGGCCAGCACTGCCCCTATGATCTGAACGATCAAGAATTCGCCCACGGGCTGCGTCGAATTCAGCACGATCCACGAGAGGGGAAACACGGTGACGAGATGAAACAGTGCATAGCTCGCCAAGGCCGCGAATGCCCCTATCACGACCGTCGACCCCTGGGCGAAGGACATGTCCACCACGTTAGCCGGGTCGAGCTCGTTTTCATCGAGCAGCCGTGCATATTCGTTGGTTGCGACGAGTCGCAGTCGCGCAAACAAGGCGACCACATTGATGGCAAACGCGACGTAGAATGGGTAACGCCAACCCCAGGCGAGGAAGTCCGTGGAATTCAGACTGCCGTGCAGGTAGAAAAACAGCGAGCTGGCGATGATGAAACCCACGGGTGCCCCGAGTTGCCCGAGCATCGAATACCAACCACGTCGATTTGCGGGCGCGTTCAGCGCAAGCAGAGACGGCAGCCCATCCCAGGATCCACCGACTGCGATGCCCTGACCGATCCGCAGAATCGACAACACTACGATGGCCATCGGCCCGATGGAGGCATATCCCGGAACGAAGGCGATGCCGGCGGTGGAAATTCCCAGAAAAACCAGCGCCACGGAGAGCTTGGTCTCGCGCCCGAACCGCCGTTGAATCTCCATGAATGCGATGGAGCCGAAGGGGCGGGCAACGAAGGCCAGGGCGAATATGGTGAATGCATACAGTGTGCCGTCGAGCGGATCGGCGAAGGGAAAGAACATTTGCGGAAACACCAAAACGGCGGCGATTCCGAACACGAAAAAGTCGAAATGCTCCGACGCGCGTCCAATGATGACGCCGATGGCGATTTCGCCGGGTGCTATGTCGGTATGGCGGGAACTAACGCGACGTACGTCTCGTTCGAATGCGTCCCCGGGTGACTGAGTGGACATATTATTGGTGATAGGTACCGGTCGGGTGCATAGGATGGCATCAGGCGCGCGGCAATGCGATAGGACAAAACGTCCAATGCCCGCCTGTGCCCTTTGCGCATAGGATAATGGCCCGTTGAGAGCCCTTTGTCAGCAGACCATGAGATTCCGGAAACCGTATCGCACCCTCGCCGCTTTGCCCTGCACCGCAGTGTCCGGCTGCAATCTGTTGGTCCTGCACCCAGTCGGCACAATCGCGAAGCAACAAAGTCACCTCATCGTGGTTTCGACGATCTTGATGCTGCTGATCGTGATTCCCGTGCTCGCCCTGACGCTCTGGTTCGCGTGGCGCTATCGCGCCTCGAATACGAAGGCAACCTACGCGCCCGAATGGGACCATTCCACCGCGCTCGAGTTGCTGATCTGGTCCGCGCCGCTGCTGATCGTCATCGCACTCGGCGCCATCACGTGGATCAACACTCACACCCTCGATCCTTACCGGCCGTTGGACTCGACGAAGGCCGGGAGCGCCGCTGGCAATGCAGCACACCCCGAAGGAACCGCAACCCTGACTCCCATGATCGTCGAGGTCGTGGCACTCGACTGGAAATGGCTGTTCATTTACCCGCAGCAGGGCATTGCGACGGTCAATGAGCTGGCCGCGCCCATCGATGTTCCCATCCATTTCAAGATCACGTCATCCTCGGTCATGAATTCGTTCTTCATACCCGCGATGGCCGGCCAGATTTACGCCATGCCGGGAATGCAAACGGAGCTCAATGCCGTGATCAACGAACCCGGCACTTACGAGGGCTTTTCCGCGAACTACAGTGGCGCGGGCTTTTCCGGCATGCACTTCAAGTTTCACGGCATGCAGCCGGCTGAATTTCAGCGCTGGGTTCAGCAGACGCGTGACAGCGGATCGCCCCTGAAACCCGCAGACTATCTGCAGCTGGCGATGCCGAGCGAACGCAACCCGGTGCAGCGCTTTTCATCCGTGACCGATGGCCTCTACGACGCCATCCTGAAGCAGTGCGTGAAAGTTGAGGAGCGATGTTGAGGCAATCCATGGACAGCGTGCTGGGGCGCCTGAGCTGGGATGCGATTCCGCTTCACGAGCCCATCCTGATGGGCACCTTCGTCGGCGTGGTGCTGGGCGGGCTGGGCGTGCTCGCGCTCATCACGTATTTTCGTTTCTGGGGAGCGCTGTGGCGCGACTGGATCACCAGCATCGATCACAAGAAGATCGGAATCATGTACGTGATCCTCGGTCTCGTCATGCTGTTGCGAGGCTTTTCCGACGCGATCATGATGCGCGCGCAACAGGCGATTTCATTTGGGAGTTCGGCCGGCTTTCTGCCCCCTCACCACTACGATCAGGTGTTCACCGCACACGGTGTCATCATGATTTTCTTCGTGGCCATGCCGCTGGTCACCGGACTGATGAATTTCGTGGTGCCGCTGCAGATCGGTGCGCGCGACGTGGCTTTTCCGTTTCTCAACAATTTCAGCTTCTGGATGACCGCGAGCGGCGCGGCACTGGTCATGATGTCGCTGTTCGTCGGTGAATTTGCCCGCACCGGATGGCTTGCCTACCCACCGCTGTCGGGCATTGCCTACAGTCCCGACGTGGGCGTCGACTACTACATTTGGTCTTTGCAGATCGCGGGTGTTGGCACCTTGCTGTCGGGCATCAATTTGATCGCCACCATCGTCAAAATGCGGGCACCCGGCATGTCCCTCATGAAAATGCCGATCTTTACCTGGACCGCGCTGTGCACGAACGTGTTGATCGTTGCGGCCTTTCCGGTGCTCACGGCTGTACTGGCCTTGCTCTCCCTCGACCGCATGGTCGGAACTCATTTTTTTACGAATGAACTGGGCGGCAACGCGATGATGTATGTGAATCTCATTTGGATATGGGGTCATCCCGAGGTCTACATCCTGATCCTGCCGGCATTCGGCGTATTCTCCGAAATCGTGTCCACCTTCTCCGGCAAGCGACTGTTCGGCTATGCCTCCATGGTGTATGCGACGGTGGTGATCACGATCCTTTCCTACCTCGTCTGGCTGCACCACTTTTTCACGATGGGCTCCGGTGCAAGCGTCAACTCATTCTTCGGAATCACCACCATGATCATCTCGATTCCGACCGGTGCGAAGATATTCAACTGGTTGTTCACCATGTACCACGGCCGCATCCGCTTCGAGCTGCCGATGCTCTGGACCGTTGGATTCATGTTCACCTTCACCATCGGCGGGATGACGGGGGTGTTGCTGGCCGTTCCGCCGGCGGACTTCTCGCTCCATAACAGCCTGTTCCTGGTGGCGCATTTTCACAATGTCATCATCGGTGGGGTTCTGTTCGGCATGCTGGCCGGGATCACCTACTGGTTTCCGAAGGCCTTCGGCTTCAAGCTCGACCCTTTCTGGGGAAAATGTTCCTTCTGGTTCTGGCTGACCGGCTTTTGGCTGGCGTTCACGCCGCTCTACGTGCTGGGGCTCATGGGCGTGACGCGCCGCTTGAGCCACTTCGATGACCCGGATCTTCGTATCTGGTTCGAGATTGCCGCCTGCGGCGCCGCGCTGATTTTTATCGGCATCGCCTGCTTCATCGTGCAACTCGTCGTCAGCATCCGCCACCGCAGCCGGCTGCGCGACCTCACCGGAGACCCATGGAATGGCCGCACGCTCGAATGGTCGACCGCATCGCCGCCCCCGGCCTATAACTTCGCCTTCACTCCCATCGTGCATGACAACGATGCGTGGGCGCACATGAAGCAACATCAGCATGCTCGGCCGCAGCAAGGCTTCATTCCGATTCATATGCCGAGAAATACGGGCGCCGGCTTCGCTCTCGCGACGCTGAGCGCGCTGTTCGGTTTCTCGATGATCTGGCACATGTGGGCAATCGGGGGGGCATGCTTTGCCCTGCTGCTGGGCACCGTCATCGTGCATACCTTCAACTATGACCGCGACTATTACGTGCCCGCGGATGCCGTCAATCGCATCGAGCTCGCCCGCACCCGGCAGTTGACCGGCCATGTCTGACACCGGCACTTCCTTCAGCTTCTACTCCGCGCAGGAGCACCATCCCGAGAACGGCACGATGCTGGGGTTCTGGCTGTACCTGATGAGCGACTGTTTGATATTCGCGTGCCTTTTCGCTGTTTATGCGGTCCTCGGGCGCAACTATGCAGGAGGACCCACGGGCGCGGAGATCTTCGATCTACCGGCCGTCGCGCTCAACACCTCGCTGCTGCTCGTATCGTCGATCACGTATGGATTCGCGATGTTGTCGATGAATCGCAACGCGCTGCGCACGACGCTGTTCTGGCTGGCGATCACCGGTTTGCTCGGTGCCGGATTCGTCACGCTGGAGTTGCGCGAGTTCCTGCACCTGATCGAGGAAGGTGCCGGCCCGCAGCGAAGCGCCTTCTTGTCTTCGTTCTTCACGCTCGTGGGAACCCATGGGCTGCACGTGGCCTTCGGCATCGTATGGCTGCTCACGCTGATGGTCCAGATCGGCCGGCATAAGTTGATTCCGAGCAATCGCCGCCGCTTGATGTGTCTCTCCATGTTCTGGCATTTCTTGGACGTGGTGTGGATTGGCGTGTTCACCGTGGTCTATCTGATGGGAGTGCTGCCGTGAACGATCACCCGCAGGTAGAGACGGTGCAAACCCATCATGAAGGCGGCGAACACCGCGGAAGCTTGAAGGAGTATCTGACCGGCTTTGCGCTCGCGGCGATTCTGACGGCCATCCCCTTCTGGCTGGTCATGGAACACGAATTCAGCCGTAGCAGCGCGACGGTCGTGACCATCCTTGCGTTCGCAGCAGTGCAAATGGTGGTGCACATGGTTTATTTCCTGCACATGAACACGCGGTCGGAAGGCGGTTGGACGCTGCTCGCACTGCTGTTCACCCTCATGTTGGTGGTGATCGCGCTGAGCGGATCGCTCTGGGTGATGTACCACCTGAATGAGAACATGATGCCCGCCGGCATGGGCGACATGCACCCCATGAAAGACATGCACGATATGCACGATATGCACGATATGCATGGCGCGCGCGACATGCCGTGACGCCCCTCAAACGGGCCGGGGGCGCGGCACTTGCGCTCATTTTTTTCTGCGGGTTTATCGCACTCGGCACCTGGCAGCTGCAGCGTCGTGCTTGGAAACTCGATCTGATTGCACGCGTTGATACGCGGGTGCACGCACCGCCGGTAGCGGCTCCGGATCGTCGCGAATGGTCTGCAGTGACCGCCAAAACCCATGAGTACCTTCACGTCCGGGTTACCGGGACGCTGCTGAATGACGCGGCGACGGCCGTGACCGCCCTCACCGAACTGGGATCCGGCTATTGGATGTTGACGCCGTTGCGAACCTCGGATGGGAACATCATTCTGATCAATCGCGGTTTCGTAGCCAAGCCGGACGCCGTTCATATCCCGACGCGGGACGCCGATGGCGGGCCGACCACGACGATCACGGGGTTGCTACGGATGTCGGAGCCGCGCGGCGCGTGGCTCCGACACAATGATGCCAAGGCGAATCGGTGGTATTCCCGCGATGTCGAGGCCATCGCCAGCGCCCGCGGAATCTCGCCCGTAGCCCCCTACTTCATCGACGCCGATCGCTCATCCAGTCCGGGTGATGGAGCGGATTCGCCCATCGGCGGTTTGACGGTGATCGCATTTCCCAACAACCACCTTTTGTATTCGATCACGTGGTATACGCTCGCGCTGATGATTCCCGTATCACTCGTATTGGCGCGTCGTGCCGCCCGCTGAAAAAAAACCGGAGCTGATGGAGGGTTCGGCCGCGACGCTGGATCATTCCACGGGGTTGCGCAACATGCAGCAACTCATACAGCTGCGCTGGATGGCGGTGGTCGGTCAGATCGTCACCATTCTGGTGGTGCACCTGGGATTGAAGGTGCCGCTGCCGCTGAAAAATCTTGCGATGGTCCTTGTCTTTTTGATCGTCTTCAATCTCATCAGCGGCTTACGTCGACATATTGCGGCGGACGTTTCCAACACGGAGCTGCTCATTGCACTGTTGGTGGATGTCGGCACACTGACCGCCCAGCTCTACCTGACCGGCGGTGCCACGAATCCCTTCATTTTTCTGTATCTGCTGCAAGTCATCCTCGGTGCCGTGCTCCTTGATACCTGGTCCGTCTGGGCGCTGGTGATCATTGCCTGCACATGCCTCATCGGATTGAGCGCTTTCCACGACGGCCTGGTCATCCCGCCGCAAAATCACGGCAATTTTCTGGTGCCCTACATCGAGGGCCTGCTGATCTGCTTTGTGCTGAATGCTGCCTTGCTGGTGTTGTTCATCACGCGGATCAACCGCAACCAGCGCGCACGGGATGCGCGGCTGGTGGAAGCGAGGGAGCGCGTTGTTCAAGAAGAGCACATCATTCGCATGGGACTTCTGGCATCAGGTGCCGCTCACGAACTGGGCACTCCGCTGTCAACGGTGGCCGTAATCCTCGGCGATTGGCGCCGGATGGCCATGTTTGCCGGCAATGCGGAGATGCTCGGGGAACTCGATGAAATGCAGACCCAAATCCGCCGGTGCAAGGAAATCGTCAGCGGTGTGCTGCTGTCGGCAGGCGACGCCCGCAGCGAATCGGCCACCGACACCACGATGCGCACGTTTCTGGATCAGCTGGTCGATGAGTGGCGCGCGTCGCGCTCTGCCCGGCTGACCTACGACTATCAATTCGGCCATGACATGCGGATCGTTTCCGATACTGCCATCAAGCAGATGATTCACAATGTTCTCGACAATGCATTCGAAGCCTCGCCCGCCGGGGTGGGTTTCTCGGCAAGGCGCAATCAAGAGCGGCTCGAACTCGTGGTGACCGACTCGGGCCCGGGGTTCGCACCGGCCATGTTGGCGGACTTGGGCAAACCCTATCAGTCGACCAAGTCCCGGCCGGGCGCGGGATTGGGATTGTTTCTGGTGACCAGTGTGGCGAGAACTTTGCGCGGCAGCGTCAGCGCACGTAACCGACCCGACGGGGGAGCCGAAGTCACGCTGACCTTGCCGCTCGATGCGCTCACACTGCCTGGCGAGGTCAACCATGCAGGGTGAGCGGCTCTTGCTGATCGTCGAGGACGATGCTGCCTTTGCGCGCACCCTGGTCCGGTCGTTCGAGCGGCGGGGCTACAGCGTCATCTGCACCGCCAGCCTGGAGGAAGTCAACAAGGTCCTCGAGACCCAGACACCCGGCTATGCCGTGGTGGACCTGAAACTGTCGGGCGCAAGTTCCGGGCTTGCATGCGTCCAGGCGCTGAATCAGCACGATGAGAACATGCTCATCGTCGTTCTGACGGGATATGCCAGCATCGCAACCGCGGTGCAAGCCATCAAACTCGGCGCATGCCACTACCTCGCGAAGCCCTCCAACACCGACGATATCGAGGCGGCCTTCTCGCGAGCCGAGGGTGACGTGGAGGTGGCGCTGAGCGACCGCGCCACATCGCTGAAAACCTTGGAATGGGAAAAAATTCACGAAACCCTGGCTGAGGTCGGCTTCAATATTTCCGAGGCGGCCCGGCGCCTGGGTCTGCATCGCAGGACACTCGCCAGAAAGATCGAAAAGCACCGGGTGAAATAAAGCCCTGGGCGGACTCGAACGCCCTGGGCCATTGGGTGTAGCATCCGGTCAAACGACACCTGGGGATGTACAAGCGTGAGTATTCAGAAACTGGTGCACCGGCTGGCACCGCTCGCAGTCCATGATTCGCGCAGCATCGCGCACCAACAGAAGTTTTCGTTCGTGTCGGCTTTCGTCGCACGCAGGACCGAAACCATACAATCCATTCACATGCCGGTCGCCGGCTTGCTGGTGGTGTTGGAAGGAATCAAAAAACTGGGATGGGCGGGTCGTACTTTCAGCTATCTGCCCGGGCAGGCTTTCGCGCTGCCCACGCGCGCCCCCGTCGATGTGATCAACGAGCCCGACCCGCGCTCCGGCGTCTATCGCGCTCTGTTTCTCGGTTTCTCGACCGACCTCTTGACCGAGGCGCGACGACGCTGGTCGGCTCTGGCGGCCGGCCACGTCGCAGTGGACCCGACGGTGCCGATAGATCCGGCGCTGTCTTCTGCAATCCTGCACACCAGCGAAGCGCTGGCCGGCAACATTGTGGTTTCGCATCGAGTGGCGGAACAGCGCATCCTCGAGGT
>Ga0116229_10013924_pt1 | contig 11267 bp, 6 predicted proteins | sample S1TSphgellanicum_3_FD_87313 | JGI IMG/M metagenome (GOLD analysis project Ga0116229, IMG submission 87313) | Host-associated microbial communities from peat moss isolated from Minnesota, USA - S1T2_Fc - Sphagnum magellanicum MG | ecosystem: Host-associated > Plants > Peat moss > Unclassified... | reverse complement strand
GCGCAGCGCCATGGCGAGGCGCCGGCGCGCCGTCTGGAGCGAATAACTGAGATCCCGGTCCACGCCGGCCGCCTCGCTTCGCTCTATAACATATCCGGTCCGCTACGGACTTCCCCACAATGAGGCCCACGTGATTGCCTTCTCGCGCCCGCTGTTCGTCACCTTGGTCTGTTCCGCCGCGTTAACCGCCCCTGTGACGGCGAACGCAACGCATCACAAGAGGCATCACCATCCCTCGGCGCGGGAGGTGGACCTGATCGCCAAGGCCATCGCCAGCGCCAGCGATCAGGAACCGATCCTGGCGTCGAGCGAGGTGCTCGTTCTCGATGAGGAGTCGAATGACGTGCTGTTGTCGAAGAACGCTGCGCAGGTCAAGCCCATGGCCTCGATCACGAAATTGATGACGGCGCTCGTCGTTCTCGAAGCCGATCAGCCCATGGATCAGATGCTCGAGATCACCGAGGCGGATGAGCATCTGGACAAGCCCACCTTCTCGCTCTTGAAACGCGGCACGCTGCTGACGCGCGCCGAACTTCTGCACCTGGCGCTGATGGCCAGTGAGAATCGCGCCGCGCACGCACTCGCGCGTAATTTTCCGGGCGGCCTTGCCGCCTGCCTCGCGGCGATGAACGCCAAGGCGGAGGCGCTCGGCATGGCATCGACCCGGTACGTCGAGCCGACGGGGCTTTCGCCGCTCAATGTGACGACGGCCGAGGATTTGTCCAAGCTGGTGACCGTTGCCTCCAACAACCAGACCCTGCAGGCCTACTCGACCGACGACAGGTTCGCGGTGCCCTTGGGCCACCGCCTGGTCGAATTCCACACCACCGACAAACTCGTCACGCACTCCGACTGGCACATCGTGCTGCAGAAGACCGGATACATTGCGGAAGCCGGCAAGTGTCTGGTGATGAAGGCGATCATCGAGGACCGCTCGATCGTGATCGTGCTCATGAACTCGAGCGGAGCGCAAACGCGTTTGGTGGACGCACAGCGCATCAAATCCTGGTTGGACGCCAAGGCATTGAAGCTCGCGAGCACCGGGTAGCGGGCGGCGGCCAACGCCGCACGACGGGCGCAACTGGCTCGATTCCGGCCAAAGGTATATCTTGGCCGGCATGTCAGAGCAAGCCGCATCTCCGGCCGGCGATCCGGCCCCCGAGCCGGATGCGCGCTGGCCGTCTGACACGAGCGCGTACAAACTCTATGCGCCGCCCATTTATCCGGGCGCGATCCGGCGGGAACGCATTCTCGAACGCATATTCAGCGAGGACAGTCTGCGGGTGATACTGCTGCAGGGACCGGCGGGCCACGGCAAGTCCACCACGTTGCAGCAGATCAAGACCGAATGCCAGGCCAAGGCCTGGCTCACCGCGTGGCTGACGCTCGACGATGCCGACAATGACCCGCGCCGCTTCGCCATCCACATTCGTGCACTCATCGATCGGGTCAGCAGCGACAGCGCCGCCGGCCATGGCGCCGACATCGATCAGAGCGCGCGCGGCGCGCGGCGCGCGGACTGGGCGCTCGACCGTTTGTCGCGTCTCGACCAGCCGGTGGCCCTGTTTCTCGATGAATTCCAGACCATTCGCAACACCCTGTTCATCAGCTTTTTCCGCGATCTGTTCGAGCGCGTTCCGAAGAATGTCCGCGTGTTCGTCGGATCGCGTTCGTTGCCCGAAATCGGGCTCGCCAAGTTACTGGTCAGCAATACGGCACTCGTGCTGCGGGCCGACGACCTGCGCTTCTCGCCGGCCGAAGTCGACCGGTTCTTCGCCGCGTCGCGCGGCCTGAAGATCAGTTCTCAGGAGATCGGCGTCATCTATCGCCGTACCGAGGGATGGCCGGCCGCGTTGCAGCTCTATCGCCTGACGCTCGACAGCCCGGAGGTCCGCAACTCTCTGGCGGACTTGAATACGGACAGTCCGCGGGAATTGGCGGAATACCTGGCCGATAATGTGCTCGCGCTCCAGCCTCCGGAGGCGCAGGAATTCATTCTCAAGACTTCGCTGCTCAACCGGCTCAACGCCGATTTATGTCAAGCGGTGACCGGACGGGCCGATTCGCAAAGCGTGCTGATGGGGCTCGAGAGATCGGGGCTGTTTCTTCGCGCCTTGGACGCCGAGGGCCGGTGGTTCAAGTACCACGGCCTGTTCTCGACGATCATGGCGGAGAGCCTGCGCAGGATTTCCGATGCCACGGTGTTGGAAGTGCACGCGCGTGCGGCCCGGTGGCATCTGGCACATCTGCTGTACGAGGAGGTCGTGTACCACGCCCTGGGCTGCGGCGATGCCACGCTGGCGGCCAATACCTTGAATGAGTGGGCATCCGGTCTGGTGGCGAGCGGCCAACTCATGACGGTGGAGCGCTGGTTCGAGCGCATCCCGCTCGTGTGCGTGCTGGAACGGCCGGATCTGGCGATCAAGGTCGCCTACGCGCTGATCTTTCTGCGCCGTGAGCGCCGATTGCGTCCGGTGCTGGACTTCCTGCGTGCACACCGGGATTCCGGCGATCTCACACGCACCACGAATCCGCGTGTCGTGCTGTCGATGGCGGCCGTGCTCGAAGATGACATTCCAGCCGCGGTACGCTTGATCGATGCCTTGCCGCTGCAGGACCAGAAAGCCGGCGGTTTCGCGGCGTTCGAGATCGGCGCGGCCACGAACGTGCTGTCCTACCGCGATCTTGCGGTCGGTGATTTCGAGGCGGCGCGCAAGCGCCTGGCATCCGCACGCACCTCGAACGACCGCGGCGGCGCCACCTTCAGCGGCGCTTATACCGTGGCCCTGTCCGGGGCCTGCCTGATCTATCAGGGCCAGCTGCGCGACGCGATCGAGCGGTTCAAGAAGGAGATGCAGGAGGAAAGTGCGCACATGGACGGCTCGTTTGCGTCGGCGGCGCTGGCATCCTGCCACATCTGGGCATCCTATGAAGCGAACCAGCTCGATGTCGTCGAAGCCATTTATGCGCGCTACCACGACAATATCGCCGAGTCGGTGATTCCGGATTTCATCGCGCTTGCACATATCGCGATGTCGCGCACGTTCGATGCGCGGGGCCGCTCCGACAAGGCGCTCGCCGTCCTCGACGATTTCGAACGGATCGGCCACGACTGCGGGTGGACGCGCTTGATCGGCATCGCCGACTGGGAGCGCGTGCGCCGTGCGCTCATCGCCGGCGATCTGGACCGGGCCCGCGCAATCGCCGCGAACACCACCGCCACCACCAACCTGTACCCTGACGGCTGGACCTCGATCGCCGAGGCGCTCGAAGGCGAGGCGCTGGGTAGAATTCGACTCGCGGTCCACACACTCGACACCACGGTTGCCGGCGGCCGGATAGGGCGCGAGCAGCAGCGGCATCCGCAACGAACCTATTACCAGATCAAGCTGCATTTGCTCGACGCGCTGCTCCGGCAAAAAGAGGGCATGCACAATGCGGCGCACCGCAGCCTGCGCAAGGCGGTGCAACTCGCGCAGCCGGGGCGTTATATCCGCTGTTTTCTCGACGAAGGGGAGGGCATCGTCCGGCTGCTGCGCGAGGCTTATCAGAAGATCTTCGGGATCGGAGCCGGAGATGATGGCGAGCAGGCCACGAACCAGGCATTCCTCGAAGAACTGCTGGCGGCGTCCGGATTGGATCTCACCCGGGCCGCCGGCAAGACGACCGCGGCCGCCGCCCATCCGCTGTCCGACCGGGAGAAGGAAATGCTCCTCTATCTCGCAGGTGGGGTGTCGAACCGGGAGATGGCGCAGCGCCTGTTCGTCTCGGAGAACACCATCAAGTTCCATCTCAAGAACATTTACGCCAAGTTATGCGTCGCCAACAGGCTGCAGGCCATCAATGCGGCGCGTCAATTGGGCCTGGTGCCTTAAGCCCGCCGGCGTCTCGGGCGCCCGCGGGCCGCCGCAAAACTACCCGTTTGTGTAGCGCGCGAATGGGCCGGCTGCACTTATCGTTTGCGCCATACAGGGGGTCCATGAACCCCCGGGCGGGCTGGCGGAATCGAAAGGGGGGCAAGGCGCGGTGATTTCCGTTCGTTATCGGATTGCGGGCTTGGTCATGCGCCATCGGCGCGCGACCGCTGCGATATTCGCCCTGATCACGGTATTTTTTGCGATCGGAATCAAGAACGTTCAAGTCAAAACGGTCTTCTCCGACCTGCTGCCGAAGGACGACCCCTTCGTCGAGGTGTTCAAGGACCATCCCAACTTCGGCAATCCGCTGACCATGACGCTCATGGTCAAGCATCGATCCGGTGACATTTACGACCGGGCCACCCTCGAAAAGGTGTGGCAGCTCACGCGCGATATCGATCTCGCGCCCGGTGTCGATCACGATCAGATTCTCTCCATTGCCACGGAAAAAGCGCGCTACGCCGAAGCAACGCCGAACGGGGTGGACATGCGGCCGTTGATGGAGGATCACGTCCCCGCGACGCCGGAAGAGTTGGCGGAATTTCGCAGCCGCGTCGACAAGAGTCCGGGCGCCCGTGCGTTTCTCATATCCGGGGATGCGCGCGCGACCCTGATCAACGCGACCTTCATCGAGCAACGGCTGGATTACGGGAAGGCCTTCCGCTATGTGAACGACCTCGTGCTCAAAGCGCGCGATGCGGATCACGAGGTGTATCTGGCCGGACAGCCGGTCCTCACGGGCTGGGTTTATGAGTACGAATCGCAGATGGTGCGAATTTTCTGCGTGACCTTGGGCGCGCTGGTCCTGGCGTTGATCCTGTACATGCGCAACATCGTCGGGGTCGTCACCCCCATCGTCACCAGCGCGGTGGCGGCCATTTGGGGATTCGGACTGGTCGGGTGGCTGCATTCGTCGATCGAGCCGCTGCTCATGATCGTGCCGCTGTTGCTGGTGGCCCGCTCGTTCTCGCACTGCGTGCAATTCACCGAACGCTTTTACGAAATCTACGCCAAGGTGGGCGATCGGAAAAAGGCGGCCGAGATCACCATGGGGGTGATGATGGCGCCGAGCGTCCTCGGGATTTTCACCGACATCGTCGCGATATTCCTGATCGCCCTTGCCCCGATTCCGGCCATGCAGCGATTTGCCCTTTTTTGCGGCTTTTGGGCCATCTGGCTCATTCCCACCGGGGTCGTGCTGATTTCCCTGCTGCTCGCCGCGCTGCCGGCCCCGCGCAATGCCGAGCGCCTCACCGGCCGTGCCGGTACCAGTGGATTTCAACGACGATTCCAAGCGCTGCTCGCGGCAATCGCGTCGCTCACGTTCGGGCGCCGTGCCCGCTACACGACGGTGATCTTCGCCGCCGTGGCGGTATTCGCCGTCTACGAGGCGCGGCAGATCGAGATCGGCAATCCCGTGGAGGGAAGCACCCTGTTATGGCCCGACGCGGAATACAACCGCGCGGTCGGCGAGATCAATCGAAATTTTCCCGGCGTGAACACCCTCGAAATCGTCTTCGAAGCGAAGGACCCGCATAGCGCGACGCGCATCATGCATCAGGCCGACACGGTCGAGACCATGCTGAAGGTTCAGGCCATCATAGAACAGATGCCGAATCCCCCGCGGGCCACGCTCTCGTTTGGTGATTATCTGATGGAGGGCAATCGCCTGTTCTCCGGAGGCAATCCGAAGTGGCTGCCTCTGGACGAATCCGACCGTGCCGTCAACGCGGCAACCTCGGCCGTGATGCTGGGCAGCAGTCCCAAGGCCTATTCGCATGTCATCGATTTCGAACAGCAGAACGGCACCGTGTCGCTTTGGTACAAGGACAACAAGCAGGCGACCATTGATACGGCGCTGGCCCAGGCGGCCGCGGCGGTCGGCGCCGTCGGCGTCGATCACCCCAATTTCCGCGTCCGGCTCGGATCAGGAACCATTGCGCTGCAGAACGCCATGAACAGCGTCGTGGCGCGCTTCGAGTGGGCGATTCTTGGCTGCCTGAATGTCGTGATCCTGTTGGGCTGCAGCCTTGCCTATCGATCGTTCGTTGCCGGACTGATTCTGCTGGTGCCCGTGAATCTTGCCAACATCGTCCTGGTGGCCGCCATGCATCTCATGGGCGTGGGCCTCGACATCAACTCCCTGCTGGTGGCCTCCATCGGCGTGGGCGTCGGCATCGACTACGGCATCTACCTGCTGTCGCGCATCTGCGAGGAGAGTCTGGCGCGCCATTTCAACATCCCCGAGGCCATCACCGCGGCGCTCACGACCACCGGCAAAGCCATCATGTTCACGGCCTCGATCATGCTGATCGGCATCCTGCCGTGGTATTTCCTGTCCGGCTTGAAGTTCATGGCGGACATGGGGCTGCTCCTCGTTCTGCTCATGATCATCAACATGGTGCTCGCCCTGGTCGTTCTGCCGCTGCTGGTGTGGCTCGTCAATCCCGGCTTTTTGCGGCGCACGGATCTGTTCATTGGTGAAGGCGTCGATCCTTCGGTGTACGCCGGGGTCGATGATTATCTGGTAAAGGCGGTCTAGGGCAACGGCGGTTCAGGAACTTTCGGCAAACTCAACATCGAGGTCGTTATGCACATCAGAAAATTTGGCGTCGATTTCGGGCGGCGCGCACTGTTGCAAAAGGCGGCAACCGGCGCGGCGGCAGGCGTGCTCGCACCCCTCTGGCCGATCATCGCGCGTTCCGCGGATGACGTCAGCAAGGCGTACCCGGACGATCTGCTGCACATCGAGGCCTACACGAAGGGCAAGGTGAAGCCGGGCGACGTGATCACCGCCGCCAACGTCGAGGACGTGAAGGACCTCATCGATCCCATTGCGTATCAACAGGTCAAGAGCATGAATCGGCGGATCAACATCGTCGAGTCGACCAAGGACGTCACCAAGCTGTTCCCCGCCGACTATCTCGAGGCCACCCTCAAGAACAAGGGCATGGCCAAATTCGACGCCAACAGCAACGTGGTCACGCAGTCGGGCGACCCGTGGATCGGCGGCAATCCGTTTCCCGATCCCCAGACGGGGCTCGAGGCCATTGCCAATCTCACCCTGGCGTGGGGCCGGCACAGCTATTCGCAATACGCGGTGCGTGACTGGGACATCGCACCGGACGGCAGCCTCGCCTATCAATACGACTTCGTCTGGGTCGAATTGAACACGACGGCGCGCACGGATGGCGTGGTTTGGAACGGCAAGAAGGATCTTCTGCGCTATCAGTCGGTGTTCTTCACGGCGCCGCAGGACGCGGCGGGGACGTCGTTCCTGAACACCTGGTATTATGATCAGCGCAAATTTCCGGATCTGCAGGGCTATTTGCCGGCGTTTCGGCGGGTACGCCAGTTCCCGACCAACCAACGCTTCGAACCTCTGGTGCCCGGCATCACGCTGTTCCTCTCGGACGCCTGGGCCGCGGGCGACCCCATGCTGACCTGGGGCAATTACAAGATCGTCGGCCGCCAGCCCATGCTGGGTTACATCGGCGCCAAGAATTTTCTGGGCGGCTATGGCGGGTCACAGAACAACTACGAGCGGCCGGTCCACGGCGGGCCGAAGAATCAGACCTTCTTCGAGACCTACGCCGAGCTGGTGCCGGAGTGCATCGTGCTCGACGCCGAGCCGGTCGGCTATCCGCGGGCCCCGGTGAGCCGCAAGCGCATCTGGATCGACGTGCGCAATGGAATGTACATCGCCAATATCACCTACGACCGGCGCGGCGAAATCTGGAAGTCCTTCGAGCCCGCCTATGCGCAGTATTCGAACGAGAAGGAAACCGTCATGGATCGCGGCCACCCGGCATGGTCGTGGTTGTACGTGCACAGCCACGACTTTCAATCGAACCGGATGAGCCGCTTCGTGCAGGCGAAGGAGGTCACGGGCGGCTACAAGAGCACCTACGACATGGGCAACGTCGATGTGTACAACAAGTATCTCACGACGCAAGCGATCCAGCGGCTCGGTTCGGCATGAACAAACGGTTCGGCATGAACAAACGGCTCCGCACGAACTGGGTCGCGGCGCTCGGCATGTTCGGCACGGCGTGGATGTCCGGCGGCGGCACCTGCGCCGCCCCGGTTGTGGCCGGCGCCGGCGGCGCGGCCGCCGCGGCGCCCAATCCCAAGGTCACGGCGCTCATCGAGGGCACCGCGCATCAGGCGTTGTTTGCCGTGGCATTCGCCGGCGACCGCGGGATTGCGGTGGGTGCGGCCGGTGAGATTCTGCTCTCGAACGACGCTGGTGGCACGTGGCGGGCTTCGAAAATGAGCGGTTCGACGACCTTGAGCCTGCTCGGCGTCGATAGGCGCGGCGATAGCGAGATCGCGGTGGGCCAGGGGGGATTGATCCTGGTCTCGCAGGGAATGGATGCCTGGCAGAAAGAGTCGGCGGACACCCAAGAGCGGCTGTTCGCGGTGAGCATGAACGGCAACGGCAAGGCGGTGGCCGTGGGTGCTTTCGGAACGGTCATTTTGACCAATGATTCCGGACGCTCGTGGCGTTCCATCGCGCCGGCGGACGTGGCCACGTATTCCGACCAAGGCGCCGAACCCCATCTTTATGCCGTTTACGTCGCCGACTCGGGGATGGTCACCGTGGCCGGGGAATTCGGACTCATTCTGCGCTCGAGGGACGATGGCGCGCACTGGACCGTGGCGCACAAGGGCGAGGCATCACTGTTTGCCCTCGATCTGCGTGCCGATGGTGCGGGCTTCGCCGTCGGACAAAGCGGCACTATTTTGCGCACGGCCGATGGCGGAGCGACCTGGAGCGCGTCCGCGTCCGGCAGTGAGGCAAATCTGCTCGGCGTCAGTTCCGGCGCGGACGGCAAGGCGGTCGTGACCGCGATGAACAGTGTGTTGATCAGCAACGATCACGGGTCGAGCTGGCGCGCCGTGGCGTGGGGGGATTTTGGGTCGGCCTGGTACAGCCAGGTGCAGTTCGTGGAGTCGCCGCCGGACACGGCCATCCTGGTGGGGCATGCCGGGCGCATTTTGCGAATGAGTCTTTGAAAATAACGAACAGGGGGACAAATGAATTACAACTTCAAGTTGAAGGGAAGTCTTGCGGCCCTTATCTGCTCGGTGCTGCCGCAAATCGCGCTCAGCGATTCGCTGGAGGGCCCGATCGGTGGCACCGACATGAGCTATACCTTGAGCGGGTTGATCCGATCGGAAACCGCGTTTGCCACCAACGGCGGTCAGAACCCGCTCAATCAAACCGGCAACCTCTACAACGGCGTACCCACGATTCGCACGAGTCCGCTGCTCACCGATACGACGACCCGGGACGGCGAGAACTACAATCAAGTCATCAACATGCAGCAGTTCCGCTTTGAGCTCGACGGCAGCCTGAAGTTTTCGCCGAGCCTCACCTTGATCAGCAAGCTGCGCGGAATCTATGACCCGGATTGGTACCACGACTTCAATCCGGCGCTGGTCGGCAGCCAGGCCGTCGGCGAACTGTACGGAAAGCCGAATTTTTTCACTTACGACGTGCAGGGACTGTCCCATCCGAACCCGCTGGAGTGGGCCGGTGCGAATTACATGGTGGATTTTCCGGCCCTGTTCCTCGAATACAATCAGGGACCGTTGACCCTGCGCCTGGGAAACCAGCAAATCGCGTGGGGCCAGGCCATATTCTTCCGTGTGCTCGATATTCCCGACGGCCTCGATTACCGGCGACATTCGGTGCTCGACTACGTTCCCGAGGAATTCTCCGACAAGCGCATCCCCGCGTTGGCCCTGCGCGCATCGTTTCAGGTGAGCCAGAGCTGGCTGCTCGACTCGTTCGTGGAGAAGTTCCAGCCCACCGTGTATCCGAATCCGAACACGCCCTACAACGTCATCGCATCGCAATTCACGATCGTCGACGACTACCAGCAGTACGACAGCCGCGTGAATTTCGGCATTCGCCTCAAAGGCGACGTGGACGGCATCGGCTTGCAAGGAGTCCTGGCCCGGCGCTACAACCCGGACGGCGTCTACCGTTGGACCGCATCCGGCGTCGATCGCGACATTCCCGGATTGCCCGGGTCGGGAACCGTGCTGGCGAAGACGCCGTTCGAGGTCGATTCCACCGGCGTCTGGTCCGGTTCCGAGTGGTTCAACTATGCAGGACAAGCGCGCCTCAACGGCCTGACCGGTTTCAATTCGGCGATCAATAACTTCCAACCGGCGACAGGATTGCTCGGCGCCGTGGCCGCGCCAAATTACGCGGTGGCGTTGTCGGAATTGAATGAGTTCTTTCAACTGGCCGGCGGCTTGCTCACCGGGACCGACAATGCGGGCCTGCGCGGCTGGTTGGCGCGGGATTATCGCGAGGAGACGAACATCGGCGGCGGGGTCAGCAAGGTGTTCGAGGGCGCGCCGGGCGCCTGGAACGACCAGCTCATCGCCAACGTGGAGGCGCTGTATACGCCGGATCGCATCTTCACCAATCCATCCCTGGACGTGGATTTTCTGCGCAAGAACGAAACCATTGCGGCGCTCGTGCTGGAGAAATACCAGCGATTCTCCAGCTCCCTGCCGGCCACGTATCTCGTCGGCCAATTCCTGTACCGTTCGCAAAGCGACCTCTTTGGGCGCTACCTCGGCGGTTATGGCGGCACGTTCGACAATCCGTCGCCCGGCAAATCGGGGGGCTACAAGGCCGTCGCCATCGCCTTGCAGCAGCCGTTCCCCAACCTGATCTGGCGTGCGGACCTCGCCGTGTTGTACGACACCGGCGGTGGCCTCCTGTTGCAGCCCGCGGTGCGCTGGAAACCGAACGGCCGCTACACCGTCGAGGCGTTCTACAACTACGTCAACGGCAAGCTCAACGGCAACCCGACGGACAATGCCTTGAGCACCGCCAACTACGTCAAGGAGTTGACCTTGCGGATCGGCGGGCAATTCTGACGATGCGCGCGGGCACCACATCGCGGCGGCGGTTCTTGCGGCATGCGTGGTCGTCCGTCCTCGCCGCGGGGGTGTTGATGCCCCTGTGGGAGGCCATTGCGCAGACCGGCGACATCGCGCGCGCCTATCCCGACGAACTGCTGTCCCTGGAGGGCTACACCAAGGGACGCATCAAGGCGGGCGATGAGATCTCCGCCGCCAACGTCGAGCACGTCAAGGATTTGCTCGAGCCGATCAAGTACGCGCAAATCGCGACGATGGGCCGGCGCTTGAAGGTGGCCGAGACCACGACCGACATCATGCGCCTGAGTCCTTGGGAGTATCTCGAAGCCACGCTGCGCAATCGCGGGCGGGCGCGCTTCGACGAGCGCGGCAACGTGGTCACCCTCGAGGGCAAGCCCTGGATCGGCGGCAATCCGTTTCCGGCGCCGCAGACCGCGCTCG
>Ga0116229_10013922_pt1 | contig 11268 bp, 7 predicted proteins | sample S1TSphgellanicum_3_FD_87313 | JGI IMG/M metagenome (GOLD analysis project Ga0116229, IMG submission 87313) | Host-associated microbial communities from peat moss isolated from Minnesota, USA - S1T2_Fc - Sphagnum magellanicum MG | ecosystem: Host-associated > Plants > Peat moss > Unclassified... | reverse complement strand
TGTGACAGTTATTACCCAACTGACAGCTTCGAGGACCTGAACCGAGGTGGCCAGAATCCTCGATAAAGGACCTGAATCGAGATTCTCAGTACCCGATCCAGACCTCGAGACGAACTTCAAACGAGGTTCCTAGAAAGAAAACCCGTCGTTGGGGACCTGAAATGAGGTCCTCATAGAGAAAACCCGTCGTTAGGGTCCTGAAACGAGGATGCACTCTTTTACTCACCAACACTGAATTTGTTTTTTTTTTTAAATTAATTTTAAAAATTAAAAATTTCAAACCCTAAGAGCCGCCTGCTTCCTGTTCTTTGAAAAAACAGGCCAGGGCAGTCGTTGCGGGGGGCCGGGCGAGGTGCCACGGGTGGCTGGAGTGGCGTAGCCATGGGTTGCCCTCACTCATTACAACTAATGGGACATATCAATCTACTAATGGATGAAAATAGACTTAAAAGTCATTCAACTGATAGGATGAAATTTCCAATAATTGCATCATAGTTGTAAGAATGACCAAAATAGTTGAAATTTGATTTTATAGTTGTAAATACTCCCAAACTTAGTCACAAATTATTACAAATTTCATGTAGTTGTCGCAAATGGAGTGGTTACATTTTGGTTGATTTCTACTAGTGACACAACCCAAGAATATTTCACACATTGTTTAACAAATGACTCCAAGTTCATTGAAGACCATTATGTAGAGCGCAAAAATACATATCTTCAAGTTATTGGACACTCTTCCAAAAATTACATGTATTCAAACTCTATGTTGTTGTGGAAACTATGGAGAGCTAAAGTTCTGGATGCATCTATGTATGTTCTACTCATGACTTTCTTTACTCGTGTTAGACTTTCTTCATTCATGCACACAAAAGAGAAGTCATTTGGTTGAGTTTGTAAAATTGTGCGATAGGTGGAACAATGACAACATGTGGCATACAAGAAGGGTGGAATGACTTGAATGGTGACATATAGATCACTCTACCACAATCCCATGTGTCCTTTAAACATTGTTGTAATAGTATGGCAACATGTGATTCTTAGGACTAGGAGAGAGCTCACAATGGCAAGCTTCTAGTAAATGTCAAAGAATTGAAGGCAAAATTTCTAAGTTTGTGGTTGAAGCATTATGGGGGAAAACAATAGCATAGGGAGACTTATGTCATATCTATGGGTGGGTCAAATGAAACTAAGTGTTTTTAACCTCCTATGTTGGAATACATGAAGATTGTTATGTTAATTTAGTGGGGTGAAAGAACCAAACATCAATAATTGCAAGACAATAGGTGGAAGAGGATGAAGATAATTGCACTAATGCTTTGAAATTGGCATACATTGTGTTTGTTTCCCCTTGAAATCAGTAAGCTTTCTTCTTCAACTTGTTCTTTTTTTATAAACAACTATATGAGTTAGGTACATGAGTTATAATTATGGTCAAAGTTTGTAAGCATGCATAGGTTAGAGATTATCTAAAGCGATCTTATATAATAAATTTTACAATAAGATACAATGATAAAAGTTAGTGGTTCAAATAAAGCAATGTGCAACAAGATTGGTAGGGAAAAATGGATAAGGTGTTCTCAAGTGATATTACTTCCATTATTCAAAAATGTCCTTTACCATGTCTTGAGTTAATGTAGGTATCAACTTTAAATAAGATAAATAACATTAAGATTGAAAATTTCTTGCATACTAGTAGGTCCAAAACTACATGCAATTTTAGAAGATAAGTCAATTGAGGTTGAAGTTTCATCACCAAATTTTTGGGTCATGGTGGTTGCTTTCAAGGTTTGTAAGCATTGTTGCGAAGATTGCAAATTGTGAGATAACATGTTGTTTTAGTTGAAAAGGTAGCCTGAATGCATAATGTAAGCAATCAAACATGAGGATCTTGATGGATGATCAAGATTATTCCATTTGAATAGAAAACATGTGAATAATAAAAGATGTATTTTTGGTTTCACTTAGTTTGCATGGTACATTTGTAGTTATATTGAATTTATTAATTGTTAATCTTATGTTGTTTTGTGGTAATACATAACAAAAGAAAGCCAAGAGGAGCCTCCCTTGGATGGAGCTATTCCAGACATGCACTCTTTTATAGAATAAACAAGCTATTCATCTAGGAGGCACAAAGAGTCACATTTTGAAATCCTTCCAGTCAATAATACATATCATGGGTAATAACATACATTTGCTTCGATCCACGATGTTATTTAATGGTTATGTATCTACTATTGCAACTACTACATAAAGTTGCAAAATATCCACCAAGTTAAAGCAAAGGTTGATGTGATAGCTATGGAAGGACATGTGAGTTACAAATGAAAGCAAATTGGACGAAATTTGTCCTTTATTCCTCAAACCACCATCAAACATTTTTGCAAAAACACATGTCATTTAAGGGTATGTTGTGTTGGGCTTACCCGTTGTTTTTGACCTAAAGTTTGGAAAGATTTCTCTTGCATTAACATTGGGATTTTGTCCTTCACCCAATAATATGAAAACAAGATTTGCAACTATTTGCAACTAATATAGATGTTGATTGAATGTTCCTTGCATTTGAAAGCTAGTTTCCTAATTTGAAAAATTCATATTGTCAAGTTCATGTTGAGTGAAATCTTGTCCTTGCTTGATGATGTAGGACCTTTTGTTTTTGGGTCAAATTGAGTTTTGCAATTTTGGCCATAGATTAATGTTGCAAATAACGTGATGAAGTTTTAAGTCTAACAAATTGTTTTAACATGCCATTGTTGCCATGTTAGACTTCTTGTAGTCACAATCAATTAGTGTGCAAGAAAAAAAATTGTTATTTTTATTTTACATCAATTATATAGCATTGAACTCAATGTGGCTATGTTTCATTGATTAAAGGTGCTAATGGGATCTTTTAGTAATCCAAGTGTTGAGGTGTAAAACATTAAGAGATGAATCCAGCTCAAAGGCAAGGCCTGAATTGCAAAGGCTTCTTGCTAATGAAGAAAAATAACCACAATTTTATTGCCATGTTCATTTTGTGGTTCATAGTTCATACCACCAATCCAGTAATTTAAATTATGAAAGATAAGTAGGAATTTATAACTACAAAGTAAACTTTGTGAAAGGTGTTTGTTATGCACTCATTTGACATTGTATGTGTTGTTTAGGGTTGTGGACCATTTTATTACAATTTATAACAAATATCCTAGAGCTTTTGACGATATGATTCCTACTCATTTGTGAAGAGAAAGGGCACACACAATCCACCCCTAAAGGCAATGGTCCTGTAGGATATTAGTGTCCTATAGGTTTTTCGTATCACAATACATTTTAATTAAATGAAGTTGGTTTTTGTTTGTTGCTATGATTTTACTTGATTTGAAATGGAATCTAGAAACATAGATGAGAAAGTTGCAAAATTTTTAGCCATTTTTCTTTGAATAGTTGAAGCAAGTATTGCTTTATGTAGGAAAAGGAATGGGCAAGTTAACCTACATAGTTTTCTAGCTAGGAAGAGCCACTGCCTCCAACATCTCTTTACAATATGCTTAACTTGATGTTTGGTTTTGATTATAGGGAATTGGAGGAAGATGTTTCAAGGTTGAAAGCCATAGATGTAAGCATATTGAATGACATGGGGAGAAAAAGGGCAACATTTATTATAAACCTAATTAGTGAGGTTTGTCATTTTGGAGCTAGTGAAAATCACATTATAGCCTCCATTGTTGGTGGAATTGCTTCACAAGAAGCTATCAATGTATCTAAATACAATTCTAAGTTGCCTTAGTGTTAACCAACATCATAATGAAATCATCCTATTGGTTTCATAAATGTGGCAGAAACACAAGATGCAAATCCTAAGTTTGCTTAAAAGTTTTGCTAGATTATTGTACATGATTTGCACCTCCCATTTGGAGTTGATGAAACTAGTGGGCAATCATTACAACTTGTCACTACCTTTTGTAATGAATATGGTGGTCTGATACATTGTTGTGGGACTTCCAAAGTGTTGTAAGGATTTATTTGCAATCTCATAGATATGTTCCTGGCTTTAGACTAATGATTTTTGTGTATGTGGCAGCTTATGACTCAACACTTCACACCTATCCAAGAGACTTTTGTGTATACTGTTACAAATGTGACATCTCTAGTTTTGAATATGTAAGTAAAGAGTGGTTTTCACTTTATTGCCATGAAATTATGCATGAGAATAATGGTTAGTTCAACATATGTTTTTAGCATTATGTGAAGTGACTTTCGGTCCCTCTACTCCCGATTCTATGAAGTGATTATACTTAGAGGTACATATGTTATTGGTGAAAGAAAAATGCAAAGTATATATTTAAATATTGAATTGTATTTACAATTGAAAACAAATAATTTTCTTCCTATGCATCATTTATGATTTGGAATTTATAGATGTATTTTCAAAATTCAAACTCTCCAAATCTTAGAATTTTATGTTAAATTATCACCCACCTAAACCAACTTCTAAGAAGTCGATATAATGTTCAACTTGACAACAAACCTCTAATCACTCAAACTTTATTGCCATCACATACATTATCCAAATATAACTTGCATTAGTTCATTAGAAAGCTAGTTACAAGGTACACTTGCTTACCAAATCTCAAACTCTGCACCTAAATCAATAAAAATTTGTGCCATAGAACCCGAAAAGGTTTTACAAAAGTAGAAAGTTCAACTTGATAACAAACCTCTAGTCACTTAAAACGTTGTTGTCATCACATACTCTATTCAAATCTAGTTTGCATTAGGTCATTGAAAAGTTAATTACAGGGTGCCCCTACTTGCCAAATTTCAAACTTTGCACCTAAATAAATAAAAGGTTATGTTACAAAACCTGAGAGGTTTTATGAAATTTCTATAAGATTTCAAGCTCCAAATCTACCCCTACTCATTTCCATTCTTTCAAAGGTACTATTATCATCCAATTTATTATCCTTCTTTCCACCATCTATTAAAACTAATCATTATTCTCATCCCAAGAAAAGTTGTAAGAACAAATTTTCAAATAATCAAATTGGAAATCACATTTGAAAAATAAAATAAAATGATCCAAATTTGCGCTTTTAAAGAGAAGGGGACAAAAGGAGGCGAAGGAAGACCCCAACTTGGTGGTTAATGAAAGGTTCCAAGCTTGGTGACCCTTGGAATGTTCCATGCTTAGTGGCCCTTGAAATGAATCCAATGCTTGGAAGTCAATGGGGAAGCATTTTGCTTGGTGGCCAATGGAAGGTTCCAAGCTTAGTGGCCCTTGGAATGTTCCATGCTTAATTGCCTTTGGAAAGTGAAGGAAAAACATCCTTTTGACTTCTTTCCATTTTTCATCCCATAATATTCTATTTAAACTTTTTTTCCATTGATTTTAAGGTTTTGTTTTACCATGGTTTTAAACCATTGTTTCACATTTTCCCTTCATTTTCCTTGACCTATAAATTACAATCACACATCTCGACGTACCAAATTTTCCACACATTTATCACCAAATTGATTTTGATCAAAGACTTTTTCTTTTATTTGAATTCATGGCATTGCACATGACTACGTTTTACATGCCTTAAGCTGCACAAATGAATGAAGAACCACCTTAAAAGTCGTCCATAGATTTGACACTGACCTAACAACTTTGTGATGAAGATCTTGAACCGCGAAAAGTGCACCTTTGTTTCAAAATCAAACCTTTTTGAGCTTGATATTATCAAATTTTTTTGAATTATTTTACCTTGGTGATTTTGTTGTAGGTTGACCTCGCTTTTTAACGATGAATTTGAAATTATCTGTGAAAGTTTTATGAAACTGAAGACATTTCAATTTTTCCATGGTCTTTAATTCCTAACGTTAAATACTACCATTGGTTGTGTGGTCTGATTTGTCGATTACCTCTTAATAGCAAGGCAAATTACTTAGTTCACACCATCCAACACATTTTAAATTTCTTGCAATTATGAATTACCACTGTGGCATAACTTAGGATTCAACATGTACTTGTAGCTCCTCCTTGATTTTTTCCATAACCTAAATAAAAACTTCGTTCATCATGAAATCCATGTTGTAATTCGCACCTTATCACCTTATTCATTTTAATTATTATGTTGTCTCAAATTAATTTTACATGTTTATAATGCTTGAAGATTATTCTATATCCATTGGACCTTTTATTGACACCCCTTAATTGTTTCAAGAATTTCAAATCATCTTTATCTACGTGACTATCCACTAAATACCAGAATGAGACCAACATTTTCCTGAACATTACAAATTTTGTTTTTTGTTTTTAACCGTAACCCTCTACAAACTTCTCACCCCCAATCATGCAATTGAAGTTTTAAAATTATGATTATTAGTTTTTGTTGAAAAAGAAAATCAAATTTCAAAACAAAAATAACCCCCCCATGCAACCATGTGCACCCATCATTCCTCATCCTAACATGAAATTGTTAAATACCCTTAATAGCCTTATCACACTCCAATATCCCCGATGTAAGTTTTGAAAATTGAGACTATCGTGCATGGCTATGTTGGTAGGGCTCACACATTCATCTAAACTTGACCCAAAACCATTTTTCATGACTTGGCATATTGTTGTTTTGTGTAGGCATAACAAGTAACTGAGGTGGAACAATCTTCAAATAGTTAGTTGAGATGGAACTAATTCCAAATAAACCAAACATTGAATTACATCGACAATGGATTTACACTACCATTTATACGCCATTCCCAATCCACTAAAAAACAACCATAAAGCCACTATAACATAATTACAATGTCATTAAACAATACGACTCCAAATCAATTATAAAACCCACCAAAAAATCAATATAATGGAATTACATTACCATTGTAATTCTACCACAACCCAATTAAAGTACCACTAAAATAGGTCACTCTTAAACCACTAACAAACATTTCCAAACCACCACAATAAACCACTATAAACTCACTACAACAACATTGCAACACCACTAAAGCATACCACCTCCAAACCATTGAAAAATCGAAAATAGACCACTAGCCATAACCATTAATAAGTAACTTGAAAACCATTAAAAAAAATCCACCTTTAAAACCACTCATTGATAACCACCTTGCCCACTATTAGAAAACCCATAGAAGCACTAACAAAACACCTAAAGACCACCACCCGAAATCATTGATAAAACCACTAATGAACTTGCCCATTGCCCAAGAACACCCGCCCAAAAAAATAAAAATAAAAATCAAACTGCTCCAAACCACCTAAGTGCCTACCCGGTGGTTTCCTTAATCCCATCAGGGACCAACCACTATCCAAAACCACTAGGCCACTAGGTACCCACTATAGTGGTACTACCAGAAAATGGGTGGTTTGCCCAATGGTCTATCCACATGATTTCTAGTAGTGATTATACATGCACAATTTCCACACCAAAATGGAATATGGGAAGAGGAGAATTTCAAACCATGTCGGAGAAAGCTCAAAACAATCCTTTTGCCTAATCAACTTCTAGTCTTTTCTTGAATCTAATTAACATTTAAAACAACTAATTACCTGGTCAGAAAAGTCCTAACTCTTGAGCAAATCGTGGTATGAACTCTCTATAAAAACTTATTGATAAAAGCCCAAATTAGATAATTTCAAGGGTTAGGGTTTTGAAGACTTTGTTCATACTCCTAAACATAGGAAGAGAAAAATACAACAATGATTTGGAGCAAATGTCTACTAGTATGGTGTGACATGAACAACATAAAATTTACAAAAATTTCATGCTAAAAAAAAAGATAGTGAAAGTCATAAAAATGTTAGGATCAATGAATGTAGATTTAGGCTTCTTTCTTTCTTTTTTTTGAAAAATAGGACTAGAGAGGATCAAATGTTAACCAATTTGTTTCTTGAGAGGTTCAAGGTGAGATTCAAATAATCAAATCCCAAGAACGAGGTGTCATTGCATCAACTTTTGGTTTGTCTAAAGACATTTTTATGAGGTGAAAACACAAATGAAACCTTGAAAGAACATACTAGCATCAATGTCCAATTAATACAAGAATATGGTCATTGTCTTCACAAGACTTTGAAAAAATCATGAGCTAGCAATAAAGATATGCAAATGACAATTCTAAAAAAATGTCAATTGTTTGGAAAGTAATATTCCTAATAACTTCCATCACGCAATTTGAATATTAGAAGTCAAATCAACCCAAGAAACTTCCATTGAGATATGATGATTTCGTCATCATAATGGAAAGTTTCCAACAACCAAGAAACTTAGATGAAGGAAATTTGATTTGAGGTTGAAGAAAGGTTATTCACTTTAATATGGAGTCAATTGAAACAATCCAAACTTGAAAGTTGGTTGATTTGCTTGAGGGGAGATGACTCACCATAATATTTAGTGAGTTTATAGTGTGAAGGTAGGGTAACTTGAAGACTTGAAAAATTGAAAATAAGATTGATAGCTTATGGCTTTTGACACATACAAGGTTTCAACTACGATGAACCATTTGCTTTAATAGTTCAATGGGGTACTATAATATGATCACAAATTGTAGTTGCTCTCAAGGATGGGAGATATATATCAATTAGAAGTAAACCTTCCTTGATGCAAATTTGAAAAAAGAAATGTACATGATATAACCTCATGTTTGTCAAACCAAGGGAAGAGGGAAATGTCTACAAGTCATAAAAAAAATGTTATGTGGATTGAACCAAGCTCCAAGGGCTTGGTATGAAATGATCAACACCTATTGAAAGAATATGGGTTCAAAATTAATAAGTACAATCACAATCTTTACTGCCTTAATCAAGGTGGAAAGAATATTATTCTTGTGCTTTATGTCGATGATTTGGTCCTAATTGGAAATGATAGTGCAAAACATTAATGGCTCCAAAAGTGACTTCAAAGTGTGTAAACTTGAAATCTCTAGTATGGGAATCTCAATTGATATTTGGGAGTGCAATTCACTCATGTGGACTATGATATACATATGGAGTAATAACTAGATGTGAGAGAGATGTAGAAAAGAATTTTTTCATGTAGGATTACAAGCCTAACAAGAGACCAATGATAAAAGGTCTATGATTAGTAGTAGACATGGGAATGAAAGAGGTAGATGTAGCACACCACGAAGTAATGGTAGGGAAAATCATATGTTTAATTAATTCAAAACTTGACATTAGTTTTGTTGTTGGAAAATCTAGTAGCTTTATGGTGGGACCCCAAGAGTCACATTTAGAAGTTGTTAAACATATATTTTGCTACCTTGAAAGAACTATTGACTTTGGAATCATTTATTGGAAATGAAATTCAAATGTCATATTCTGATTGGATAGATGACTTTGAGAGCATGACATCAACTAGTGGCTTCATCTCTAGGCTAGGATTAAGACCAATAAATTGGTTAAGTAACCATCAATCCATTGTAGCCTTAACATACAACACAAAGAAGTCAATTCATTGAGAAAAATACTCTAGGAACTAAGCCTTGCAAATGACACATTCACACAAATGTTTTGTGATAATTAGAGTAGCACAAAGATTGCCCACAATCCCATTTTCCAAGTCAAAATAAAACAATTGATATTCAAAACCACTTTGTTTGATAATACATTTTCTCACATGTAGCATAATTGTTAATTATGTACCTATTCATGAGTAGTTAGTTGATATTCTAACAAAAGCTTTAGGAAGAACAAAAATTGAAAAATGTAGGCTTGAAATTGGCATCAGAAGTTTGCAAGATATTCTAAGTTGAAAAGAGAAAATCATGTGAGATCAGCCTGTGTGACAAACACCCTAAAGGACAGGAGCATGGATTGTCATCATAGTTCTTTTGGTTGATAAAGCATAGTGCAAAGAGGAGATTCCTTATTTGGATATTGTTTGAGGGGGGAGTGTGGAGAAAGATCAATGACAAACCATATCATGTAACTACAAAAGTCAAAATTACTTATCTAGATACATAAATAATAGATCAGTTAGTAAGACTCTCTCACTTAAATAGATTTGTAAGCAAGACATGCTAGTTTGGTAGGAAGAGTCTTAAACAAAAAAAATTTCTGTTGTGGTTGTCACGTCAAGATATGAGAGTAGATAGATTTTTGTGTAACTTTATTGAATTGTAATTCAGATTGTAGCTTTGGTAGTTTAAGATAATCCATCGTGTTGGTTGCTGATCTTATCATTGGCTGGCAGCGAGCTACAAGTAAAGAATGTGTGACAATAAGTTCTTCACAAACAGAAGGAAAAGGTCATTGTGAGATGATCAATATGTTAACTTCTGTCAAATAGCACATCAGTGGCATGGCAAGTGTGCCATTGAATGATGCATTACTGGTGGCAAGTTGGTTGCATTCTGTAAACCAACTTCAATACACGCAAACCCACAATCACTACTGACCAAAGGAGCAAAATGACCTATGCACAGAGATGGAGACAATTGACTCTTGTACATTGGGGTTTCTGCTTTTGCATGTACACTACTTTTTCACATGCACCCTTGTCCAAATCACAAATGTTACATGTGAAAGAACACTTTTGCCCAGTAGGTACCACACTTTGTAAATGGCACTCAGAGGGAAGCACCTCTTTTAGAATGTATCCTGCATACATTAAAAACTCCACATCATGCTAATACTGTCAGAGCACCTCTAGACCATGACTTTTGCATTCAACCATCTCACCAGACATTGTGTCTCTCCATTCATATGCAGAATTTCAGGCACAAAACTGTAGATCTAGACTACAAATTAGTTGAACAGCATCAATTCTCTTCAACAAGCATCTCAGCAAATTCTGGCTCCAACCAAGAGCCCAATGTGATACTCTCAAAATATGTGCAGGAACAAGATTCCTCTGAAATATTTTGAAATCATTCATGGCTCATCATCAAAAAACAGAAGTTCCATCCATGTTTTACTCCAAGAAGGTTCTACCTTTCATGGAAGAGATGGGAGTAGGGTAAGGCCGCAGGTCAAGGGCATTACCAGGAGAAGAGTCCACATGAGGTGGGAGCCAAGCGTGGGCCCACTTCTGGTAATGCCCTTGACTGAGGGCCTTACCAAATGTGACGTGCATGCTGAAGGGGCACTTAAAACCAAGAGAGAGATCCCAAAAAACAGAAGGGTCCTCTTGAAAATGGAAGGCATTGATAGGTAGTGGATGTCAGATTCCAGTTTAGAAGGTGCTCTCCAAATACACTGCCAAATTCTCAGCAGTGCACTTAAAGCCCAGAAGGCATCCCAATTTAATAAACACATTTCCACAGGGTTCTTGGCACTACAATATAGCTTGC
>Ga0116229_10013919_pt1 | contig 11275 bp, 8 predicted proteins | sample S1TSphgellanicum_3_FD_87313 | JGI IMG/M metagenome (GOLD analysis project Ga0116229, IMG submission 87313) | Host-associated microbial communities from peat moss isolated from Minnesota, USA - S1T2_Fc - Sphagnum magellanicum MG | ecosystem: Host-associated > Plants > Peat moss > Unclassified... | reverse complement strand
TCAGAGTGGGAGGGGCTGCCAAAAGTAGCACCCCTCAACTGATAAAAGTTCTTTGTGAATGGAGGGTTTCCAAAAGTAGCAACAGTGGAGAGAGATAAATCCAGACCAAAAAAACTATGATGGGGGAATGTGTGAAGGTCTCAGGCGTTTTTTGTTTTCGGGTGTGTGCAAGTGTGTAAAGGATACATCATTGCGAAAGCAGCGGCGAAGTTTTTGTCGAGTGAAGCTTCTCTGAGGGAGAGTTAGATCATCAGGCACATCCAATTCCTGCAACAAAACAAAAGAAGTAAAATCAGCTCCTATTTTCCTTTAGACTTTCCAATTCTCTTTGGTCTCCAAGAATAACAACAATGTGAGCCTACCATCACAGCCTAAATTTCATGCTGTTTTTTATGTGAAGTGCCTCCAACTCAATCTTTTCTCATAAGGACTTCAACAGTTTGCATAACAAAGTTTTTCAGCTACAGATTCAGCCAAGTGTCAATACAAAACACTTGTAATAATCACCAGGAATCAAGACTGGTAAACAGATTGAAGTAATTGGCAAAATCCCAGTTCCTTGGTAGTAAGTGAGTACACATCATCGAACAACATCCTAGCGCTGCAATTAACCCCATTCCTAGCATACTGTGCCTCAAGCAGTCCCACTGTCCTGCACCAGAATATGTCAACTACCTCTGGGTTTCAGAATTGCAGGCAAAAGAATACAAATGTCAAATGGAAAAAGTTATGTGGGATCAAAATAGCACCTGGAGGAGATGAAATAGTGACCTCAAAAGATCAATTTCTGTATCAGATGCTGATTCATTTGCACTTGCATCAATGAGTCCATGAAAAACTGATTGCAAAATACTCCGTAGTCCATATTTGAGGACGACTTGGCTCCTAAACCCATCACCATCAATTTTACATCTGATTATCCCTGAAGAGACCAGCTCACAGTAAATGACCTCCCCGGAAACATCCACCTGAGAATCTTGTACTAGGGTGATTGACAGCAGCAACATGAGGTTTCATACTGCTCAATGACTCCAGGAACCCAGCAAAGGATGGATCACTTTTTCCATATATTGATGCCTTTAGGCAGCTTCAGAACTTGGTACAATAAACCATACCTGAAGCAAATGACACCCTTATCATAAACTGTTGGGGTTGCAGCAAATGCATAGCTGCACACCAGCCAGACAATGTAAGAACTTTTGAATCCAAACAAGGAAAGTTCACAAGAGAGCTAAAACCTTGCCGTTGTTCCTAATCTAGTGATGAAAAACCTTTTCTCATCCAGGCAAAACTATACATCTATGAGATTGCAGGGAAAACCTCCACAACAACACTTAGCAGATAACTGTTCTGTCAGTGATGGAAAAACTAAAAATGACAAAAATGAGTGCAGTCATAACCTTATGAGTGTCACCCACAAAGCGTCAGACCATCACCTTCATCATGAAGAGCAGTGATGAGATGCCATTACTCAACACTGACTTTATCAGCTCCTAACAGTAGATTTGGAGAAGTATGCAATGATCTGTTCCAACACATACATACTTCCAACACCAGGGTCCACTTGTGCAAAATTGGGGCATTTAAAAAACTTAGGAAGTGAAGGGAGGCATCTGATGGGCATTGGATGGTTCGGTAAGAAGTATAGGGGAAGCAGAAAGAGGACATACCCTCGTGCCCGCTCAGCCATCACTTCATGGTTCAATTCAGGGCAGTGGGAAACAATAAGCATAAGCCATCTTTTGTATCTCATCCATAGAGTACACACACTCTGCCATAACTCCTGAGATTCAAGCTCATCAACAGATTTCCTCCCATTACTGTTCCAAGCTCGCCACTTGCCAACGCTGCTCTTGTGTTGTTGAGCCTCAACTGCAGAATCTTCAAGTGGGATTCCTGGCATTCCAACAAGGAATATTTGGTCCCCTGTGCTCTGGGAAACTTGTGATTCATCTGCTATGTGCACACTCTGTGTATTCTCAATCTGAGCTAACAGTGCACTGGCCATGTGATCAGCACGGTCTGAAAATGCAGCTCCAAGAGCCTCATAAAGAAGGCTCCAGTCATTTATTGTGAGCTTTTGAATCAGTGAGTGGAATAAGGTGGATGTGAATTTGCTACATGGCTTCCCAGAGTCCCACCATGCACTAATTGCATGCCAGACATAGTCATACCCCTTGAGGAAAACACCAAAGCGCTGGCCTAATGACTTTGCAAGAATTCCATTCCTTACTTGGATCCACCTGCTACCACAATAAACAATCAAAATTTATAGAGATCTCAAGAAAAAAAATTCAGTTCTCTTGAAGATGAAATAATGTTGTTGCACTCAGAAACAATTGGTCCATTGTATGGCTACCTCTTTCAAGAATTGTGAACCAAAACATACTAGATGACATCTATGCTTCCCCAATAGCCAAACTCAGAGGTAATTCTATTCTCAATCTAGGAACCCAATAATAAAGTCACTAACTTTCTACTGACACCTAAAGCTGCCAACTTGCTTCTAACTGCAGTCCACAAATGAGAAAAGAATCCCACACAACCCAGCCTTGCCTTGTAAAGATGCAAAGGTTGACAAGAGTAAGAGGAAGCCCTGATTAGTAATTTTTTCTGAACTAAAAAGGAAAGATTAGATAACATGCCTGGGCAGGACCTTAGAAGCATTGGTTGACAGAGGAAACGCCTCCCACACTTGATCATGAGACCCAACACTATGCCAACGCTTGCAAACTTGCATGGTCACACACAAGTCTTTCATGTCCAGGTGCTTGAAGACAAATACAAGCAACTCATCATCCAGAAAATCAACAGGGCTTCCCTCTCCATCATATTCAGGTGTTTCCCAACCCCTCTCTTTTGTGATGCTCTTGTTAGCTTTGAAATTGCTTGGAATAGAGCACACATCACTTGCATGTCTAAAAATGGAAGGATTTTTCCACTTGGAATCCCTAGAGATGTCAACACCCCACCCAGGAAACGCAAAAGTTAGCTGCGAAGACCCCTCCCGAGAAACTGCTTCTCCTGTAACATCCATTGTGCCATGCCCAGCATCCTGAAACAGAACAAAGACTGCAACCTTTCAACATCCCTTGCTGATAAAAAAAAATAAAATCAACCTCACTTAATTACCAAAGAATAAAGGCAGAATTCAAGAGTGAAAGCAAATGAATAAACTGTGCAAGGATTGTAAATCACAAGCTTAAACAATAAGAGAAACCGGATGCCAGGAGATACATTCATTTAATTGCATCCATGGCAATGGCATTTAGACAATATACCTACCAAATGATCAAACAAGCAGTGTGATTTATAGCTCAAATCAATGCCATAACTGTAACAGAAATCTGACCACAAAGTATTATAACTGTAACTAAAATACATTTGACAGTCTATATCCAAAATCTGACATGATAATTGGTGCAGTTTTCTAATCCCTGAAATCAAGCAGCCATGTTACCTTACATCTTCCTACCTCCTGAATTTGATACCTTTGAAAAAGAATGCAAGAAAACCCTGACAGAGACCTAACATTCCAAAGTTCAATTCTCTGCTAAATTTTTTTTGTATGCTGTCAGTTATGAACGTCATTAAACCATCAAAAACCAAAAGACAGGTAGAATCTCCTTCTAATCTTCTCGAGGACATCTTGGCACTAATGCTATGAAATGGCCCACGAAAAAGGAAGAAGAAGAAGAAGAAAAGATCATCTGCCGACGAGTTTTCTTCCCTTGAAATCCTTCTAATTAGGGCTTCAGAGATGTCGCTGTTAAAACAAAACACTACACTGATGAGCAACTACTTAGTTCGGTCCTGCATCTCTCGTTCTCAGAAAAAGGGGAAGAATTAGGGTTTGGCTGAAACAGGGGAAAGGCAAAAAAAAACACACACACACTCACGGGAGGAAGCGACACGGAGGGATGCTTGAGAAAAGAAGCTGCCAATTCCATCTCCAACGCCGCATCTAGCTCTTCGTCTCCTGGTCCAATCTCCGCCTGTTCTATCACGTCGCCCATTCTAACAACTTGCATGCGTGCTTGCTTGCTCCACCCCTCTCTCTTTTCTCTCTCTCGCGCGCGCGCGCACTGCGAGCAAGCTCGTCTGCCCTTCTGCGTGTTCAAAGAGTAGTCCACGAGCAGGGTTTTTTTTAATGTAGCCTAAATGGCGATCATCCATAGGAGGAACTAGAAAAATGGCGATTAAACCTACGAAGATTTAATCAAATCTGGCTATAAACCAGATGCATATAATCAACCTTCTATATTTATGGCTAAACACTGAAAACCAAATATAGGAATGTCGTTCGTCCACATTCAGCTCCACCTTGCATGGGTCCTTATTCTGAAAAAGGCCAGTGACTGCCTCAGGCTTAACCCTACACTAAGAAACCCATGAACTTAACCTTGAAGCTTTGTCAATGTGAGGCTTGAAATTTTATTTTATTTTATTTTTCTTAGTAAAATTGGCCACATCAAGTTCCTTTTTCTCATTATTTCAAGCAAGATTATCAAAAATAAAATAAAATTATTGGCATTACATACCATGGCAAGGATATTGTATTTAGATTCATTATAGAGTATAGTAGCTTAAGGATTTTGGCCCCTAGGTAATAATAATAATAATAATAGGTCTATTTTTGAACTTGGATTTTTGAAAGATGATATTTTGGGTTGTGTTGAAACTTGAGATTAGTTCTGAAGTTATGATATCTTGAAGGATATTGGTTTTGTTTTAGAGGACTTTTTTGAAGATTATAATTTTTGCATGGTAAAATATATTGAATTTCCATAATTCTTCTTTTGTCTTCTTAAGATACTTGTTAGAATAAGATTTATTGTCAAGAAATTAATTTCAAGGTAGATGTGTCAATAATCACTTAAATAAAAGCAATTTGACTAGAACAGAATTTTTTTTAAAATTTCAAATGTGCTTATTTTCCCTTGAAAGACAATTATAGGTTTTAGAACTCAATGCAAGTGGACTTTTTCTTTTTTTTTTGGATATCTTTTGAAACTAATTATTAATTTTTATAAATTTGTGACAGGGTAGGTAATCTAATTCCATCACTAGCAGGGTTCTTTTTTTCTTTCATTTTTCCCCCAATTTCTTTTACACCGAAAATTTGGCGAATTTTTCCAGAAATTTAGCAAAAATATCGGAATTAACACTTGAAAAAAAAAACTTTCCCCAAAAAATATCAATTTTTTTGGGTCAAGAAAATGACAAATTTTGGCAAATCTTAAAGTCCTCATAAAAAGACTTACTAAAGGTGTGCATTCACACTTGACGTTAGGGACTCTAGTGTTGAGTCCCCTAACACCATGCTAGCCATTCAGGACTTAAACCTAGTCACCATGAATTTTTTAATGTTTAAGCTTAAATTAAGCTTAAACAAACATTCATTTAACATTAAGCTATAACTCAATTTAACATTGGGTGCCACCTAGGATGATGCCACCTAGATTTTCATTTAACACTGACTTAGCATCAAGTGTGAATGCACCTTAATATGAAGGACACATATGCCCAAAGAAAGTAATAAATGTTTCTTTAAATGAAATATAATTTGTGCCAAAAGTAAATCATTGGAGTAAAGAATATAAGTTAAAGCAATGATATATGTTAGGCCAACAAAACCTTTTTGCAACAAAATTATGAGCCAAACCATGATTGGTTTTTAACTTGAGTAGTATGAGCTGCTAGCCATTATTATTAATCCAAGGAAGAAGAAAGAGGCTATCCATCCATGGCTGAAGATTTAACCAACACCCACCACTAGTGCACCATCCATTGGATGCCTATTATTACTCACTTGTGGATGAACCTCAACTGAGTTAAGTAATATTTGGTTTCACCTTGGTAACCAATTCTTGTAGGAAATAGGTCTCATTACCTATCTAGGTAAGAAAATAGGTAGATAGGTAAGAAAATAGGTACTTACTAGGTAGGTAGAAGATTTATACATAGGTAAGTAAGGGTTGTTTTTACTACCTACCTGCTAATGACCTGCTTGTGAGTTGTTAGTAAATGAATAGGTAGTTAGAAAAAGCAGCTGAGCTAACCACCATGGTTAACTAGGAGGGAACTGGAACCCAACAGAAAACTGTTTCCTCACCACTTAGCATCCATCCTGGGTTCATTGTGGCCAAGAGATTGTGAATAACTGAAAGCAAATTTGAGAGCATGCTAACCAAGTTGGGATAATATTTTAGGGCAAAAAATTTCAAGAAAAAAATTCCAAACCATGGGCTTGTTTATATTGTAATTAAAGGAATCACTCTAACATCAAAATAGGTTGGCAATTTTTAGGTAAGGTTAGATTTACTACCTTTACCATATATGATAGTTTTAATTTTTATGCTAAAGGGTGCAATATACATTGCAACCATTTTGAACTTTTTTAATGTGTTTTTTGTGGGTGGAAACTCACTTTTGTTATCAAATAATTATTTTTACATGCAAGATGCAAGCTTGTTAAAGAAGATCTGAGCTTGTTAAGCCAACTTGGCAAGAAATATTTTCTACAACTACGGGAGGAAGAAGATACAAAGTTTAGTGAGTTCAAGATAAACAAGTAAAAGAAACGAAGAAAAAACATGTTAAGTGTTTAGTTAATGTTTTTGACACCCTATAGTCATTTTAGTTTGTGGGGAAAACTTTGAAATGTTGTTACCTTAATTTCTACCTAAGGTGTGTGACCAATTCTCAAGATGAAACCAAAACAAAAAATCGTTGTGTAAGAGATTGAAACATGGAGTGAATACAAATACACCTCACATGAAGTGGAAGTGTGGGAGTGAAAGGGAGACCCTTCCATGATTCTCAAGTTCCAATATGGAACTCTCAATTTGGGTCTTGTAAAATTCAAATTGTTTTAAATATTTGGATCAAGGTTTGGGGATCAAACCTTGTTCAAATTGGGTTTTATTCAGACCATTGGGGAAATGTTTTGAATTTTGTATTAAATTGGTGGCACTATGTGAACATTATTTCAATTATTTTGTGTGTTTGGAGGGTTTATACTCAATCTATAGTTTTGGAATTTCATTTCTCATGTTTAGATTTGAAAACACACCCAAGGAGTACGAGGCATTGTAAACATTAAGTTTGTGATTTCTTTGTGTTCATTTTGAACTTGGATTCTTACATTTTGTGAATGAAAGAATTTTGTAATATGAAATATTTGTGTGCATATTTTCATGTGTGTGATTTTGGTAGTTTCACTAGTATTGGGCATCAACCTAATAATGTTCAACATTGGTTTGTGTAGTGTAACACATTTGTGAATTGAACTCAAGGAACTCATCATAACCTTATTTTGAAGTTCTTGCACAACCTTAGGCAAAGAACTCATTTTTAAAACTATTTGATAAAATAATTATGTTCAATGGGTTCAAAATATATAGCTTTAGATGCAAGTCACATGTGTAAGAAATAATCTTGCCAAAAAACATGTTTAGTTGTTCATTGAAACTCATTTTGGGATTTTCTACATTTTTAGCATTAAATCAAAATATTCATACACAATTATATATGAATGTGAAAAATCACTACTAACACATGAATTATCTTATATTGGACTATTCAATTTTTCTCACCTAAGTTTGTTTCATGTGAATGTTAATTGTAAAAAGTAACTTTAAAAAGTCAAGTATTTTTTTCCTTTTTTGGTACCCTAACCTTGAATGGACCCTAACAAAATATTCAATTTCAATATGTATGAATTGTACAACATGAAATTTTATTCAAATAAAAGAATAAATCTCATTTTATTTTGTTACCCTTAAATTTTGTGAAATTAGTTATTACATTTGGATTGGTTCCTTTTTATGACTTGGAATGCATCGAACTTTAATGAAAGACTATATAAATCATATTAATTTCAATCATAAAATTATTTGTTGATAGAAAAGTAGTTGGTACTTTAATTATTTGTGGCTTCAAATATTCAATGATAATTTCATTCATTAAATTATGCATTGATGTCTTCATTGAACAATGGTTAATTTGGATTATGTATTTGTGCAAAATATGATATATGTGTGATGAATTGAAGCTTAAAGTATTAGAGTTAAATGATGGTGAGAAGGGATCAAGGTTTAGGATATGCAATTACAATTTACATGTGATGATAAGCTTATGTATGATAATGGGTATCATGATAAAGGTCAAGGGTCAATTTGTCAAGGGTGTAGAATATAAGGTTAAGTTGAAAAGGATTTTGAAAATTTGCATAAATTAAAATCAAATTTTATTGAAATTTAACCAATCATTATATTATGTATTTCATAATGACTTTTTTGAAATCCTAACCAATTTTACTTTCAATTGTGAAAACATTATTACTAATAGTGTGCAATGTAGTGAAAATTTAGTTTAAATGTGTTTGAAATTTTCAAAAGTCTTTTACCACATGCATGAATTGAATTTGTGATATTTTTTAAAGACGAAACACCAATATGCACACTTTTGAAAATTCATATATATCCAATAATTTGATTAAATCATAACATATGATATATTAATGCAATACATTCATATTTAATAACAAGTTGCAAAAAAAATCATTAAAATATTCTTTTATATGACTTTTTTTCAAGCAAAAAGATTTCAAAATGATTTGAAATTTGTTTATTTCAGAATGTTGTTGGTTCCTTTGAGTTCAATTTGGCCTACAAATCCTTTCATTATTCACATGGAAAGAATCAAAATTAAAATAATAGTCACCCACAACATGTCCATACATTGCCTTTTCACCTCCTTCCTACTTAAGTTTGATTAATGAATAAAGCGTTAAAACTAAAAGCTTCTCCCTATTTTCAATTTCATGCCCATTTGTAGTGCAACATTTGTAACCACCCACCTACCACTCACACAACTTTTGACCAACAAAATTGAGAACATCTTGGTACACAGGGTAATTTCCCACTCACTTTTCATATTCCTCTTCTTTGGTTTTATGACAACAAGCCCACTTTCCAAAAGCTTAGGTTACTTTTGTCAAAAATTGCACATGTACTACAAAACCCATTCTTTATACTTAAGTGTGCAAGGGGACAAGTTAGAAAGGATTACAAGAGGTCTTAGTGTATTAGGTTGGGATGAGCATCAACCATGACAACACTCTCCTCCTAGGGATGGAGGACTAGTCCTAAAAATTAAGAATAAAAACTTGAAGTTTTGAAACAATTTCAATGGATCCATTGTTTACAAGTCAAACTAGAAATTGCCTTCAACGAACACATGAAGACAACCCCAACAATCGATTGTCGTTTGTTGGCCTCAAACAAAGATGATCACAATGATGGATTTGAAAAACAATAGGAGGAAAACTGCACATTTGCAACTACAATTTGTAATTGAAAAAAACAAACCAAATCAAAAAATAAATAAATTGCAACTAAAATATATTATTCACAATTGAAAACCATCAAAGTCAACAAGTGCAAATTGAAAATCACATTTTAATTACAAACATTAGCCATGTGTAAACACCGCAACAATATTCACTTTAAGGCACTTTAGTTACAAATGACATTTATTATCATAGTTAAGGGTCAATTTCAATTGTAACTTTAAGGTATATGAATTTCATTTGTTCACCTTGCATGACATCATCAACTTTCCAATTTTAAGTTTGATTATGTTGCAACTAAGCCAAGCAAAAACTTCAACTAGTAATTCAATGGCATATGGTGCATTCACATCCGTGGGCTAAGCCATTGATATGAAGGGCTAAGTTAGGTCACATGGCTCTTAAACATAAGCCACATAAGTTAAACTCAGCATGACATAGCCCATGTAGATTATGTGGCACTATGTTAGGTCTTAGTACTTTATGAAATGGAAAACAAACAATATGGGATAAACACTATTGCAACATGTTTGCAACCCAATTGCAATTTAGTCATTGCCACTACCTATTAATATCTATTTAGCTAGCTACCTAGCCTAATCTACTATTTATTAACTTAACTTACAACCTATTTTTTAACCTAACCTATTAATTAATGTAACTTATGTGGCACTTAGGCTAAGTAAGGTGCCATTAAGGCCTAGACCACATAAGTTGCATGCCACCTACGCTTATACCACATATGCCACATGCCACCTACGTTTAGACCATTTAGGCCATGTGGCACCTATGCCTATACCATTCATGCCACATAGAAACTAGATTTAAACCTTAAACCTAAGCCATGCCACATGTCACATAGGTTAGGCCTTGACCTAGGCCACCTATTTTAAGACTACTCAAATAATTTATGTGGCGCTATTAAGGGGACAAATATCTTAATCTAGCTATCCTTGTCCATGTGCCTCCTAATAATTTCCTAATTATTAAAGGTAGGTTACATTTTCATCTTCTACGAAAGAGGATATGAAGCTACTTGGTAATTAGTATTTGATGATAGGATAATGGGCAAGTGATTTGCCACTAATTGGGTGTTTGTGGAGGAATTGAAATAAAGGCTTAAATTGTAGTAGAGGATGAGGCATTTGTGGCTTATGGGGGAGATTTTTTTGGGTTTTTGATTCTACATTTTAAGTTATGGAATTTTCTCTTCCTTGTTTTATGTGTGTGTGAGTAATCTTAGAGGATCCAAGGGGAAGATGAAAAGGTTGTACCCCTTGAAAAGTTGCAATACAAGGAGATGGATTTTTTAAATGCAAGGAGAGGTAGTTTGTACATTTGGTTTTTTGATGTTTTAAGGGCTTTTCTATACTTCCCTTTTTTCAAGTAGTTCATTTTAAATTATGAATGTAAAATATTGTAGTTCTCATCTTAATCTTAATTATATCTAAGTTTTAATTAATATGTCCAAATCATTGGATGGTAGCTATAGCAAAACCAAGAGGGCAACAAAAATGGAATAGGTTGGTAATAGCTATAGAAAAATAATTAGCCTTTAGGACCAGTTCAATATTGTAGAGGTATCAAGGGCAAGTTGGAAGGTAGCTACCTTCATGCCTTCACTATGATATACGATTGAAATTTCAACTTGCAATTGTTTTTATTCATTTTTTGGTGTTTTTAGTTAGAAAGTAGGGCTACCTTCCCCCCCAATAATCCATTAAAATTGTGTTTTTTTGGTGTTTTATTGCTTTCACTAAACAACCTTCATTAAGAATCACTCCAGGGATGTTGGGTCTAGAGTATTAGAGGTGCATAGGCTAGGCCAAATGACACTTAGGTTAACCCTATATCACTAGGCCACATGACACTTAAGCCTAAATCACATAGACCACAACACATTTATGTTTAAACCTATGT
>Ga0116229_10013918_pt1 | contig 11275 bp, 6 predicted proteins | sample S1TSphgellanicum_3_FD_87313 | JGI IMG/M metagenome (GOLD analysis project Ga0116229, IMG submission 87313) | Host-associated microbial communities from peat moss isolated from Minnesota, USA - S1T2_Fc - Sphagnum magellanicum MG | ecosystem: Host-associated > Plants > Peat moss > Unclassified... | reverse complement strand
TTTAACTTGTTTTTTTTTTTTTTTTCCATTTTTTTTTTCCTATCTCCCTCAACCTTTTTTTTTTTCTTTTTTTTTTTTTTTTTTTCACGCCACTTTTTTTTTTTACCTTTTTCTTTTCTAAAAAAAAAATAAAAAAAAAAAAGGTTGAGGAAAAAAGAAAAAAAAAAAAGAAAAAAAAAAAAAAAAACAAGTTAAACTAACTTGAAGGATTTATGTAGACTTTTAGCTTCACATGAACCAACAAGAAAAAAAGTTAAAATCTTTGAACAAGAAAAGAGAAGTAAGGAGTTGGAAAAGGAATGGGTGGAAATACAATTGGGTGGACCCACTAGGAATGTCACATTAAATTTTATTTGACCCAATGAACTTTGAAAAAATACAAGAAACATTTTTTAAAATGTTTTCATTAAATTTTTTTCTTCAATACAATACCCATGTTTTATAAAATTTAAAACTATAATGAGATAAAAAGTATTTTTAATTTTGATGTTCCTTATCATTGTACTTAGAAAAAGTTTCAGGAATGGCACGGTGGCCATGTTTCTTGAACTTTTTGGTTAGGAACCCTTTTGAAACAAGTAAATATATTTTTTAATTTATATAATTTTCATATGTACTTTAGATGGTATTCTACTTGATTTTTTTATTTGGTAATTAATTGAATAGATGTGATTTAGTTATCAATTTTCAAAATTCAAGAATGGGATTCCTAAAAGGGCTGTGACAATTACAAATAAAAATTTATATTATTTCCCACTTATTTTTATTCCAATAAAAACTTAAGGCCACATAATTTGGAATGCAATGGATGAACATGAGAAAGAAATAATTCATAACTATGAAAAGATTTAAAAGAAAGGGCCCAAGAATATTATTTGGCCAATTTTGGTTCCTTAACATTCCTTGAGGTGGTTCTATCCTAGTGGTACCACCCAATGGTACCTTCACTTGAATTAAAAGATGCATTGCATTTTCTTAGGCAAACCACTACTTCTACAACAACACCAAAGCCATGGGTTATTGTGATTTTAGACTCTAAAGCAAGGATGCTAGTAAGTGAGTGTAAGAACATGAATAGTGAACAAGTGAACATGAACGAATGTTTTTTGGAATCTTTTATTAATGTCAACAAAATATTTGGAAAATATTATTTGACACATGGGACAAAATATTTGATGACGTGGAAGAATATTTTTCCATTGTTCATGGATTAATGATATTTATGGATGAAAAATGAAAATGGATGAACTTTTTTATGAACATTAACAACAAAAAAAATTTTGTGAAAAATTAAAGAAAAAAACAAGATGAAAAAAATTTATGTTGGTTTGTTTTGAAAAATTGGATTCATGAAATGCTGAAGTCATACTTAAAATCATATTTTATATTAGTTTAATATGAAGTAAATTAAGGTCTAGAGCATCTAAACCATATAGAATGTTAAACTAAATCCAATTCAGTGGCATAAAAACATGTTGACCCACCAAGAGGTATGTGCAAATCTAAACATTACCTGCTCGCCACTAGGAGGCATGTGCCCATTAGGATTGAGACAATATGAGGTAGCCCATGACACTTTACATTGTTTATACCATTTAAAGTTGTTTTTTATTTTCATTCATTTTTTCAACCTCTTGTATCTATGACCATTTTTGCTACTTATATAATCAAATTACATTATTTCCCCCTTTACTATTAATTTACATGAGTTATATCTCAATTTGCATTTACTTCACCTTTACTACCTAATTGCATCCATTCTATTTCTACCACATGTTTGCAATCATTAAACTAAACTCTTATACAATGGCAAGAAGAAAACTGACACCAATTGTCACACCAAACACCTTGGAATCTATGATTGAATATACGTTAATCTCAAGCATACTAGACATAATATGTGAGATGACAAAAAAAACTATTGGAATATCTAAGAAATGACACCTAGCTAATCCCCCTTTGGCATTTATTACAAACCAAAACATGGAGAACATAATGAAAAAAGGCAATTCACAAAATAAATAAATGGGTGGCATGGTGATGGGTGAATGCAAAAATAAACAAAAAAAGTCTTGCATTGCTCAAACAGACTATAAACATTTCCAAGGAAGATATGGAAGACTACAATTAAGTAATGTTTACACATGCCATAAATTTCTTCAAAGAATGGGCAAGTTAGAAGAAGTCAAATCTATAACATTTTTTTCAGAAGCTTATTAAATGATTTGTTGACTTAGATATTTTATATTAAAATATTGACAATTTGTTCAATATCATTTAAATAATGAATTATCAAATATTTAATTCAAAATTTTATGTTTCAAATAATTAATTATCTAAAAATAATAATTCGTCGACAAATCACTTGCACGATTATAAAATATATGGGACAATGATGAAAATGTTTATTCTAGAGTTTATGAACAGCTTGCCACAACCACATAGAAATAATCCATGGCCAATAGACCCGACAAATAGAAATTTTAAAACACAATTTCATCAAGATTACAATTATTAGATTCACAATTCAATTTAATTCAATGAAATAAAAAAAAGTTGCAATTTGTGCTCTTTAATGGTTGTTGAAAATGTCAATTTAAAAAAAGACATGTTCAATGGCACAATGGAAAAAGTATTTGTTATCAATTTATGTGCCAACAATGAAATAAAGTCCATCAAAATAACACTAATTGATCATGGATTGCAAACCAAATTAAAAAGAAGTACAATCCATTATAAATATTTCTTCCAAGGGAAGTTTTTCAAAGCAAAACTTCCTCTAGCCCTTACATACATAATGACTTGACCACAAATTTCAAGGGGCAACTATTTACTCAAAGATAAAAGTAAACATACGTAATTCAATTACACTTAGACTAAATTACATTATGTTATCAAAAGTTCCCAGAAGGTGTCACTTGTTCATTGCACATAGGTGGAGCCCAAACAACTTTTACCTTGCTTAGATTTTAATTGCCAAAACATTTTAACATACCATTTTCACATCAATGTGATATATTATTGAAATGGTAAATTCAATATTTGAAAATAAGATTTGGTCTTTTGTAAAACTAAAATCAACCATGGGGCAATAGAACTAGTTAGTGTTAAGGAAATGCACATCATTTATAGTATATTGCATCCTAGAAATGTAAGGCATCTTGAAAACTAAAATGCCCATTTTTCAAAATGCCATGGTTTTGTTTTCCCCCAATGTTATTAGTTGCGTAACATGGGAAAAAATAATCCTACCATGTTATTAGGTGTTTTAACACCTTCAAGAAGGGGTGTTATCAATATCAAACCTTTTTTTAATTGTCACCTCAAAAGACCCTTCCATTGGGAAGTCCCCCTCATCATGCATTATCTTATATGTAAAGACATTAGCAAAAATCTATGACAATTTTTCCATTTTCTAGCAAACTATTTTGTTTCTTTTCTTGTATGTTGCTTTGTTATGTGCTAACACAATTTCAATCCACTATTAAAAAATAGGGGTTTTGCAACTAGGCTTGCAATTGCATTTTCCAGTTGCAATGACCACTTGCAACTCATCATAGAAATACAACATTAGTTGCATTGGATGAATTGCATTAGTTACAACGAGGCAATTCATCATATATGGTTATTGTATACAATGACAAAAATATGTTGCAACTTAGTGCAATTGCTTTGGAACTTAAAACATTAGAATGGACAGTTCATTGCCACGTGTTAAATAGGAAAACAAACATTGTGGCAAATGATAAGTTCACTAATTTTCATTTATCCAACATGGATGAAAATAATTCAACTAACATGGAACAACCTTGCAACTAATGTAAAGATTTTGGCAACTAATAGGCAACTAATTAATAACTAACATGTTTGTTTTTTAGTATTTTTCCATTCCTACATTTTTCATAATTAAATGTTGTTTCACAATTAAAAGTTTGGTTATTGGGTCTAAAATAGTTGTATGATAATTGATTTGAATATTATGATGCAACTACTAATAGTGGTGTAAACATCATTTTGTGACCTTGGAAAGCTTCACATGTGGGATTATGTTATTCCAATCATGTTATTATTGTGCAATTATAAAGGATTTGAGATATCATTGTGCAAAAATTGGTAATAATGCCACTAGCTTGCCATTTTGTGGGTTATTTTCTAGTGGTGTTATTCAATTAAATGAATATATAAGTTTGATTTTATGATTATAAGAGGTCATCATATTGCAATTGTTAATTCAATATACCTAATATTGATTAAATTTAACACATTTTTCAATTGTAATTGTTGGAATTCATTATATCATGGTGTTGGTTTATAACCAAAGGGTGCATTAGTAGAAAAACCCCATTTTTTTACTTGTCTTAGGTGATTAAAAGTGTGTTTTATGACTATTTTTTATAAGTAAAAAATAAGATTTTTAGAACAAGTAGAAATGGATGAATCCTTAGGATGATGTTCAACTTATTATTGCCTTGAGATTGAATTGAAAAATCCAAACCCAATCACAAATTAGTTGATTTTAATTGTAATTAGTTTTTTTACAAATGTAAGATAGTTGCACATGGGGTCATCGTAAAAACCACATCAATGATGTGACAATGTCTACACAGATGATGATGCACCAAGGTTAAATAACTCCTTCACATTGCCACATAAACCCCAAAGCTTAAATCTTGTATGGGTTAAAAATTTATTGGCAAAGGAATCAACTCTTATGGATGACAATTCAAAGAGGAGTAAAAGACATTGAAGTAGACTAAGGGCATTTTAAACTATGTACTTGAATTTTACATTCACTAGTAGAAAATGGTCATTTTGCAAATGATCCCTATGACTAATTTCTAATCACAAGTGACATTACAACTAAAATCTTAATAGTCGCATTAGACAAGTCAGATGTGATAATAGTTGTAAATGACAAGGAATTTTGGATGAAAGAAAAAGTCAACTAAATACACTTCTATCCTTTGATTAGCCATATACATATTGTTGTTTGTGACTAGGATGTGATTTTTTTGGTGAACAATGGGAGCAAATGATGTGTTGTCACATGTCCAAACATTTAATAATTTCAAATATTTGAAGTATACATTTGAAATAATCTAACACATATACTTTGTATGCTTGGATGGTTACAAATTATGACACATGGTGCAATAGAAATTTGCCATGTGGCATATTAATTTCATTTGTCCAAAATAAATTTAAATCAATATTTATGTATGTAAGTTGAATAAGGTAAGTAGGTACCTACCTACCTATGCTTACCTACCTACGTAGGTAGATAAATAGGTAGGTAAGATCTACACCCCATTTACATAAGTTGCACACCTAGTTGAATATGACCTATTTACCTATTTAGGCTAAATACCTACTTAGGTAGGTAGATAAGTGGGTTAAGGAGGTACGTAAGTTAGGTGTAAATACATGAATATTTATTATATTGGGTTAAACCTTTTTTATTGGCTCATCCCACATGCCCATGTTTTTAATATGAAAATGTAAGACAAAACACCTCATTTATATGTTTTTCAAAATGAGAATGAAAGACAAAACATATGAGATAAACTTTTTAGTTATAAATAGTTTGCGATTAAAAATGTTTAGTCACAAACTACTTGCAACTAAAAAGTTTATCCCATGTTTTTATTTTCATTTTAATTTTTGTAAATTATATAATTAAGTATGTAAGTGATTAATTAACTAGCTAACTAATAAATTAACTAATTAATAATATTAATTAATTAATTAACGAATAAACTATATAATTAATTAATTAACATGGTAATTAATTACTTTAAAAAACTAGAAACTAATTAATTATTTACAATAATAATTGAAAGAAATTTAACTATATAATTACATAATTAACGAATTTATTAAATTATTAAATATTAATCAATATATTAGCTAATTAAAATTAATAAATATCTTTTTTTATATTAGATATTACCTATAATGACCAATTAACTAATTTAACTAACTAGTCATTGACTATTATTGAAATAACTAACTTATTATTAATAAGTTATTAATTAATAGTTCATAACAAATTTAATGATTGAAAAATTGACTAATTAATTACTAATTTTTAAAACTGCAATAATATAATTAGTAACTAACCTAGGCTAACTACTTTATTATATTATTTGTATTATTTTTTTCATTCTTATACCTAATAATAAATATAAATATAGATATTTAAAAATAAAAATAACATTAAATTGAATTATTATTGTAGCTAGTTGGTAGGCAAGACTAACTATTTTATTTTTATTATTCATATTATTATTCCATTTGTTAAAACTATTTATGAACTATTATCATAAATACCATTCATAATAAATTTATTTTTTTAATGAAAAATTTAAGTAATTTTTGCATTTATATAATAATTTATTAGATTTCCTTACTAATTATTATAGTAATGATTATAAACCTAATAGTAATAGAATAATTTTAATATATATATTTCATTGATTATTATAATGTTCTAATTTTTTACTTATAATAATAATAATAATAACATAATTTGTAACTAGCGCAAGTTAGTTATTTTATCATTATATATATTATTATGTCATTTGTAATAATTTTAAGAAGTATAATAAAATAGCTTGGATAATCTTGTAATTTTGGCACAATATATTTAATAAATATCTTACATAGAACTTTAATATATTCAAAATATATAACTAGTGTAACCGTAATATGAAGGCCATTTAACGCTAATTATAATCCTTGAATACACATGTAATATGGCCATTCATTTACATTCAAAATATACATTTGTAAATCCTAATATACCCAACTATACCTTTTAAAATACACAAAATACACTTTTGTATACTCATAGGGCTATGACTAAATTAGTCACATTTGCAACTAATGGGACACAAGTTGTTCTTCTTGGATGAAAATCACAATAGTTGCAAATTAATTGTAATGTAATCACAAATATGACTAACATAAGAAATAGTTACAAAAATGTTGAAAGGTAGTCGCAAATAGAGTGCTAACATTTTGGTCAATTTGTACTAATGAATGACAATTTACATTCATGTTTAAATTCCATTATGTTGCCAAGTTATTATGTAGGTGGCTAGTGGATAAAACATTGATGTATATAGTTGGCATTTAATCATGTTGGAATCAGGGATTGTAGCCATGCTACTTGGTGGCATGAGTCAAAAACCAACTAGTTAGAAATTATAATTTATATTTAATTACAATGCAATCCCATTAAAATTGCAAGGCAATTGCACATGGGGTTATCACAGAGACCATGCATATGGCATGACAACGTCCATGCCAATTAGCATTTGCCACATTGGATGTGTTCATATGGGGAAGGACCATGCAATTCACATCATTGCATTTGGATGCATGAGTTGCATATTACAACTATAAAGCAATTGAAACACAAAGTCAATGCACAATGACCAAAATTGTATGGCTCATCAAAATTTGTTCAAAACAATCCATACCCTTAGAACTTCCCTAAAACTCATGTGTAACTGATCATTTTCCAATGTTAAAACCTAGTTGTAATTTAATTGGTCTGGACATGTAATTGTAATGTAGTTGGTATGGACATGTAGTTGTAAATTAATGCAATCTCTATGGACGCAATTTTTTTATAATGGTCTATGTTTTTATTGTCAACAATTCATTTGATAAAGGAATTCAACAAATGGTAAAGAAAAGGAAGACTTGCTCTTAGTATTTACAAGGTTTAATGCCCCAATTTTTTAACATTGCCCTACACACAAAGTCATTTTTTGTGTGTTAAAGTAAAGCACATTATAAAGCATAATAGTTTTTCCACTTTGGAACATTTCATATATAAAAAATACCTACTTAGAAGGTACTTGTGGAAAAAAAAACTTAAAAAATGAAATGCCCTATAACAATTAGACAAACCCCACCAAAGGGTTTGCCATGATTAAAAAAAGAATGGTTCTGAAAACATGCACAATACAACATTGATTGGAACATTGTGGAATATGTGAATAAAATAAAAAAAATTGTGAAAAATCATTTGCATAATCTTTTTTTTTTTAATTTTTTAAATTGAATTTTGTGTCAAAAGGATCATTGATAAACAAATGGGGCATACAATGCAATGTCAATTCAAAATAGTCAAAACAAAGTTCAAGATCCTAATATAATTTGAAGTTCTCCACAAAAAATGAAGATAGATGAAAAATTAAAATGTTGTTGAAAGAGATTAGGGAGAGGGATAAAGTGTTGTGAGCATGTGCAACACATGAATATTTGTTTACATGCCCATGGACAATGTTCCAATGAAACATTTATGAGTTGAAGAGTAGTCATCTTGGGGAGAAGGATGAGAAAAAAAACTTGTCATTAAAGTTTGACATTGATCAATTTTGTTTTATTCTATATGAAGGAAAATCATTTTAAACTAATAAGTTGAACCACAAGAGAATTTTAGCCAAATCAAGTTTCATAACAAATTATAAATTATAAAATCTAGGAATCTTATTATGTGTTGGTGAAACATTATAAACTATTAGCTAAATATGGCAATTTCAAATGAAGAAAGTTATGCATTTGCCCGAGTTTTTCAAATCTTGGCAATTTCATAACTTCCTCAAAATGTAGTGACTTTTTTGGAAATTTCCAAAATGTTCCTTTGACCACGTTGCTTAGTACTTTTTCTTATAACAAAATGGAAAAAATTTGTCACAAAATAATTGTTGTTCTTAAGTGACCTAAATTAAGTGCTTTGTAAAAAGTCACAATTTTCTTACATTGACAAAGATGATTCTAAACTTAAATTTTTCTTTAAGTGGTAAGTTTATTTTTAGTCATTTGTAAAAACCTCATCAAATTTTGTGCATTGAATACTAAGGAATACCATTATAGTGTGTAAAATTGCATAATATTACTTCATGATTTTGTAAATTTCCATTTAGATTGTATAAACTTTATTTTACGAGATGATCTTAGTTTTTCTATTTTTTTAAGGGGGTATAATTAAGTTGTTTGTAGAAAGACCATCAAAGTTCATAGGATATTGAGGAAAATCATAATATTGTGTATAATTGCATAATATTACCTCATGATTTTGTAAACTTTTGGTTAGAATATATAACCTTGAACCTATGTTTCAGAGAAGTAACTATCTTTGCCCTTATAATTGAAGAGGCTTTTTGAGGTTTCAAAAGTTTCTGGAAACTTGAGCAACATTGCATGTCCACATTTGAAGTTTAATCAAGATGCCAAGACTTGAAGTTCTTGACATTGTTTTGCTTCAAAGGGGAGTAAGAACACAAGTTGAGGCATTTGCAATCAAACAATGAGTGTTGGGAGTTGCATCTAGTCCGATTTGGTGTGGTTTATTGTGCTATAAAACATTATTATTGTGTTTGTTTTGTGATTTGTGTTTTGGTGTTTTGTCTTTGCCAATTGTTTGTTGCAAGAGCTTTTCTCTCATCACACAAACTAAACTATATACCTTGAGAGTTTTTTTTGTGCTTTCTATCTTTCAATTTTTATTCCCATGACATTTGAACTGATTTCCTCTTTGCAATTTGCATGGGAGATGTGATCATACTGGGTGCAAGAGATAAAGTTATGCAAGCATGGAGTTAAATTACAAACCTTGAAACTTTTTTGCATTGTTAGAGTTTGATCTAATTCAAAGATTTCAAGAATTAGAGTTTTTTAATAGGAAGACCTCAAGTTCCTACCAAAGGCTCTTTTCCTACTTCAGGCTCTTTTCCTACTTCTACTTTTTCTTCTATCATTCTTTGAAGTTTTCTCCTATTTCAAGAATAGGTAGAATTTTCTTGATTTGCTTATTAGGTTTGGTTAGTTTTTTCTATTTCACTCGTTTTAATATGTAAAAAGAAGAGGATTCTTTTTAAAAAACAATTAGTTTTCAAGTTATGGTCAAATTGATCTTGTAAGATTAAAACATTTTGTGCCAATCATGTCTTAATTAGGAGACTGGTGACAAGCCCAGCACAACAGACCAAGCCACTGAAGTTTGGCACAAAATTAAACTATTAGGTACACATGCAATGTTTACACACTTACGCTAGCTGGCATAAATCATATTATATATTTTAAGAATTAATTTAGTATGTAATGAACAAGTAGAAATTGCTAGCCTAGGTCATATCCATAGGCCTCCTCCCACCCTAGTGGTTCATGTTTTCCCAATCCATTCTCCTAGGGCTCCTCAAATCAGGGAAGAACTTCTAGGGCCACCCATTTTCCTGCTTAAAGCAATGTTTTCTTTTAGGCAAAATTTTGCAAACTTTCAACCTGAAAAATAAGATTTCAATTTATATAACAAATTTTTCATGAAAAAATTTACAAAAATTTGCCAGATTTTGAAGAGAAAAAAAACCAAATTGCTAAATTTTTATGATAAGTTCCAGTAGGTAGACAAGAATATAGAAGGATTCTGTTTTATTCCTACTTTCATATCTAGTATTTAGCCAGATTTGGCTAAATTGTTTTTTTCGATGATCATCACTTTGGGTACGTCACAAAATCCTTAAAAAAAACCCTGGCTTAGAAGAACAAACAATTATTTTCGCCTTTTTAAAAATAAAAATCATTCATTCATGTTTCTAAATTGCAGGGATATATGTTGTATGAACAGCCATTTGCATACTGGACTGTTCATTTTGTGTGTGTGATCAATTCACCTCAAAATAGACGAGCAGATCAAAACTCTCACATCAGCAAAGAACCTTGGATTAAGCTTGTGAAGGATTATAAAGGAAGGAGAGTGTGGACAGGGGTGAAGCCAATCTGATCCATCTAGTTGATTACTCAGCTTGGCTAACATGTTCATGACTCAACATTGTGACTCACTTCTCATCCACTAGGTGTTGTGGGTAGTTGAGTAATTCTATTGGACCATGCCTTTAAGGCAAGGCCTATGCATTGGATGCACTATAGAATGCACCTTGGGTGAGAAACAGGCATTCTTCAAGCACGCCTATATAAAATTACATATAGTAAAGGACGGCATGAAGCATCATTTCATCCATCTGTCTATTCGTCCGGTCATCCATTTGTCTCGTCATGGTCTGTTTACTCCGACGGAGTGGAGAAAGAGTGGAATACAGATGTGGCACGGTGGAGAATAATATATATTAGTGTTGTAAATTTATTTTTATTTTTATTTTTTCTATTTTGGGGTTTTTGGACTTAGGTACACTCATCCTATCTCTTTCTCAACAACTGAAAGAGTTGGGTTGGGCTTTTTTTTTCTTTTTTTTTTTTTGAAATT
>Ga0116229_10013916_pt1 | contig 11277 bp, 6 predicted proteins | sample S1TSphgellanicum_3_FD_87313 | JGI IMG/M metagenome (GOLD analysis project Ga0116229, IMG submission 87313) | Host-associated microbial communities from peat moss isolated from Minnesota, USA - S1T2_Fc - Sphagnum magellanicum MG | ecosystem: Host-associated > Plants > Peat moss > Unclassified... | reverse complement strand
CGCGCGCACATCAGCTGGTAGGCTGACTCCAGACGTCGCGCATAGAGCCCCGTATCGAAGAGCGGTGCCGTCCGCCGGCGCTCGGTCAGCCGTTGCGTGAGAACGGCGAGCCGCGCGCAATCGCCGGCCAGCGCCACCGCCAGATCCTCGAAATCCCGCGGGGTCGCAGCAATCAATTCCGGCATGCCGACGGCGCTGAGCAGGCTCGCCGCCACCCGCGATGCGAAGCTCTCGCCAGGGCAGGTGAGCACGGGCAAGCCCGCCCAGAGCGCATCGCTCGCCGTGGTATGCGCATTGCAAGGCCAGGTGTCGAGGAATAGGTTCGCCGCCCGATGCCGGGCCAAATGATCCGGCAATGCTATGTGCCCGGCGAAAATCAAGCGTTCGGCGTCCACACCTCTCGAGGCGGCTTCGCGCCGCAAATTGCTCGCGGCGATCGGGTTGTCCCCGAACAGCCAGAGCACGCTGCCGCTCACGCGATGCAGGATTCGCATCCACACATCGAAGGTTTCGGGCAATATCTTGAAGTTGTTGTTGAAGCAACAGAACACAAAGGCGCTCTCGGGCAGCCCGAGTTCCGTCCTCGTGAACGCCCGGTCGGCGATGGCGCGTTTGCGATCATTCACCTGGTAGCTGCCGGGCAGGTATACGATCTTCTCGACGTAGTGGCGCCGGCTTTGCTCGGGCACCAACGTCTGATCCGCGATGATGTAATCCATGTAGCTCGCGCCCATCGTGCCCGGATAGCCGAGGTAATTGACCTGCACCGGCGCCGCGCGCAGCGCAAAGATTCCCGCCCGATTGTCCTGCGTGAAACCTTTCAGGTCCATGGCGATGTCGAGCTGCAGCTGCCTCGCGAGGTGCGCGACCTCGGCGTCCGATTTGCCGCGCACATCGATGAAATCATCACAGGCATCGGCCAGCCGCGCCCGCATGCCGCCTTGCGACTCCGGCCCGAACGAGAAGGCGATCACCTCGAAGCGCGCGCGGTCATGCAACTCGAGCAGCTCCGCGATCAGATAGGCGGTGGCATGATCGTGGAAGTCGGCGGAGAAATATCCGATTCGGATCCGGTCGCGCTGACCCGCCGACACGATGGACGGCAGCGACTCGTTCAACGGGCATCGGTCGCGCACCCAGATTTGCGCGGCCCGCTTCTGAAGCGCCGCCGATCCCGACATCGCGAGGGTCGCAAACGGGGGCGCGGCCGGCTCGTCGCGCTCGATTCTCGCTGCGATTGCGGCGAGGTCGCCGTCCATCCCTTCCCAATCACTCAGTTGCATCCGCGTGTAGCGGCGCATGCCCTGCAGGTACTCGAGACCGGGGTCGATCTCGAACGCTCGATCATAACTGGCCGATGCCGCATCGAGCTGCTTCAATTCCCGCAGTACATTCCCGCGGTTGAGATAGGCCTTGGCATAACCGGCGCGCTGCGCAATGGCGCTCTCGTAGCTGGCGAGCGCCGCGCCGCGCCGCTTGAGCGAGTGCAGTACGTCTCCCCGGTTGAGATAGGCCTCTGGGTAAGGAGATCTTGCCGCGATGGCTCGATCGTAGCTGTCGAGCGCCGCCCGCCATTGCGTGAGTTCCCGGAGGATGTTGCCTCGATTGAAGAACGCCTCGGCGAACCGCGGCCTGGCCGCGATGGCGCGATCATAGCTCGCGAGCGCCGCGTCGCATAGTTTTCGCTCGCCCTGTATCACCCCGAGATTGAAATGCGCTTCGGCGAAGTCGGCCTGAATGGCGATGGCTTTGCGGTAGCTGTCGACCGCGTCATCGGGCCGTGCGAGATCCTTGAGTGCGTTGCCGCGATTGAAGTGAGCGAGCGCATAGTCGGGCTTGATCGCGATGGCCCGATCGTAGCTCGCCAGTGCCGCGTTCGAGCGCCCGAGCGCTTGCAAGGCCAGACCTCGGTTATTGAACGCCGCCGCATTCTGCGGATCGCAGGCGATCGCCTTGTCCAACAATACAACCGCCTTGCCCGGATCGTTCGTCTGGCCGGCAATGACCCCGAGCCGAAGCAGCGCCTCGGGCTGGCGCGGGTGGGCTTTGAGGATTTCTTCATATTGGGCGGTGGCCTCACGCAGTTGCCCCAGCCTGAAATGGGCGAACGCCTGCTGCAATCTCGCAGCGAGTCTGCCTCCCACCGCGCCTGTCGCGTGCTTGGCCATGCAGCGAGCCGGAGTTCTAGGACTCGAGCAGAAGGCGGCCGAGTGCGTGCACGGCGTCCAAGTCCGCGAACGCGGCTCCGGCATCGAGCCTCAGCGCCTCGCGAATCCTCGCACGACGCCCCGGCTCCTCCGCCAGCGCCACGGCGATTTCGATGTACCGTGCATGGTCCGCCGCCACCAATTCCGAGAGACCCACGCGCCTCAGAATTCCGCTTCCCAGGCGTCCCCGCATGAACCGCCCTTCATGGGTCACGCAGGGCAGTCCGCATTCGACGGCTTGCATCACAGTGTTGAATCCCGAGAAACCGATGGTATCGAGATACACGTCTGCCCGGCGCAGCAGTCCAAAAAAGGCGGCCCGCGGCTGCCATGGAATGGTCAGCAGATGGCGTGCGGGGTCGACTCCGGCGCGCTGAAATGCGGCGCCGAGGCGCAGTTGCAGCTTGTGGCTGAGTTCCGCCGTCTGGTGCCGGAAGAATACGAATGTCCCGCGCCCGAGGCGCCGCGCGGTCTCGGCCAGGATCCAGTCGTGCTGTGGGCGGTATTTGAACGGTACGCCCGGACAGATGAACACCGGGCCGTCCGTGGGAATCCCGAGAGTTCGCAGGTCGATGTCCAGCGGCGCAACGCGATGCGGTTCGCAGTACACGCCAAGGTGCGGCAGACGCACGAGGGGCTCGGAGTAGTGATCCTGCGCCCCGGGTGGTTCGAACAGATCGGCCGACAAGAAACCATCGATGGTGGGAAGGCCGCTGGTCTCCGGATGGCCCCAGGCGGCGTACTGGCGCGGCGCCAGTCTCGCGGCCGCCAGCGCCAGGGTGGTTTCGTTCATGCCGAGTTCGGGGAAAACCACCGCATCCAGATCGCGTCGGCGAATGGCGCGTATCCACTCGCGGATCGGCCTGGCCCCTGCCTCAAGATGATCCACGGACTCGCGCGCCTCGCGCGTTGCCTCATCGTGCTTTGATCCGACGCTGAAGAGATGGAGCTCGAATCGCCGGCGGTCCAAACGCCCGAGCCACCCGCGCAGCAGGGCATGGAACACCGAGTGATCGTGCACGTGGGCCGACACGAACCCCAGTTTGAAGCGCACTGTGCCCTGCACCTCATGGGCAAGCACGGTCGGGGCGCGCGGCGGCACACTGCCGGTGACCTCGAGAGCCGCAAGCCGCGCCACGCAGGCACCGCGGTAGCGCTCGAGCAGCGGCCGATTCGATTGCTCCTCGTAGGATAGGTAGAAGAATTGTTGCTGGACCACGGTGAGCGCATCCTGCGCGTCGAGAACTTTCGAGCCGAGCCAGGACTCGAACTCCAGAAGCTCGGCATCGAACGTGTCCCGCGCCTCGCGGGCTTGCGCTTCGGACGCCGGCACCGAGGGGATGCGGCGCGCGAGCAATCGCGTTCGCGCCTGAATGTCATCCGGAGCGAGATCCACGGCCCGCCGATAGGACCGCACGGCGCCCTCATGATCTCCGATCTCGTGCAGGATCATGCCGTGATTGCACCACGCCTCCACGTATCCGGGATCCAATGCCAGCGCCCGCTCCAAGGATTCGAGCGCCGCGGTGGATCGGCCGAGCCGGCGCAGCGCGCCCGCCCTGATGTTGTGGGCCTGTACACAATGATTGTCCAGTTGCAAGGCCCGATCTGCGCAATTCAGCGCTTCGGCGTGACGTTCCAGCGAGAGCAGCATGAAGGCTTGCTGAGCCAATGTCGCGGCGTCGCCCGGCCGCAGGCGCTCCGCCGTCTCGAAACATTCGAGCGCCTCTGCGAATCGCTGCCGCCGCGCGAGCACGGCGCCGCGGCCCACCCACGCCTCCACCATGTGCGGCATCACAGCGAGCGCGTGTCCGAATGACTCTTCGGACTCATCGAGCGCGCCGCTCTGCGTCAGCGCGAGGCCGAGATTCACGTGCGCGATGGCGTAATCAGGATCGAGGCGCAGCGCCTCGCGGTAGCACGTGATGGCCTCGGGCAGGCGACCGAGGCGCACCAGTGCCTGACCGAGATTGTTATGGGCGCGCGTGCTGCCGGGCTCGATCGTGATGGCGGTGCGCAGCGCATCCGCAGCCTCGGCCGGCCGGCCGGCCGCGAGCAGCGCCCCCGCGAGCCGCCGCTGGGCAGCGGCATCCTGCGGGCGCATGCGCGTGAGTTGCGTGAGCAGATCCACCGCAGCTTTCGTACTCATCCGGTTACTCTAACCTGGCACAGGAAACTTGCGCGAGGTGCGCAGAGTCGCGGCGGTGATGAGCTGTGCGTTTTGTATGACAATCGTACTGCATTCATGTTCGCGCCGCGCTGTCAGCGACTACGTTCATTCTCATAACGATCACACATGAGGAGATTCAATCGCGGTCTTTCAGTGTTGAGACAAATTGTCCTATGAATGGCTCATCTCAAGAGTCATCACTGTCGACACATCGGGAGATTCTTTCCATGAACACGCACCGTGGCCTCGAGCGCCATTTGATCAACCCAGGAGTTGTCCCCAGGCTCCGCAACACCACAGTGGCCGCGGCGGTAGCCGCCGCGCTGGCCTCGAGCGCTGCACCCGCGGGTCAACCCACACCCGCCCAAGCCGCCTCTCCGACCGTCGGTCTCTACATCGCCGGTGCGTCTGCACCCAGGCCCGCGGTCTTGAACACGCTCGAGAACAGCACGAGCTTCTGCGGCGGTTCGTATTCACTCTTCAGCAGCACGGGCGACACCAATTTCTATGCGGTCTCCTGCACACCCGCGGCCGCCACGGGCCTGCCGAGCGCCACCGGCACCAACGTCTTCACGATCTGGTATCGCGATGAGGGCGGCTCCGTCGTGGGCGCGCTGCCGCTTGTCTCGGGTTCGTCGATCAATCAGCTCGCGCTGGCCGGGGCGAGCGGATCGGGCGGCAGCTATACCGTGGCCGTCGGCGGTTCGAGCGCCACCAACGGCATCGACGACTCCTTCGCGGGCGGTGTGTTCAAGGCACCCGTGCAAATGGGTCTCACGGATGAGGAGCCGGCCGTATACACGGGCAATAACTACCCGTCAGCGTATAACACGGCGGTCTACGGTCACGCCTCCGCTGCCCAGCTGGCAACCCTCACCCAGACGCCGACCTTCGATTTGGTTTATGGCATCTTCGTAAACACCCACAGCGCGCCCAGCGTCTTCAGCACGGCGCAAGACGCCGGCCATGGCACGGCCAACGCTACATTGAGCCTTGCGCGCGCGGAGATCGGCGCCATACTTCAAGGTCTCGACGCAAACTGGAACGTCGTCGGCGACACCAGCGGCAACGCCGTCACCACCTCGAGCCAGGCCATCACGATTGTAAATCGCGAACAAGGCGCGGGTGTCCGGGCCGCGGCCGATATCTTTTTCACGGGCGATCATTGCGTCACAACGCCCGCGCAGACCGCCATCAAGGAATCCACCGGCGGGACCGCGGACTACTTCTCCATGGGCAACGTGCTGGCGGCGGCGAACACCGTTCCGGGTGCGATCACCTATGCAACGATTGACTACGCCGGCAGCAGTTACCCCAACCTGACCCTGGTTGCGGTGGACGGCATACAGCCGTCGAACTTGAACGCGGCGGCCGGCACTTATGGAGACTGGTTCGAGTCAGAGATCGTGACAGGTCCCAACTTCGGCAGCCTGAGCGCGGATCAGCAGGCGCTCATCAACAGTCTGATAGCGGCGTTCCAGAATGAGTCGACCATGCCCAGTTCCCCGGCTGTGATGGCGAATCCCAGCTACAACACGGTCGCGCTGCCGGTATCCGGCACGGCAAAGGTTCCGAACGGCGGAACAGCAACGGTCTACGTCAGCGAGTACACCCGCAACGGCGGCAGTTGCAACGACCCCTATCCGGCGCTCTGATCAAAATATTTGCATCCCTCGGTTGGCCTCCTCCTGGGAGGCCGCCGCTTGCTTCGCGATCCAAATGTCCGATCGCTGCCGGACGCTCGTCATGCATTCGTATGCCAAACAGTCCTTTGCCGCGCTCCATGTCTCGATTTTCAGCGCGAACATGTGAAAACCTTCACATTTCCATAACGTGGTTGCGATATCCCGGAGTGATGCTATGCGCAGTTGATCTTTCATTGGGTTTGCACCCGGCTCCAGCGTCCGTGGGACGGCGGGGGTGGGGCGAGGACGGTCAGCGATTTTGTCATCGTCATCATTGTCAAGAAATCGGGAGATTGGTTCTATGAACAAGCTAATTTCAGTCAGCGCCGCCGGCGCGCTCGGCCTCGGAGCGGTCGCGGCACACGCCTCCATCCCGTTACCGAGCAGCGGAAGTTCCGATGCGATCCTGTTCGCCGAGGTCGTGAATGCGGCGGGCACCGCGGCGGTCGCTTCCTATGCCGGCGATACGGGCATCAGCATCAATTCGATTCTTTCGGGCGGGTTATCCAGCAGCGGCACCACGGTGCTCGGGTCCGATGCGAACCTCGCCAAGCTGTTCGCGGCGGATGCCGCGGGCGACAGCATTTATTTTGCGGTTATCGGCGGTCAATCCAATGGGAACACCGTGAACACGGCGGGTAACGCGCAGTTCATCACCAGCGTGCTCAACAACTCTACGGCCACGCTCGCGTCGAAGAAGAATTCCGCGCTGACCCTCATGAATACTCAGTTGAACCAGGACATCGGCACCGTCAACAGCAACTCGGGCGGCGCGTCGTCGGTCGAGGGATCGACGCCTGCGACCTCGGGTGTGTGGGACATCAACAATACCGGCGGCACGGCCTATTGGGGTGGCGCGGGGATTCCGAACGACAACCTCTCGAGTGTGGTGGAGAAGCTGTACTACGTCACCGGCGGCGGCGGCGGCAACCTCAGCGCCCTCAGCACTCCGCTACTCGAAGGCACCGCAACCTTGAGCTCCAGCGGCCTGCTACTGACCGGCAACGCCGTTCCGCTCCCGCCCGCCGTCTGGCTGTTTGGCAGCGGCCTGTTGGGCCTGGCGGGCGTCTCGCGTCGCAGGGCCAAGGCCTGAACGCGGCGCGCCACACGCCAATCGCACGATTCATTCATTTTATTTAGGAGTTTTCTATGGTCCGTAACACCACAGTGGCCGCGGCGGTAGCTGCCGCGCTCGCCTCGAGCGCAGCGATGGCAGGTCAACCGACGCCCTCCCAGGCCGCCTCTCCGGCCGTCGGGCTCTATCTCGCCGGTTCATCCGCTGCGAAGAATGCCGTTCTGAATGTGCTGGAAAACAGCGCCAGCTTCTGCGGCGGCTCATATTCGCTGTTCAGCAGCACGGGTAACACGAATTTCTTCGCGGTCTCCTGCACGCCGGCGGCCTCCACGGGGCTTCCCGGCGCCACCGGCTCCGCCGTCTATACGATCTGGTATCGCGATGAGGGTGGCTCCGTCGTGGGCGCTCTGCCGCTGGTCTCGGGTTCATCGATCAATCAGCTCGCGCTGGCCGGGGCGAGCGGATCGGCCGGTAGCTACACCGTGGCCGTCGGCGGTTCGAGCGCCACCAATGGCATCGACGACAGCTTTACGGGCGGCGTGACTCCCGAACCCGTGCAAGCTGGAATCTTGGACGTCGAGCCGAGCGCATTGGTCGGCAACAACTATCCATCGGCCTACAAGCCCTCGGTCTACGGTCATGCCACCGCCGCCCAGCTGGCAGGTCTTTCTGCCAGCACCATCTTCGATCAGGTATTTGGCATCTTCGTCAATAACAAGAGCTCGACCGCGGTTCTGCCCGCGACTGTCAATCTGACCCGGGCGGAGATCGGAGCCATACTGCAAGGACTCGATACCAACTGGAGCCAGGTGAGCGATACCACCGGCGCCGCCATCGCCTCCTCGAGCCAGGCCATCACCATTGTAAATCGAGAGCAAGGGTCGGGCAGCCGTACCGCAACGGACATCTTTTTCACGAACGATCATTGCGTGGCCTCACCCGCTCAGACCCCCATCAAGGAGTCCACCGGCGGGACCGCGGACTACTTCTCCACCGGCAACGTGTTGGCGGCCGCCAACACAATTCCGGGTTCGATCACCTATGCATCAATCGACAACGCGGGCACCAGCTACCCTAACTTGACGCTCGTCAACGTCGACGGCATTACGCCGTCGAACTTGAACGCGGCGATCGGCGTTTATGGGGATTGGTACGAAGCGACCGTCGCCACAGGTTCCAACTTCAGCAGCTTGAGCGCCGATCAACAGGCACTCATCAACAACCTCATATCGGCGTTCCAGGGGATTGGGACAACTGCGAGTGCGGTGGACATCGTTGCGAATCCCAGCTACAACTCGATTGCGTTCCCGGTCTCCAATACGGGAGTGGTTCCGAATGGCGGGACGAAGACGGTGTATGTGGGTGAATACACCCGCAACGGCAACAGTTGCAACGACCCGTATCCCGCGCTCTGATATCGCGGATACCGCTGACTCGCGAGTTCCGTACGTAATTGGAACTCGCGCCGCAAACTGGCCTCCTCCGGGAGGCCAGTTTTTTAGCTTATCGGCGGACTGAATAAAAATCGACACATTGCCGCGATAGGCTGGCCGGATGCGTATTGGATTCATATATGCCGGACGCGCCGCTACAGCGCTGGTGATCATTCTGGTAGCCCGACTGCCCGGCGCGGCCGCCCACGCCGAGGCGACCCAGTCCGCGGCCGCGGAGCATTTCGACGTGATGGAGTACCGCGTGATCGGCAACACGGTGCTGACCAACCGGGATATCGAGAGAGTGCTCTATCCTCTGCTGGGTCCGAACAAGACGCTTCCCGATGTGGAAGCCGCGCGGACCGCCCTGGAAACCTACTATCACGAGCATGGCTACGGCACGGTCTTCGTTGACATTCCGCCGCAAAAAGTGGCGGGCGGCGTGGTGCGCCTGCGGGTGACGGAAGGGCGGGTGGAGAAGGAACAGATCAGCGGCGCGCATTACTTTCCCGAGCGCGACGTGATCGCAGCGTTGCCGGCTGCAACGCCGGGACAAGTGCTCAAGCTCTCGAAGCTCCAGGACGAATTGCATGCCAAGAATGCCGCGACCCCCGACAGATCGGTGGTTCCCGTCCTCAAAGCGGGATCTGCGCCCGGCACCGTCGATCTCTCGCTGCAGGTCCACGATACGCTGCCGCTGCACGGCAGCCTCGAGATCAACAACCAGGCCTCGCTCGACACGCGCTCGCTGCGCTCGATCGCGAGCGTGAGCTACGGTGACATGTTCGGCCGGCTCGATAGCCTCTCGCTGCAGTACCAGACCACACCCCAGCAACTCGACCAGGTCCGCGTCGTCGCCGCGAACTACGTGTTTCATCCGCTCGGCTCCGGCCTGCAGCCGTCGTTTGAATACATCAATTCGAACAGCAACGTGGCCGCGATAGGCACATTGGGGGTGCTGGGCATCGGTGAGATCACGGGGCTGCGGCTTGCATATCCCTTCGTGACGGATGCGGGATTGAATCAGTCGGTGACGTTCGGTGCGGATTACAAGCACTTTCGCAACAAGATCAATCAGAGCGCGACGACGAGCGAAGACACGCCGATCAGCTACTTGAATCTGTCGTTCGCCTATGCCGGCCTGTGGCGCTCCGATTGGCGCACCACCACTTTTAGTCTCACCGCGAATGTCGGTCCGCGCCATCTGGTGAACAGCGAGGCCTCCTTTGCGAACGATCGGGCAGAGGGGCGCGCCAACTACTTCTACCTACGCGGCGATCTAGACTTCGAATTCAAGCTGCCGGCCGACTTTCGCCTCAAACTGCGCGCGGCAGGGCAGGCGGCGGCCGAACCGATCATCACCAACGAAGATTTTTCCATTGCCGGGATCGACGGCGTGCGCGGCTACCTGGAATCCGAAGTGCTCGGAGATCGGGGCATCAAGGAAACTTTCCAAGTGACCTCCCCCGGCTGGCGCGCGCACGAGCGCGTGATCGGCGACGTCTACGTGTTCGCCGATGCGGGGCGCACCTGGAACCTCGCCGTTCTGGGATGCCAGCCCACCGGCACCGGTCTCAACCTGCACAGCTACGGAGGTGGATTCGACATATTGCCGGGACAAAAATTCACGGGCGCATTGACGTGGGCCAAGGTGCTCGACTCGGCAACGGACTTGGGTTCTGTTGCCGCTGACGGATGTTCGGCCTCCGGCCCCGCGACTCTTGCGGGGCAATCGCGCGTCCTGTTCTTCGTGCGCGGAACCTTCTGACACGACGGCGCGCGCGCCCCGCGTTTGCCATGGCCTTGTAACGATCCGCCGATACAATTCTATCGATGCACAGTCGATACGTACGATCCGGCGGGGGCGGATTCTGGGTTGGTCTCGTGTTCTCCGCTGCCATCCCGTGGGGCGGCCGTTCTTGGGCCGGGACACAGCTACCCCTGCCCTGCCTTGCGGCCAGCTGTGGAACGAATGCCTCGGGCTTCGTCACCACGGGGGCCGCCACGGCGGTTCAATCGGGAAAAACCCTCTCGGTCAATCAGACCAGCAACACCGCGACGCTGAACTGGTCCTCGTTCAACATCAGTGCCGACGGCAAAGTGGTGTTCACTCAACCTTCGGCTACTTCGATTGCGCTCAATAGAATCTTTGATGCGAGTCCCACCAGCATCTACGGCACGCTCACGGCCAACGGGCAGATCTATCTCATCAATGCCAATGGCATCCTCTTCGGTCCCGGCGCCACCGTCAACGTCGGCGGTTTGCTCGCCTCCACGCTCAATCTCACCGACGCGAATTTCGCGGCCGGCATTCTCGCGCCGGGACTCAAAGGCCAGTCGGCGCTGCAGCCCTTCGTGGATTCGGCCGGGAACGTGATTTCGCAGCCAATCACGGTCGCTGCTGGCGCGACGCTCACGGCCGCGGATCAAGGCCGCCTGCTGCTGGCGGCTCCCAGCATCTCGAATGCCGGGAGCCTCAATGCACCCGACGGGCAGATCATCCTGGCGGCGGGTCAAAGCCTGTACCTGCAGGCCAGCACCGACTCGAATTTGCGCGGCTTGATCGTCGAGGTGGATGGCGGCGGCACGGCCGCGAACCAGCTCACCGGTGCGATCACGGCGCCGCGCGGCAACGTCACGCTGACCGGGCTCATGGTCAATCAGGACGGGCGCGTGTCCGCGACGACCAGCGTCGCGGCGAACGGAT
>Ga0116229_10013914_pt1 | contig 11278 bp, 8 predicted proteins | sample S1TSphgellanicum_3_FD_87313 | JGI IMG/M metagenome (GOLD analysis project Ga0116229, IMG submission 87313) | Host-associated microbial communities from peat moss isolated from Minnesota, USA - S1T2_Fc - Sphagnum magellanicum MG | ecosystem: Host-associated > Plants > Peat moss > Unclassified... | reverse complement strand
TGACGACAAACTCCCCAGTGTCCGCTGATCCCCCAGCAGGACCTGGCTCAATTCAACCCCGCTTCGGCGGGGTTTTCTTTGCGGCGCTCGAAGCCTTGCCCCCGCTGCTCGCCGAGACTGTGCGGCGCTGGTCGGAGCGCATGGCGGACGCGGCGCACGGGGCTGACGCGGCGCACGAGGCGGACGCGGCTGCGGCGCACAGCGACCCGCTGTACGCCGCGCTGCGCCCGCAGCTGCTCGCCGAACTGCCCTTGGTCGTGGCCTGCAGCGATTTTGTCGCTGCGACGCTGCTGCAGGACCCCCAGGCCTTGCCCTGGCTCGAGAACCATGAAGAGCCGGCCGCTGCCGCGGCTGCCAATCGTGAGCATGCCGGGCGCGTGCTCGCCGCGGACACCGAGGCGCAGGGGCTTGCCGAGCTACGCCTCTGGCGCCGGCGGCAGATGCTACGCATCGCCTGGCGCGACATCGTCGGCCGTGCCGCCGTGGCGACGAGCTTGCGGGAACTGTCCGATTTCGCGGATGCCGCCATCGAGGTCGCGGTCGCACTGGCGACGCGACTGCTCGAGCCCACTTTCGGCCTGCCGCGCAATGCCGGGGGCGCGGTCGTGCCGATGATCGTGCTCGCGATGGGCAAGCTCGGCGGGTACGAGCTGAATTTCTCCTCCGATATCGACTTGATCCTGCTGTTTGCCGAGGCGGGGCAGACCGACGGCGCGCGCAGTGTCGACAACGAGGAATACTTTCAACGCCTCGGGCGGCAATTCATTCGCTTGCTGGACACACGCACCGAGGACGGCTTCGTGTTCCGCGTCGATATGCGCCTGCGACCCTTCGGCGAAAGCGGTCCCTTGGTCGTGAGTCTCGCGGCGCTCGAAGACTACCTGCAACAGCACGGCCGCGATTGGGAGCGGTATGCCTGGATCAAGGCTCGCGCCGTGGTCGGCGCCCCGGCCTATGCGATCACGTACGAGACCTACGTCAAACCCTTCGTTTACCGGCGCTACTTGGATTTCGGCGTATTCGAGTCGCTGCGCGACATGAAGGCCTTGATCGCGCGCGAAGTGGCGCGCCGCGATCTCGAACAGGATTTGAAGCTCGGCGTCGGCGGAATTCGCGAAATCGAGTTCATCGTGCAATCGTTTCAGCTCGTGCGCGGCGGTGGCAACCTGCGCTTGCAGAACGCCTCCCTGCTGGACGTGCTGCCCGCCCTCGGCGGCGCAAAATTGCTGCCGAAATCGGCGGTCGTGGAATTGACGGACGCCTACTTCGTGCTGCGCAAAGCCGAGAATCTCCTGCAGATGATGCGCGACCAGCAGACTCACAGTCTGCCCAAGGATCCACTCGATCGCGCCCGGCTTGCAGCCGGCATGCGCCTGCCCGATTGGCCGGCGACACTGGCTCATATCGATGCCTCACGCCGGTTGGCCGCGCGGCAATTCGAGGCGCTCGTCTTCGGCGCGCCGGGCACGTCGCTGAAAGCTGAGACCGGCTTTGACTGGCTCGCCTTGGATGAGACCCAGCTGGGCGAAGAGTTGCTCAAGACCGGATTTGCGCGCGAACAGCTGGGGTCCATCACGGCCATCCTGGATGCCTACCGATCTGCGGCGCCTTACCGCAAGCTCGACGAAGCCGGCCGCCGTCGTCTCAACGTGATTCTCGGCCGGCTCCTGCGCACCGCCGCCCAGCGCCCGAACCCGGCTGTCGTGACCGGTCGGGTGTTGCGTATCCTCGAGGCGATCGGTTCTCGATCCTCGTATCTGGCACTGCTCACGGAGCAGCCACCCGCACTCGAGCGGCTCATCGATGTCTGCGCGATCAGCGGCTTCCTCGCCCGCCAGATCGCCGAGTTCCCGCTCTTGCTCGACGAACTGATCGACGCGAATGCATTCGAGGATCTGCCGTCGCGCGCCGGATTCGCTCTGGAACTCGCCGCGCGTACGGAGCGCCTGCCGGCCGACGATCCGGAACGGCAGGTCGAGGCTTTGCGCGAGTTTCAGAAGGCGGCCGTGTTCGCGGTCGCACTCGCCGATCTCACGGGACGCTTGCCGCTCATGAGTGTGAGCGATCGGCTCACGGACATCGCGGAACTGATCGTCCAGTGTTGCGTGGACCTGGCCTGGGAGCAAATGACCGGGATGCACGGGGTCCCTCATTGTGGCGACAGCGAGACGAACCTGCGCATCGCACGCGTGCTCGTCGTGGGCTACGGCAAGCTCGGCGGTCTTGAACTCGGCTATGGATCGGATCTCGACCTCGTGTTTCTTCATGACTCGCTCGGCGAGATCCAACAGACGCGGGGCGCCAATCCCGTCGACAACAACGTGTTCTTCCTGCGTCTGGGTCAGCGCATCGTGCACTTGCTGACCATGCACTCGGCATCGGGGCGCTTGTACGAGGTCGACATGCGCCTGCGTCCGAACGGCAAGGGCGGCTTCTTGATCACGGGCATCGACGCGTTCGAGCGCTATCAACACGATGATGCCTGGACTTGGGAACATCAGGCTCTGCTACGCGCGCGCGCGGTCGCAGGCGATGCGACGCTGGGTGCGCGCTTCGCGGCGGCGCGTCGTCGCGCTCTGTGCGTGGACGTGCATCGCGACACCTTGCGCAATGACGTCGTGGAGATGCGTGCGCGCATGCGCCGCGAATTGTCGCAGGCGAGAGAGGGCGAGTTCGACATCAAGCAGAGCGCCGGCGGGCTCGCCGACATCGAGTTTCTAGTGCAGTACTGGGTTCTCTCGTCCGCGCACCGACTGCCGCAACTCGTGACGTATACCGACAATATTCGTCAGCTCGAGAGCTTGAGCTTCCATGCCGTCATCGACGCGGCGACCGCAGATTGCCTGACCGAGGCTTACCGGAGCTATCGCAGCGTATTGCACCACTTGTCCCTGGAGGGCGCGGGCGAACGGGTCGTTCCGGCGGCGCAGTATGCCGAGATCCGCGCAAGAATCACGGTGATCTGGGCGGATACATTCGGTGCGACGCCGTCGTGACGTTGACGATGCGGCGCGCGCCCGCGACGCGGCGGGCGTTGCGCTTCGTGCCGCCAGCGAGCAAAATTCGCGCCATGCCCAGCATGGTTCAAGACGATCCCCGACACAAGCTCATTCCCGCGAATGCCGAGCACCGGTATACCGTGACCCCGGAGGATTTGCCGCTGTCTTGTCCCATGCCGGGAATGCTTTTGTGGAACTCGCATCCGCGCGTCTATCTTGCGATCGAACCCAGCGGCTGGGCCAAATGCTCCTACTGCGGCGCTGAATTCACCTTGCTGCGATAGTCGCTGTACGACTTCTCCTCGATGATGGCCGAGCCCAGGCGCAGGTTGATCCGGCGCTTGATCGCGGCACGCTCGTCGTTTTCGAAGTACACGGCGCGCGCCAGACGAATGAATTCGGCATCGAACGCCTGGGCGCGCTCCTTCTCGCGAATTTCGTCCTCGATGATCCAAAGACGCTCGTTGACATCGAGCAGCGCGCGTTCCTCGGCTGCGATATCGACGGATGCATAAGCAGATTTCGCCCAAGTCTCCTGCAGGGCATCGAGTTCCAGGCGGACGTTCTTGAGCTTGGTCGCATCGGTGATACGCTGCGTTTTGATGCGCAAGATCGTCATTTTGTCGATCAACTCACCAGGCGATACGGGTACGATTATCTCGCTCATGGCCCTATGGTAACCAAAATCGGACTGACCGGCTCGCGGATTGCCACGGCCTCAGGTGCCGTGCTGCTCGATCGCGACGCCGTCAGCAATGCGATCGCCCTCGAGCGCGCTGAAGACCTGTTTGATCCCGCGTATTGGCGCAGGCGCGGCGAGATCGTCGCCGCGGATCGTGGGCGCGGCGCGGCGTGGTTTCTCAGCGCACCCGCCGGCGAGTGGGTCTTGCGGCATTATCGGCGCGGTGGCGCGATCGCACCCTTGTTGTCGGCGGATCGTTATCTGTGGATGGGCGAGGATCGTGTGCGCGCATTCGCGGAGTGGCGACTCCTCGCGCAGCTTTGGAGCCTTGGCCTGCCCGTGCCGCGACCGATTGCGGCGCGGTATGCGCGCCGCGGTCTCACGTATTGCTGCGATCTGCTGATGCAGCGTATCGCGGACGCACTGCCGCTGAGCTCCGCGCTCGCCGAGGCGGCCTTGCCAACGGCGTCGTGGACCGCGATCGGTGCGCTCGTCGCGCGCTTCCATGCGGCCGGCGTCGACCACGCCGATTTGAATGCCCACAATATCTTGCTTGGCAAAGCGGCCGCGCTCCATCTGATCGATTTCGATCGCGGTCGGATTCGACCCGGTGGCCCCTGGAAGGATCGTAACCTGCAGCGCTTGCGCCGCTCCTTGACGAAGATTGCAGGCGGGTTGCCCGCCGATCGCTTCCCCGCGGCGGCTTGGAATTCCCTGCTGGGCGGCTACCAGAATGCGCCTCGCCTATAAGCTCATTGTCCGGCTGTTCGCGCCACTGGCGTTTGCGGTCGTGCTGGCGCGCGGCTTCCGTGATCGGGCGTATTGGCAGGCATTGAGCGAGCGCTTCGGCTACGGGGCGCGACTCGCGCCGGGGCCGCGTATCTGGTTGCACGCCGTCTCGATGGGCGAGGTGGCGGCGGCCGCGCCGGTCGTCCGCGGGCTGCAGGCGCGCTACCCAGGCGTTGCGATCGTGATCACGACGGCAACGCCTACCGGCCGCAGCCGCGCGCTGGCGCTGTTCGCGAGTCCGCGCGCCGCGGGCAATACCGCTGTGGCACCGGCGATCCCGAGCGTGGCTGTTCGCTACCTGCCCTACGACCTGCCGGGCGCCGTCGCGCGCTTCTTGGAGCGCACCCAGCCGCAATTGGCGGTCATCATGGAGACCGAACTCTGGCCGAACCTGTATCGCGCCTGCGCTGCCCGCGGTCTGCCCTTGGTCTTGGCCAATGCGCGCCTGTCGGCCAAATCGGTGTCGCGTTATCGGCGATTCGGCGACTTGTTTCGCGGCCTGTTCACGCCCAAGGTTTGGATCGCCGCGCAAACGACCGCCGACGCCGAGCGGTTTCAAGCGATCGGTGCGGATCCTGAGCGCGTGTGCGTGGTCGGCAACGTGAAGTTCGATGTCGAGATCGGAGCCGACATGCTGGCGCGTGGGCTGCAACTGCGTGAGCGGTTCCTGGGCCAGAGGCCCGTCTGGGTCGCCGGCAGCACCCATGAGGGCGAAGAGATCCAGGTGCTGGATGCGCATTCACTCGTGCTCGCGGCGCATCGCGATGCCTTGCTGGTCCTCGCGCCCCGACATCCACAGCGTTTCGATGCGGTTGCCGATTTACTTACGCGCCGCGGCCACGAATTCGTGCGCCGGAGCTCGAGCGCAGCGGTGCCGGCAACGGCAAGCGTTCTGCTGCTCGATAGCGTCGGCGAGTTGCCCTCGTTTTATGCCGCCGCGGATCTGGCCTTCGTCGGCGGCAGTCTGGTCGCGGTCGGCGGTCACAATCTGCTCGAACCGGCGGCGCTCGGGAGGCCGGTGCTGACCGGCCCCTACGATTTCAACGCGCCCCAGATTGCGCGTTTGCTGTCGGACACGGGTGCGGCTTGCCGGATCGCCGACGCTGCGCAGCTTGCGGCCGCGGTCAACGCGCTGTTCGCCGATCCTGAAGAGCGCCGGCGGGTCGGGGACTTGGGCCGCCAAGCCGTCGCGACCAATCGTGGCAGCACAGCCCGATTGCTCGAATTGATTGCGCGTCAGTGGCAGCCGGCATCTTAGCGTGTCGCGCCTGTACTCATGACTTGACCGGCCGCCCAGCCGTGCGAGAATCAAACTAGTGCGATGCAGCGTAAGCGTTCGCGCGGCCCATAACGATAACAGGGGTATTTATGACACGGATGCAGACGTCGCAGCGGCAGCTCACGGGCTCACGCGTTCTACTTCTCTCCCGGACCATCGCCGCGCTTGCGGTCATGGTCGCCTCCGCTCACACGTTCGCGGCCGAGTCGACGCTGCCGGCCTGGTCTTACAAGGGGGCCACGGGCCCGGCGCATTGGGGTGCCGAAGACTCGAACTACGCGACCTGCGCGTCGGGTAAGGCGCAATCGCCGGTCGACATCGAGAAGACGACCAAGCAAGACTTGCCCGCGCTGGAATTTGATTATCACGCGGGTCCGCTGACGGTCACCGATACCGGTCACTCGTTCCAAGTCAACTTTCAGCCCGGCAGTGAGCTCAAAGTCGATGGAGCGGAGTACCAGCTGGTTCAGGTGCACTTCCACAGACCGAGCGAGGAGTACGTCAAGGGTCGCAGGTACTCGATGGTCGCGCACCTCGTGCACAAGAACGACAAGGGCGATCTTGCGGTCGTGGCCGTGCTGCTGGGCAAAGGCAAGACCAATGCGTTCCTGAAACCGATCTTCGACAATTTCCCGGTCAAGGGCAGCAAGGAATCGGTGGTCGCGAATCAGACGATCGACGCCGAGGAGTTGCTTCCGACAAAGCACGGCTATTACAGCTTCGATGGCTCGCTGACGACGCCGCCCTGCAGCGAAAATGTGCGTTGGTTCGTGCTCAAGACGCCGGTCCAGATGTCCGGCGCGCAGATCGCCCAGTTCGCGCGTCGTTACGCACACAATGCGCGGCCGGTTCAGCCCCTGAACGGGCGCGTGATCCTCGAAAGCAAGGACTGACGCTGCTAAGGGGCCGTCTCGGGCGCGGCCGGCCCGTCTTTGAGCCAGCCGTTGATCCGCTGCAAACTCTGCTCGGAGAGAATGCCGGCTGCCTGCTGCAGCTTGAGCACGTTGATCAAATAATCATATCGGCTGCGTGAATAATTGGTCTGCGCCTGTGTCCACAGGCGTCGCGATTCGAGGACCTCCACCGCGGTGCGCGTGCCGGCCTCGTAGCCGCTCTCCGTCGCCTTGAGCGCGACCGTGTTGGATTCCAACGCGCGCTTGAGCGCCTTGACGCGCGATATTTCCGAGAGCACCCCGAGGTAGGCGTCGCGCGCATCGCGCTCGGTCGACCGCGCGATGCGCTCCAGGCGCTCCTTGGCCGCGCGGTGCAGGTAGACGGCCTGACGCACTTGCGAGGAGACGAGACCACCGGAATAGAGAGGAAAGGTCAACTGCAGCCCGATCGAGCGTGAATTCTGATCGAGCAGGGAGCTGTTTGCGAAGCTTCCGTCCTGATAAATACTATTGGTATCGGTGATGGTCTTGAAGCGGCTGCCGACCAGATCGAGAGTCGGATAGTGGCCGCCTTCCGCCGAGCTGATGTTCTCTCGGGCGATGTCGGCGGCCAAGCGGCTCGAAACCAGGGAGAGATTCTGTTGCAAGGCCATGTCGACCCATTGGTCTTCGCTGAGCGGATCCGGCGAGGGCAATTCGAACGGTTCCGTGGGACGCGCGAGGCTGTCAAACGCGTCGCCCGTGATTTCCCGCAAGAGTTCCTGATTCGAGGCGAGCGTGCGTTTCGCCTCGATCACGGTGGCGACGCCGCTGTCATGCGCGGCGCGGGCTTCCTCGACATCGGTGACGGCGATCAGGCCGATTTTGTAGCGCGCCTCGGATTGCTCGAGCTGGCGGTTGGTCGACTCGAGCGCCGCCTGCTGCGCTTCGAGATCGTCGAGCGAGGACAACACGTTGAAATAGCTCTGCGCAACCCGCTCGATCAGATCCTGCTTCGCGGCCTGGTAATCCGCCTCGGCCTGCGCAACCTGTGCATCGGCGCTCTTGAGTGCAACCCAGTGCTGCCAGTTGAACAGGTTCTGCTTCAGATCCAGCCGGTAGACCTTGTTGGTCGTCGTAGTCGTGCCGTCGAAGTCCTGGTTCTGGATGTAAGTGGGCGTACCGGGTCCGTTCGATACGGTGGCGCTCGTGTTGTATGGGCCGACATCCTTTTCTCTGGAGACCTGTGCGTTGCCGTTCAACTGGGGCAGCAGGGCCGAAACGGCCTGGGGCTTTGCCTCGAGCGCGGCCAGGCGATTGGCTTCGGCCTCGCGCAATTGGGGATCGTTCTGCAAGGCGCGCTGATAAACGGCGAGCAGGTCGGCGGCCGGCGCGATCCGCCAGGCGAAACAGACCATGAGCGGCAGAAGTAATGAGCGTTTCAAGCCGGAACTGCGCCTAATATGCGGGAATGGTCGGGTCGAGATCGCGGGACCAGGCCAAAATTCCCCCCGCAAGGTTATGGACCGAGCTGAACCCTTTTCGTTCGAGAAAATGCGCCACCTGCATGCTGCGGCCCCCCGAGCGGCAAATGACCACGGTTTCGACCGCCGGATCGAGTTCTGCGAGTCGCTCCGGGATCTGTCCCATCGGGATGTGCACATGGGGTGATGGAACGGGTGCGAGCTCACGTTCCCAATCCTCGCGCACGTCGAGTAGAGTCACCGGCACTCCGGTGTCGCGCCGCTCGACGAATTCCTGCGGACTCAATTCTTTGATCATCAGAATACGAACCTCTGGGCGGGAGTGGCGTTGGTGAGCGGCGGGATCACCGTCTCGAACAAGCTCTCGGCGACCCATTCCTCGGCGTCCACGCGCCGGATCAACCGGGCTTCCATGACAGGCGGCACACCGACGACGACGAACAGACGGCCGCCGATGGCGAGCGCCTGTTCGAAGCGCTTATCGTACACCGGCAATGAACCCGTGATCGCGATTGCGTCGTGTTCTCCGAGCGGCGTCGCTGCAAAGGCGTCGCGCGCCTCGACCGTGACACGAGCCGCCGGCACGCTGCCGATGTTTTCGACCGCGAGCTTGGCCAAATCGGCAAGAATATCGATCGTCTTGGTCTCGCGTGCGAGTAGACTTGCGCACGCGGCGAGGTAACCCGTGCCCGTGCCGATCTCCAGCATCCGGTCGCGCCGGCTCAGGTTCAAGGCTTGCAGGATCCGGCCCTGAAGTTTGGGCGCAAGCATGGTTTGCCCGAAACCGATCGGGATCGGCGCGTCCGCGAACGCGAGTTCACGGAACTCAGCGGGCACGAAGGTCTCGCGTGGCACCTGGGCGAAGACGTCGAGCACGCGTGGGTCGAGCACTTCCCAGGTACGGATCTGCTGATCGACCATCTGCAGGCGGGCGGCTAAGGTATCCATGGGTTTCCGGTGCTGGACTTTGTATGTATTTAAGGCCGCTGATTATGGTCAATTTCGCCAGGCGATGCCATGCCCGTGCGCTATTCTGCGCAGGCCGATGATACGCGACGCGCCCATGTCCGCGCCGGGCCTCGATTTACAGCGTCGTTAAGTCTCGTCGATATCGAGGTCCACGTTGAGTTCGCCCGCAGGCATCTTATGGTTAATGGTCTCGGTCGTATTGACTGCGGCATTGCTCGCGCTTTTTTTGTGGAAGCGTCGGCAGGAACGCGCGCTCGAGGAATTCTCGCAGCAGATCTGGCGATTGACCCGGGAGGCAGGCGCATCGGCGCGCGTGCGCTTCGATGGCGCCCCCAAGGGCCTCGGGCAACTCGGCTCCACCGTCAATGATTTGCTCGAGAACATCGAGCAGCGGGGCGCCCGCCTCCAGGATCGCGAACAGCTGTTTCAGCGCCTCGTGGAAACCGTGCACGATGCAGTGCTCGTGCATCGCAAGCACATCCTGTTCGCCAATGCCCGCTTCCTCGGGATTCTCGGCACCACCGCCGATCAGGTCGTCGGCAAACCGCTGACCGATTTCGTCGGCGCCGATTACACCGAACTCGTCGAGCAAAATCTGCGCCGGCGGCTCGCGGGTGAACCCGCCGCCGAGCGCTACGAGGTGGAATTGGTGGGCATGCAGGGTCAGGTGACGCGCGTCGAGCTGTCGAGCACGATCATCGACAGCGCCGGTCAGCCGGCGCTGCTGCTGACGGCCCTCGAGATGCTGCCGATCGCCACAGCACCGACGGCTGCACCGCAACGGCCGCGCGCGCTCGTCACGCTCGACGCGATGGGCGAAAGCGTGATCACGGTCGACGCGGAGGGGCGCATCGACTACGTCAACCAATCCGCCGCGTCGATGCTGGGACAAAGGTTCGATCAAGTCATCGGCAAGTCCTTCATCGAGGTGGCCTCGCTCGTGGATGAGACCGATCGACACTCGCTCGGCGATCCGGTGCGCACGGCCTTGACGACCGGCAGTCGCGTCAGCGCGGGCAAGCGTGCGGTCTTGGTGCCGGCGAACGGCGCGCCGGAGCACTCGGTGGAAATCAGCGTCTCGCCGCTGCGTCTCGACGGCGGCGACATCGCCGGCGTCGTCATGGTGCTGCACGATATCAGCGAGCTGCGCGGTCTCACGCGCCAGATGACTTATCAGGCGAGTCACGACGCGCTCACGGGTCTCGTGAATCGTCGTGAATTCGAGCGACGCCTGCAGGAGGCGCTCGACTCGGCGCAGGCGGGCGACGTCACACACGCGCTTGCCTACCTGGACCTGGATCGCTTCAAGGCGGTGAACGACACCTGTGGACATACCGCGGGCGACAACATGCTGCGCGAGGTCGCGAGCCTCATCAAGGACGCGGTGCGTGATTCGGACACCGTCGGGCGCATCGGCGGCGACGAGTTTGCGCTGTTGCTGGTCGGTTGCCCGCTCGACAAGGCGCGACAAATCGCCGACGACGTCGTGCGGTCGGTGGGCGATTATCGTTTCGTTTGGAAGGACAAGATATTCAACATCGGCGTCAGCGTCGGTCTCGTCGAGATCGGCCGCGACAGCGGTGCGCTGGAAGACATCTTGAGTTCCGCCGATTCCGCCTGTTACGTCGCCAAGAAGCAGGGCGGTGTGCATGTGCACGTCTACTCGGCACGCGAGGAGGCCAACGCGCGGCATCGCGGCGAGATCCATTGGCTGCAGAAACTGCAGGGCGCCTTGCGCGACAACAAGTTCGAGCTTTACTACCAGCCGATCGTGCATGCGCGCGCGGGCGGACTGCGCGGGCCGGCGCTCGAGGTGTTCGTGCGGCTCGAGGCCGACAGCGACGGCCCATCGGCCGCGACCTCGCAGTTCATTCGCGCCGCCGAACGTTATCGGCTGATGCCGCTCGTCGATCGTTGGGTCGTGCAGGCGGTGCTCTCGGCGCTCGGCCGCGGCGGCTTGAAGCTGCCGCAGGGCCGCAGCATTGCGATCAACATCGCCGGACAAACGCTCGGCGATGCGGAGTTCCTGGAGTTCGTGGTCGAGTGTTTCGATCACACGGGCGCGACGCCTGCCGACATCTGTTTCGAGGTCACGGAGAGTTCCGTGGTTGCCAACCTCGACCACGCGCGGCGCTTCATCGAAGTCCTGCACGGCATGGGCTGCGAGTTCGCGCTCGACGACTTCGGCAGCGGCCTGAGTTCCT
>Ga0116229_10013913_pt1 | contig 11278 bp, 9 predicted proteins | sample S1TSphgellanicum_3_FD_87313 | JGI IMG/M metagenome (GOLD analysis project Ga0116229, IMG submission 87313) | Host-associated microbial communities from peat moss isolated from Minnesota, USA - S1T2_Fc - Sphagnum magellanicum MG | ecosystem: Host-associated > Plants > Peat moss > Unclassified... | reverse complement strand
GCGCTACGAAGTGCTGCTGCGTTTGCGCCTGCAGGATCAGAGCCTCCTCGAGCCGGACGCGTTCCTCGGCCTCGCCGCGAATTTGAATCTGCTCGCCGCGATCGACCGTTGGGTCGTGCGCAATCTGCTCGTGTGGCTGCTCACGCATCGCAAGCACTGGGCGCGCGCTCCAACCGTGTTCGCGGTAAACCTGTCCGTGCAGGCGCTCGTCGATCCGCAATTCGTCAGCTACGTGGAAGCCTGTCTCGAAAAGAGCCGCATCCCACCCCAGGCGCTCTGCTTCGAGATTGCGGAACGCTCGGCCTCCTCGGGTAATCCAGGGGTTGCGCTCGCCATGAAGCGGCTCGAATCGCTGGGCTGCGAGGTGGCGCTCGACCAGTTCGGCATCACGGCTCCGGCCTATGGTTATTTGCGCGACGTACCGGCCAATTATTTCAAGATCGACCGGTCGCTCGTTACGGCCGCGCCCAGCGATCGCGTCGCGACCGCAATGATCTCGGCGATCGTGCGCATGGCGACCACGCTCGGCGTGCAGACGGTCGCGGGCTCGGTGGAGTCCGACAGTGAACTCGATGCGCTTCGGCTGCTCGGTGTCGACTATGCGCAGGGCTTCCTGCTGGGGCGACCGCAGTCCCTGGAACGCTACGTGTTCGAGCCCGCCGAGGGATAGAGGCGGCCGAATCGGCGCGGCCAGGACGGCCGGTCAGGCAAAGAGATCACCTTGGGCCTCGGGTGCGGCACTTTCCTCCGGCTTGCGCGTAGTTTTTCGCTTGCGCACGGCGCTACGGCCTTTGCCTGAGGGCGGCAGACCACTCCTTCGTGAGCCGTGACGCGCCTGAATGGCGTCTGCCTCGGCTCGCGCCTCGGGCGACTGGCGCACGCCATAGAGCCGTTCTTTGGCGCTGCGCAACGCCGATTTCTCATCGACGATGGGTGCGGGGTAATGGGCCCCGATCATGCAGCCGGCCTCGCGTTGCATCGTCAAGCTCATGCGCCACGGTTCAGCCAGGTGAGTGCGCGGCACGCGCGCGAGCTCGGGCAGCCAGCGCCGGATGAACAGGCCCTCCGGGTCCTGGTCTCTCGCCTGCTTCGTCGGCGAATACATGCGCAGGGTGTTGATGCCGGTCGTGCCGCTTTGCATTTGCATCTGACTCCAGTGGATGCCGGGCTCGAAGTCGAGAAACTGGCGCGCAAGAAACAGGCCCGGTCGCCGCCAATGCAGCCAGAGGTGGTAACTCGCGAAGCTCACGAGCATGGCGCGCATGCGAAAGTTCAACCAACCGGTCGCGAGCAGCGAGCGCATGCAGGCATCGACCATTGGATAACCGGTCCGACCCGCGCACCAGGCCGCAAAGCGCTCTTCATCGAAATCATCGGCCCGCAGCTCGTCGTAGACACGCGCGAAGTTCTGGAATTCGATCGTGGGCTGATCCTCGAGTTTCTGCATGAAATGGCAATGCCAGCGCAGCCGACCCGCGAAGCCACGCAAGGAATAGGCGAGCTGCCGCGACGCCGCTTCGTCAATTGCCGCGACGCTTGCCTGGTGCACCGTGCGCAGGGAAATCGTGCCGAAGGCGAGGTGTGGACTCAGGCGGCTGCAGGCGGTCGCGGCGGCGAGCGGACTGCCGAGCGCGCGCCGATAGTGCGCGCCGCGCTCGCTCAGGAAATTCGCGAGAGTGCGCTGGGCCGCGTGTTCGCCGGCGGCTTGCAGAGTCTTGGCGTGTGGCCGCAGTCCCAGGTCGCCCAGCGTGGGCAGCGCCGGCTGCGCTGACGTAGTCGCTGCACGGAAACCCCGGCTCAAGGGGATTACGGGTTCGTCCATGCGCGCCTTCCATGCGGCCGACCAGCCGCTGCGCGATCGAAGCCTGCGGATCACGCCGTTTTGCGGAAATTCACGCCACCGGATCTCCTGCGCCGCGCACCAACGGCCGACCTCGAGGTCGCGCGTGTAGGACCAGCCTGGCCCCGTCTCTTCGTGGCTCAGCAACTGCGTGAACGAAAATTCTATGTGCAATTGCGCCAACACGGCCACCGCGGATCCGACGCGCACCAGCAGTGGCAGACCGCGGTCGGCGAGGCTTGCGCGCAGTTCGCGCAGGCAGCCGAGCGCAAATTCCACGTGGCTTGCGTCGCACTCCGGGCTCTGCAGCCACTCGGGCTCGAACACATACAGCGCCAAGGCGTCCTGAAAGCCGACAGCGGCCGCGAGCGGCGCGTGGTCATGGACGCGCAGATCACGCTTGAACCAAACCACGGCACGCGAGAGCGACATGCTTCCCATGTTACCCAGGGCCAAATCCCAGCGTAGATTGTCGAGGGTGCAGCGACCACCTTGCAGCCGCCGCCAAACGAGTTCACGGTCTTCAACGGTCAGCTGGACATCGCGCTCTAAGCCGACCGGGCGCGACGGCTGCGCTGGGCAGCGCGTCTGTGTCACAGTACGCCTATGACACTCCTGCGCTTCACGCTGCAACCCGGCCAGTCGATCTTCGACCAAGTCGTGTTCGCGGCCGTCAAAGCCTTCGTCAGTGGGGAATTTCAGCCCGGGCAAGCCTTTCCATCCGTACGCGCGCTCGCGGCCGACCTCAAGATCCATCCCAATACCGCCCACAAAGTCGTGCAGCACCTGATCCAGGAGCGTTGGCTGGAATCGCGGCCGGGAATCGGTACCGTGGTTGCGGAGCGTCCGGAAGTGCGCGCCGGCGATCGTAAGCGGCTCCTTAAAGAAGAGGTCGAGCAGCTCGTCGTCGAGGCGAAGCGCGTCGGCGTCGCGCTCGAGGACCTGCTCGAGACGATTGAGTCCCAATGGAAATCCTTGGATCAGCCCGCGGGGCCCAAACGCAGATGAGCATGGAAACTTTGGTTCAGACGATCGATCTGCGTAAGCGCTTCGGTCGCGAGGAGGTCTTGCGCGGCCTGACGATGGCCGTCCCGGCCGGGGCTTGTTATGCGCTGCTCGGAGCCAATGGTGCCGGCAAGACGACTACGATCAAGCTGCTCATGAATCTGATCGTCCCGACAGCGGGTTCCGCAACCGTGCTGGGTGTCGATACCCAGCGGCTATCACCGGAGATTTTGGCGCGCATCGGCTATGTCTCGGAGAGCCAAATGCTGCCACAGCGCCTACGGGTTGGGGAGTATCTCGACTATCTGCGGCCGTTTTACCCGCGCTGGGATCGAGAACTCGAAATCAGCCTGTGCCGCCGTCTGCAGCTGCCGCTCGATCGTAAAATCGGCGCACTCTCACATGGCATGCGCATCAAGACCGCGCTCGCTTGCGCGCTGCCGTACCGACCACAGCTGCTCGTGCTCGATGAACCATTCAGCGGCTTGGATCCGCTGGTGCGGGAGGAACTCATGGAAGATCTCTTGCTGCAGGCTGGGGAGATGACCCTGCTGATCTCCTCGCACGAACTCGCTGAGATCGAGAACGTGGCGACGCACGTGGGTTTTCTCGATGCCGGCTCGATGCTGCTGCAGGATTCCATGACGGACTTACACGCTCGCATCCGCAGGGTCCGGGTAACGCTGGATGGCCCCGCCGCAGTCCCAGCACAATGTCCGACGCAGTGGCTCCGCGCTCAGGCTTTCGGCAGTGTCCTGACGTTCGTGGACACGCAGTATCGCGCGGAGGACATCGCGGAGCGCTTGCGTGTTTTAGTCGGCCCCATCCGGCACATCGATGCCGAGCCCTTGCCGTTACGGGAGGTGTTCACGACCCTGGCGCGCGCAGCACGTGACGGAGCGAGGCCATGACCGAAGCCGCCGCACACTCGCGCTCTCTCGTCTGGCATATCTGCAGGAAAGACCTGCGCCTGATCTGGCCGCTTGCGCTGGGCGTCGCGCTGGGGCAGTTCGTGCTGCTGATGCTGCAGGCTCATGCGCGTCCGTTCGACATGGGCGACGGCGCGCGCTTTACGTCCGCCATCTTCTCCGTCGGGCTCGGCCTTGGGCTCTCCCTCTTGATCTTCCTGATCGTCCAGGCCGACGGCGTGGCGGGCGTCGATCAGGACTGGTTGGTGCGCCCCATCCGTCGCCGCGATCTGCTGCTCGCGAAGATTTTGACGGTCGTGGCCTTGGTGCATGGACCGATTTTCGTCGGCAATCTCGTGATGGGTCTTGCTGGAGGTTTTGGACTCGGCGCGAGCTTGCGAGCCGCCTTACTCGGCAGTGTCGTACTCGCCTTTTGGTTTACGTTCCCGGTGATGGCGATCGGCGCGCTCACGAAGAGCATCACCGAAGCCTTGCTCACGGGGCTCGCGATCCTGTTCGGGGCCCTGATGCTCGCCTGGCTGGCCTCCAGCATCTCGCAACAGCCGACCGTGGATACGGGCCTCGGCTGGGTCTGGGGCAGCGCGCGACATGGTTTGCTGTTCGCGGTCAGCATCGCCGCCTTGGTCTGGCAATATCAGCGCCGTAATACCGTAGCGGCGCGGCGGCTATTCATCGCCGGGTTGCTCGCCTTCGTGTGGATGCCCAGCTTGCCGTGGCAGCCGGCGTTCGCGATTCAACAAGCGCTTTCCGACCCCGAGTCCGGATCGCGCGCCGGCACACTGGTGATCACCGCAGTTCCAGATGACTCGTCCGCCACCAGCGCCACCTCGGTCGCCGGGCCGTTGGACCTGCCTGTATTCCTCGCTGCCGAGGAGCGGAAGGCTGCCAAGTCCGATGTGCCCAAGAAGCTCGTTAGGGTGTCGCAGCTCGTGGAGTTCGCGGGTCTTCCCGAAGGCGCGCTCGTCCATATCGATCGCGCCGCGGTTCGCATCTCGGACGCGGACGGTCATCGGCTCTATCAGGGGAGTGGCCACAGTTTTGCGGTGCGCGCGGCGAGGCCCGGCGGAAAAGCCCGCCTGCCGCAGCTCGTCGATCTACCGAGGCACGTCTACGAACGGCTATACGACCAGACGCTGCATTTGCAGGTCCGCTATTACCTGACGGTCCTGCGCCCGCGCGTGCTGGCCGCGTTGCCCGCGCGCGCCGACGCGCAGCGGGTACCGGAACTGGGGAGCTGCGCCAGTAAAATCGATGACGAAGGCAAGGGGCTGGACGTCGCTTGCGCGAGGGTTGGCGAGCAACCGATGTGTCTTTCGTTAAGCCTGCGCAGCCATGACGGCGCTGCGCAGGGCACGGAGCAGTTTGTCTGCGATCTCAACTACGAACCCGCCGCGCTGCGCTTCTCGGGAGATGTGTTCGATCATTTCGATGCGAACCTGCCGTTCGCCGTGGGCGGAGTGACTGCCCAGGATGCCGAGATCGCCATCACGAGCTATGACGCTGTCGAGCATCTCGAGCGAACACTTCTCGTGCCAAGCTTTCGCCTGCGCGATCAGGGGCAGGCGATATCCCGCAGCGCGGTCCCGTGATTCCTCGAGCGCGCGGCAAGCCGTATGCGAAACATCCAGAAGACCATGAATCCCAAAGGCAGTAATTGCGGGTAGAAAAACAAGGGCGGCACATGATAGGGGCCCGGTAAGAGTCGCGCGAAGCCGTTGGTAAACGCGGAGCCCGCAGCAAGACTCAGTCCGATGCACATGCGCCACAGATGGCGCGTCAGCCGCGCCGGGCCCGCAACGCCGCCGCGGAACACAAGTTTGGCATCGCCGAGTGCCGCGAGCGTGAGCACGGCCGTGAAGCTGTAAATCGCAATGAGCACCGGGCCTTTGAATGCGATGGCGCTCCTGAATAGCGGCGTGATGCCGGTCGCGAGCTGGAAACTCAAGATCGCGAAGGGCGCGCACAAGCATACCGCGAGCACGAGCGCGATCTTTTCCATGAGCCCCACGGTGTGCGCCGGGCGCCGCACGGTCATCCAGCCGGTCCAGAGTAGATAGATGGTAAACGTCGCGATAAACAGGTTCACCAACTGATCGGGCACGACGACGGCGAGTACTGCGGCGAACATCGCCATGACTACCATGGCCGCCACAAAAACCGTTCCCGCGCGACGATGCAGGCGGCGGCCCTTGCGGGCGAGCAGGGCAATCGTGCCCGAAACGAGGCCGGTCATGCCGGCACCGACGTGGAAGACGTAAACCGGAATCGTCACGATCGGCGACACAATTCCCTCCTCGAAGAGCCTCGACGGCGACCCATCGATGGCGAACTCTCAGGCGCTTGACACGGGGTTACATGTGTCACAGTATACATGTGACACCTGGATCAGGTCCAGCGGGAGAAGACGGCGATGCAAAGCGCGGATTCAGTCCCCGGAGTAGGCGTTTCAGCCGGCACAGGAGTGGAGCGGCCAGCAAAGTCGCGTAACGGTGCAGTCGGTGGGCTGCCTATGCCCGACGAGCCTCGATCCAAGCTCCTCTTGGCCGACTGCCTCCTCGCTTACTCGGCGCGCCTCTGGTTCGTCGTTGCGTTCGCCGGCCAGACGCTGTTTCTCGCACATATCGTCCTGTTTTACGGGCGCGCGGGGGTTGTGGGCGACTGGCCTCGGTGGAACCTGATCCTCTCCCCGGGTGTCGTGAGCGGGGATGCGCTTGGAAATTCCGTGCTCGGCGCACACTTGCTCGCGGCGGCCTGCGTGACGCTCTGTGGTCCTCTTCAGTTGCTGCCCGCCGTGCGTGCGCGAGCGCCCGCCTTCCATCGCTGGAACGGCCGCGTCTATCTCTTGACCGCAGTCGCCGCGAGTCTCAGTGCGCTCTATCTAGTCTGGATCCGCGGCGGCCACGTGGGCGGCCTCGTGCAGTATCTCGGTATCACTGGGCAGGCGATCATCATTCTTGCCTGCGCCGTGTTCAGCCTGCGTGCGGCCCTGCAGCGCGACTTCCGGCGGCATCGTCGTTGGGCGCTGCGGCTTTATCTTGCGGTGAGTGGCGTCTGGTTCATGGCGATCGGCTTGTTCTTTTGGGTGTTCGTCAATCACGGTCCGGTCGGCTTCGATCCCGAAACATTCCGCGGTCCGTTCTTGGACACTTGGTCGTTTGGCCGCTACCTCTTGCCGCTCGCCGTGCTGGAGGCTTACTTCCGAACCCAAGATCATGCCGGCGCAACTGGCCGTTTACTGATGACGGCAGGCCTCGGCGCGGCGACCATCGCGACCAGCATAGGCATCGTCGTCTCGACTCTGTTTCTTTGGTCTCAGGGACTCGCCGTGTGATTCTCGCAGTCGCCCCAGAGAGTGCCTGGTGGGTACGCGGCGCTGCTGCGACCGTGTTGTTTCTGCACATTGGTGCCGGCACGACGGCCATCGGGGCGGGAGCGGTCGCCATGATCGCGCGCAAAGGCGGCCGCTCGCACCGAGTCGCCGGGAACGCGTTCTTCGTAGGGATGTTGATGATGTCGGGCATCGGTGCCGTCGTCGCGCCGTATTTGCCCACGCCGCAGTTGAGTTCGACAGTTGCCGGCGCGCTCACATTTTATTTGGCGCTGTCTGGTTGGCTTACGGCGTGGCGCGCGAGTGGCACGGTGGGGCGTGCGGAGCCTTGGATCTGCGCGCTCGGTGCCGCAGTCGGTAGCTTCGGCGTGGGCTTTGGCTTGCTGGCCGCGCAGGGGCTCGCGGGCGTGCCGGGCGAGTCGGGTGCGGGATTCGTGTTTGGCGGCATTGCAGCCTTGGGAGCGATCATGGATGTCCGGATGCTTCGCCAAGGTGGCCTGCGCGGTACTCCCCGCCTCACCAGGCACCTGTGGCGCATGGGCACGGCAATGCTGATCGCCACTTTGTCGTTCTTCTTGGGCCAGCAAAAAGTCTTCCCAGTGGCTTTGCGTGGCTCGCTGATCTTGTTCTTACCCGTCATCGCCGTTCTGGGATCCCTCATATATTGGTTCATTCGCGTGCGCGTGGGCGCGCGCGGTCGACTAGCGCGCGATTCGTCGGCGGTATACTGAGGCGATCCTCTCAGTGTTCCGCTCACGGAGTGATTATGAGGTCGACCCGCCGAAGCACGGGATGCCAATCTCGCGACCCTGACCGTCGCCCCCGGACAGTAGCGATGTCCGAAATGGTCGGCTCGGCGACCTAGCCGACGTCGCGTAGTCAGCGTACAAAGCGTTCATGAAGTCTGCGCCCAGCCTGCAAACCCTCACCGTCGTCCTATTGGGCTATGACGGCGTGCAGACGCTCGATTTGGCGGGACCTCTTGATGCGTTCAACGCGGCGACGTCGGCGCAGCCGCTTGCCTATCGCAGCTTGACCGTAAGCCTGACAGGCGAAGCGTTCGTGAGCGAGGGCGGGCTGCGCATCACACCGGACTGCGCGCTCGACGCGGCCGGGCACATCGATACGCTGATCATCCCGGGCGGATCGGGCCTCAGGCGCGAGGGCGTCGCTGCTGCGGTCGCCGCTGCCGTGGTCCGGCAAGCCGCCACCTGTCGGCGCATCGTTTCGGTTTGCACGGGGATTTACGCCGTGGCCGCCTCGGGGCTGCTCGACGGGCGCCGCGTGACAACCCATTGGCGGTTTGCGGACGACGTCGCGCAGCGCTTTCCTGCCGTGCGCGTCGACTGCAACAGCATCTTCATCAAGGACGGATGCTTTTACACGTCTGCCGGGATTACCGCGGCCATCGATCTCTCGCTCGCGCTGATCGAGGAAGACTATGGTCCGAAGCTTGCGCTCGCGGTGGCGCGCGATCTCGTGGTCTATGTGAAGCGTGCGGGTGGCCAGCGGCAGTTCTCGGAGCCCTTGCAGTTCCAGGCCCGCGCCGGAGATCGCTTTGCGGACCTAGCTGCCTGGATTGTCGCGCATCTGGATCAAGATCTCTCGGTAGAGCGACTCGCGGCACGCATGTCCTTGAGCCCGCGACAATTCAGTCGACGCTTCGCGGAGGCGTTCGGTCAAAGCCCGAGCACTCAGATCGAGACACTGCGCCTCGACGCCGCCCGCCACCACCTCAGCGCCTCGCAAGCGCCCGTGGAAGCGATTGCAAGGACCGTGGGCTTTCACAGTGACGATGCATTCCGTCGCGCCTTTCTGCGTCGTTTCGATATTTCACCCGGCGAATACCGCCGGCGATTTCCGCCCGTCACAACCGAAGACTCTGGAGAGCTGCATGTTCCTGTCGCGTTGCCTGAAGTTGGCTAGTCCATTGCTGTTGGTGCTAACGGCCGCGTCCGGCGAGACCACGGCTCCCAGCTATACGGCCGACGGCTCGCTGGTCGTGCCGGCCGACTATCGCGAATGGATCTTTTTGAGTTCCGGTCTTGACATGAGTTACAGCGAGAAGCCCGGCATGCAGGATCATTCCATGTTCGACAACGTATTCGTGAACCCGGAGGCCTGGCGCGCGTTCAAGGCGACCGGTCACTGGCCCGACAAGACGGTGTTCGCCATGGAGAATCGCGGCGCGGACAGTCACGGATCCATCAACAAGCGCGGTCACTATCAAACCGAGGACCTCATGGGCATGGAGTTCCACGTCCGGGATACCGCGCGGTTCAAGGGTGGCTGGGGGTTCTTTGCGGTCGATGACACGGGACCCGCGAAGCTGCTGCCGACGTCGGCTTCCTGTTATTCCTGCCATCAAGAACACGGTGCCTTGGATACGACGTTTACACAGTTCTATCCGACCGCGAAGACGATTGCGGCCAAAGCGGGTAGCCTGTTGGGCGATCGATAGCGACCCGCCATCCGGACTCACCACTAGAGACGCCCAGGTCGAGGGCGCCGGGGAGCTTGGCAGCGTCTTTGCGGGCGTGACCTCTGGATAGAGTGAATTCACCGGCGACACCGTGAGATCGAACACGCGAACCGTGCCATTGCTATCGTAGGTGTTTTGTTCTTCGGTGATCTTAGATAGCAATGAGGGTCGAAACAACCGGTCGGGCCGAACGCGGTAACATGTCAAATCAATGACACGCAAAGCCTTGCGCACGGGACGGCAATGAGCTGCTTGGCCACGCTTCACCTTGAAACCCGGACCGTCCGCCACGATGATTGCCACATCCCCGCCAGTGAGGTCGCAGTCATGAAGTCCTATCAAAAGAACCCGGAGGCCATCGCAAAGCTATCCGCAGAGCAGTATCGCGTCACGCAGCAGAGCGGCACAGAACGTCCCGGTACGGGCGCTTATTTAAAGAACAAAGAGCCCGGCATCTACGTCGATATCGTCTCGGGCGAGCCCCTGTTTGCCTCGTCCGATAAATATGAGTCCGGCTGCGGCTGGCCCAGTTTCACCAAGCCCATCGACCCGGTCTATGTGCTGGAAAAGTCCGATGGTTCGCACGGCATGGTGCGAACCGAGGTGCGGTCAGCGCATGGCGACAGTCACCTGGGTCATGTCTTCGAGGACGGGCCTGCAGACCGCGGTGGCTTGCGCTACTGCATCAACTCGGCGTCCTTACGCTTCGTGCACCGCGATCAGATGGTCGCCGAAGGCTATGGCGACTATCTGAGCCAAGTCGAGGACCACCGCTAGTCCCGGAACGGGCGCGCTGGTCCCGGGCCGCGCGCCCGACCTTGTCGAGGTCAGCGCTCGCTGACCTCGATCATGTTGTCATCGGCGATCCGGTCGATGAGCTTGTTGTAGGGATCGATGCCGGCGAAGGTCGGTTTCTCGTCGACGACGATCGTGTAGGTCTGGCGCTCCTGGGTCATCCTCTTCTTCTCCAGGAACAGCGGCTTCTCCTCGTCCTTCTTGCCGCTGAATACGCCGATCTCGATGTAGTCGGCGAGCGGCATCGGCGTCTCTTTGCCCTCGGCATCGACTTGCGACTTGCGTGCTTGGACTTCGAGAGTCACCTCGTATTTGCCTGCCGGCGTGCGGCGCGCGGTCGCAGTCAGTGCCTTGTCGTCATAGAGCACGATGCGGTTGAAGCCGTCGTCGATGAGGTACTGGAACTCGGCGGGCGTTTGCGCACGTAAAGCCTCGACCAATTGGCGCGTGTCCGGATAGGCCCGGTCCACAGCCTCGACGCCGCGGGTCGTGTCCGTCGCATCGGTCTGGTTGGTGGCATTCATGTAACGGTACTGCATCAGGAAATTATGCAGGGCGAGGTTGACCTTGTCCTCGCCGATGTAGTCCGCGAGCGTGTACATGATTTGGCCGCCCTTGCTGTACCAGACGTAATCCTCGCGTTCGACGAGCGCGAGCGGGCGTTCGTGGCGCACCTCGTCGGCGCGGCCGCGCAAGTACCGGTCAAGGAAATGGCGCAGCACGCGGTGCATATAGTCCTTGCCGTATTTCTGCTGCATGACCATGTAGGCCGAATACTGGGCAAGCGTCTCGGACATCATGTTCGAGCCTTGGACGCGGCCGCCGACCAGCTGATGACCCCACCACTGATGACCGAGTTCGTGTGCGGTCACGAAGTACGTGAGGTCGACATCGGTCGG
>Ga0116229_10013908_pt1 | contig 11283 bp, 8 predicted proteins | sample S1TSphgellanicum_3_FD_87313 | JGI IMG/M metagenome (GOLD analysis project Ga0116229, IMG submission 87313) | Host-associated microbial communities from peat moss isolated from Minnesota, USA - S1T2_Fc - Sphagnum magellanicum MG | ecosystem: Host-associated > Plants > Peat moss > Unclassified... | reverse complement strand
CAACATGACATTGATTATAGTAGTTTGACTTTAATTTCAAATTTAGTTTTTGACCTTGTATGTATGTTTGTCAATGTGAAGAAGCACTTTTATTTTCATTTTAAAATTTATATTTTTTCTAAATATTTTTCACAAAACATGTTTTGCAAAATAACAAAAATTCACCCAAAAAAAAAACCAAAACAATAAAATCATGTGCGTGGAAGAGGTGAGAATTTTGATTTAATTTGGAACCATTTTTTCTTTTATTATGGTTTGGGATCCCCACATGCATAATATGTTTTGGCTCCATGGCTCCTATGTCACATGATGGGATAATTTGTTAATTATGAGCGCACGTGAAACCGTGTATCCAACATGTTATTCTTTCATTGATTGTTCTTTTGCACTTAACCTCTTTTGCCACATTACATCATTGTTTTCTTGTCATTTACAAACACGCCTTTTTCATGCATTGGCATTGGTCCAACCCTTTCTCCATCAACTTATTTGATTTCATAATGTTCTCACTATTGATGCCCCTACCTTTAAAATGTCATTTGATTTTTAGGTCACAATTTAAAGTTATAATCATTTACATCTTCCTAGGCCACCATTATGTTCTTCCATTTTTTCTATTGTTAATGCCTCAATTCCTTTCATGTATAATGTTGGGAAATGCCCCTAATTACTTATAATGATAGATGAACTACAATCCTTTACATTGGCATGATTGGAAATATCAATATTAACAATAGTTGTTTTGGATTAATATTATTTACATGGATTAGGAAGGATTTAAAAGTCTTCCCTTGTTAGGAGCAATAGGACATCAATGTTGGACTAGTTGAAAGGGAGTTAAAATGCAAAGAAAAATAGATTCAAGTTTTGCATTTAAAATATTCAAATCTCTAACTTAATGAAGAGGCATATGCTAAAGTAAAGGTATTTGGTGTTGAATATACTTAAAATAGTGGCATAAGTACCATAAATTTATCCAATGGATTCCCCAAGATAAATGTGATAGCTTTGATATATGTCAATGCTTGAAATTGAAATTTTTGAAATGTGCAAGAACAATTTTTTGGGTATTTTCTCCCTGAAAAGCTTATTATTGATTTTCATTTGTGATTATGTCATTGTTATATTATCATTTGTATTATATATGTAGCACATTTTAGCCTTCAAAATGCATTGAAACTTTGGCAAATTTACTATTCAAATAAGTGCATCTCAGCATTGATCATTAACGTGCCATGAACAAGTTCTTAAATATCCATACTAAATATCAATCTATTTGAACAAACAACAATCTATTAAACTTTTAAACCCTTTGTCTTATTCCTTTCCAATATCATCCACATCTACTCTAAAAACAAAGTGCACAAGTAATTTGTTAAAACCTTGTTTGTAAATAGTTGTTACAAATTGAATTACTAGTTCTTTCAAGATAACTAAGAAAAACAATCTAGACCACCAAATCCAACAATCCCATTGGCTTGAAAAGAAATCTTCAAGCCTACAAACAACCATATTCTTTTAAACATTGAAATAATTGTCCATTTCTACCATTTCCATTGATCATCTAAATTTTCACAAACCTACCAAACCTTATTACAAGTTTAACTATTAGTTCACTCAACATAACAAAGAAAAATAATTCAAACCACCATTTATCCAACAATTTCATTGGCCATAACACTTTTCCTTCACACATATACATAAGCATATTCAACACATTATGTATATTAATATTTTAATACCATAGCCCTTGTCTACATACACATAAACATGGTTAATAATTGAAATTTTTTGACACCAACTTCCTTGCATCCTTTTCACCTTCTTGTTCACACTAACTAATCAATTAAATTCTTCTAACATATAGACAAAAAGTGAAAAGAAATTTTTAATGATAAACAATTAGAATCCAAATTTTAGTATATATGACATAGATAATATTCATCTTAATATGATTATCTCATTTGTAACAAGTAATCGGCCACTATAGTTGGGCCTATCAATGCACCATTTAATATTGCACCTTCCAATGCTAAAAATTGATATTATAGCCATTGCCACATTTTCACCAAGGCCATTACAGACAAAGGTGAAAAACTAACCATATAAATAATGGCAATTGTTTTCATCATGCTTGCAAGATGTTTTAAAGTCGGTATTTGACCTTATAAAGGTTAAATGTGATACAAAAAATAAAATTCTTCCACTTATGATACTTGGGTTCCACTTTGTTGGACATAAGCAATGGATGGAAAAATCAATTGATTTTGGTGTTTGCAATCTAGAGTGTCCTTTTTTAATGCCATCATGTCATTGTTTTGGCACCTTTTTGGAATTAAAGGTGTCCATGTCAAATATTTCCTTAATTTTATGATATTTATACCAAAAATGGATTCATTTTAAACCAAAGGTTTACATCACATGAGGGTCTTTTAATCCTAGACAAATTGTAGCATCAAAGTCTTTATAAAAGTTAGAAATAAATTCATCATAACCATGGTTTATAATGAAATAACACCATTTTTCTCCAAAAGTTCGTAAATGTGATTTATAATTTAAAATGCGATCCTCTAAACTATTTCAACATGATATAAAAGTTTTATGGATTTTTTATGACACCAAAAAAAATGGGAATGGCAAAGTCCCTCATGTCACGATTTTGGAGATTTATGAAAAAAATCATAAAGATTGTAGGCTCGGCCATATTACATGGTAAGGTGTCATTTATTTTTGGAAAGAGGAGTATTTTTATAATTAATAAAAATTGGCCTTAAAAAATACATTGTGCAAAATTTTATTATGGAATCAAAATTGGTCCATTCTAGCTTGTAATTACCCTTTTGTAAAAGTTAAGTTCCATTCAAATGAAAATATTGAATGACATTGCATGCAACTTGAATTATATGAAAAATCTTAAATTGAAGTTCTTGAACTTAATTGAATTCAAATTCTTAAATTAAACTCAAATCTTATTGATTTGAATTCAAAATTTTAAATGTCATTTAAATTCCTAAATTAAATTCAAATCCTATTGCATTGAATTCAAATTCAATTCAAGAAAAATGGGATGCAAATGGGTATGAAAGGTATTGAAAATATGTTCATGAGAATGGTGTTTTAAAATGACATATCCAAAAAGACATGACCTTTCCATTCCTATTTATCTATAATTAATTAAGTAGTTTCAATTTGGAATTGTCATGCAAAAGGACAACAAGTATGGATCTAAAGTTGTTTTACTTAAACTAGCTTCTACGAATTATTGTCATTGGAATTTTCATGGTCTCATCAATATAGTTGAAAGTCAATAGTAATGTTAAAATTATGGCCAATTAATCTTCTATAATGATTGAATCCCCTTACCTTTGCATATTTTGAACATTAATTGAAAGATAAAAACACAATTGTCATAAGAAGAAGCAAGACCAGAAGGGGGGAAAGGATCACCTTCCATGAATGTGAAAAACCTTGCAATAGGACTCCACATTTTAAAAAAATGTGTACCATTGTATGTGAAAAATTTGGAACAAAGGTATGTTTGGCAAGTATTGAACAATCTTGTTGTTATTATAAGTTTTCACCATTTTTTCTTTCCACTCTTCCTTATTTTTTGCTTTTCAACATTGATTTTGATTTAACAAACATAATGGTAATGCATAGTGGAGTTTGATTGATAATACAAATATAATAATAATAACATAAGAAACAACATTAAAATTAATATTTCCGAAGGTAAACCACCAAGCACCCTAAAAAATATTGCAATATTATTTTGAGTGCAAAGTACCTTGCCAAAACTCAAACCTAAAGCTGTTTTTTTAACTTTGGTCTAGGGTATGGTAAAAGTATGTATGATCATTTAAATAAAAACATATTATCATAACAAATCATATTTCACCTTTAAAATTGTTCTGATTATCTTTGTAATGTCAACCAAACTCCACTACACATTACCATTGTGTGTGGTGAATCAAAATTAATGTTTAAAAGTAGTAAAAAAAAGAAAAATGAAAGAAAAAAAAGATGGCGAAAACTCACAATACTAATAAAATTGTTCAATGCTTACCAAACATGCTATCCAAGTGGTTTTCCATCTTTTCTCACATACATTCAATAGTACCTACTCTCCTAAAAATATGGGTACATATTTGAGTTTTCTATCAATTAATTGGGGGGTGAATGTCAAACTTATACAATAAAAGATGATGAGTTTTTCTAATTGACTAATGAAAAAAATTGCAATGAAATTTTGGATAATTTAGAAATAACTATCCCTTACCAAAAGTTTAAATCATATGCATTTTTATGTACATATGAAAATTAATAATTTAATACAAAGTCTTTTACATGTGTGAAGAGTGGAACACACCCCATTATCTTAAAGACACCACTTCAATTGTAACAAATCAAGCCTCAATGTATAAATATTCCTTGCCTTTTTCCTTGGGTTAGTTGTTTTCATGGATGGAAGCATTTTATGCAAACAAATAGTATAAAGAAGAAAACTAGAAGGAGAAGAAGTGGCAAAAAGGTAGAGAAAATAAGATGGCCAAAGAATTGGAGGCATTTGTGTACACAAACAATATAAGGAAGAAAACTAAAGGGAGAAGGAAATTGCAAAAAGCTAGATGGTCAAAGAGCATGACATGGCTTCATGAAAAAAAAACCCAAACATAAAATTGCACATTTTTCATGCTTTAAATCAATGAGTTTCAACATATTTCAGTTCAATGAAGTGGCTACCCTTAAACAAAAAAAAGAACAAATAAATCCCCATCAATCCTTCTTCAAAAAGAAAAAACTTGGGGTTCACCACATGCATGTTGAAACTTGCATATAAATATATTTGTAACCTTGTTTGTCACCATTTTTGACACATGTTAATACCCCTTCATGGAATGTGGGTACCTATTTTGCCTTCAAATATATAAAGGAAAAAAAAACCCTCTGAACATTTGGTATGATCAAGGTTTACTTTCTATGGGTATCATGTAAACTAAAATTGAATGGTCTTTTTTGGTAAAAAAACACCATTTTTTTTTCATGCAAAATATGAAAACACTTGTGGTTTTTCATAAATACAAGTTATTTCCAAAGTATAGAATTGGGTGAAAGCATGAATAGGGGGATTATTTGGATTGTCACATTTGTAATTCTTTTGGATTACATACAAATGTAAAATTTGAGGCCATATTCAAAATTAACATTTTCAATTTTTGAATTATTAATATTTTCATAGACTTTAATGGGAATCATCATTAAAGTTTTGGATGAATTCTATGGATTCATAATGAACTTTTGAAATGACAACACTATGTTTGTCACACATAGAAAATGAAAAATGTGGACTCAAAAAATATGTCAAAGTAGTGTACAAATAAAAATTAAAAAAAAATTCATCATCAAATGAAGAGTTTATTAATGAAATGCATTGAAGCTTTCTTACTATATATTTTTTAATTTTTAAAATTTTTAAATGACATGGTTGTTATAAATTTTATACTTGAGAGTCCATTTCATATTAATTTTAAAAATCTTTTGCATGGAGTTTTTAAATTAATCACATGTTTAAAGATATTCATACATTGGCTTATTAATATTGATGATTATAGACATAAAAAATAATTGTAGGATTTATAGTTTGATAATTGTTAAAAGTACAAAAAAATCACTAATGTTAGATTATGGATTCTCAAATGCCACTTTTGAGACACCTAACCATGCTTTTGCCCATTTATCTTTTGAAATTAATCAATTCCAAGGTTCCTATTGATCGAGTATGGTCATATATGCACATTTTCAATTTAAAAATAATAGGTACTAATTTCAAACACACACACACACATGATTGTTTCGTCTTATTTATTTATATTGAAAATCATGTGGTCCTTCATGTTGTTCCAAATATTGAAAATTGTGACTCAATTCATGTCATATACATTGAACCCATCAAAATACAAGCATGAGAAGTCTTGCTATTCATCATAATTGAAATTTGTGAATTTTAACTAAACTTTATGTGTATAAAAAAACCTTGTTTACAATTTGTTGTATAAGCTATAATTACACCAAAAAATTTAGAAAAATATTGCTATAAGTTGGTTTATTTATGTATTAATATGTGCATTTTCTCACAATAGTTCCATGTGTCCGAACACAAACTTATTTTCACAATAGTATTTTTATGTTATTCCATATTTCCAAAAGTGTTGTAGAGTTGTTAAATCATGGAAACATTTAGGAAGGTGGGCACTTATAAACCTAAATGAAAATATTAACGTTGTAGTATTGGGATTTTTATTTTTTATTTTTGCATTTCATAACCAAATGTGCATTTCTTAAAAATACATTTTGATCAATGTATAGCATTTTAATTTTTCATCTCTTTTGAAATGTCAAAAATCCCTTTGACATGATTTAGCTCATGATCGTACCATCGTAAACCCATCATGAATCCATCATAAAATGAAACATTGTTAGCTCCTTTTATAAAATGTTTGTAACTAGTGGGTTAGCCAATCAAGATGACATGGCAACACTAGATTAATTATTCAAAGGGAATTTTTAAAAAATAATGACTTACAAAGATGACATAAAAATCTTATGACCTAAAAAGATGTTGCATTATATTATTATGTAAATATACATTAATTTTTTTTTTGATATAAACATGTCATCTTTAAATCATTTTAAGTCTTTTAAGGAATCCATTACACAAAAAAATCATTTTGTTACATTGTTTAAAAATTTCTTTTTGTGGTTTATGTCCATTAATTTCATTTCAAAATTATCCAAGTGTTTTCATAATATGTTATAAAAGTTGATGTATAAGTGCAACAAAGATTTTCAGTATTAACTTGATGTACCAATTTTAAAACATGTAAAATTAATGAGTGATTACACATTATGTGGATTTAGCATGGACCCACTTAGCTTATTGTCTTTGCAATGTGTTTGTGCATGTCGCATGCACTTCATATTTCCCATTTAAAAGAAAAACCTTTTCACATACATTGATGTATGCCAATATTGATCCAACTTGTAGAGCCCATCACCTAAAAGAGGTCATGTTGTCACCTTCCCTAAGCAACATATCTTATGGGGTCAAAATTATTGCCTTCATCATGCAACATTGGTTGACCTTCCTAATGCAATGTTACATTTTCCAAGTAACCCAATCAATTATGCATGGTAGTGTTTTGATCATGATGTGCCATTGCAAGGTTGGGTTTTATCCCTTCCTTGTGAAAAATGGAAATATCATATGATGTAATAATTGGTAAAATTTTGTGAAAACATTTTATTGTTTCAAAAATTGGATATGGAATCCCAAATTCAATACTTCAAGATTTGGATAATCAAGAATAAGTATAAAATGTATCCTTTCATTTTGAATCTATTGTGGTAACCCAATGGAAAAGATTGTTCCTTGAACTCTAAAAGTTCATGGGTTTAATTATTGGAAGATCTAGTAATGTGATGCTAAAATTTTGTTCTTTCTTGACTTGCCTTCTTGAGAAATTTTTTAATATCAAACACCACTTGCAAGTACAATACCAATTTTTTATTTTAACATTCATAACAATTAATTTGCATGAAACATTTTAGAATTGCAAGGAAGGTTGCAAAATGAAGTAAAGTTGGGAAACTCGATTTCAACAATTGCAAAGTGGATGAAAAAATGCATGATAGATATAATATTGGTAAAAAATGTTGCACAATGGAATTTTCCATGATGCATGAAATATTGGGAAAAAAAAGTAAATTGCAAAATGGGTGAAAAAGTTCATGAATGAAATATTAGAAAGGAAACTTACAAATATAATGGTTAAGAAGTTGGGGAACTAAGGTAAGACAATGGATAAAAAGGTAGTAGAAAAAGTTTCAAAATGGTTGAAAATATTTGAAAACAAGTTGCACAATGGAAAAAGTTACACAATGGTTGAAAAGTTCAAATTTTGAAACTACATAATGTATGGAATATTGGGGTGAGATGGCATATTAATCCATTGTGCAACCTTTTAAAAATCTAAAGACATTGCAACTTCCTTAGATACTACCTTTGAAGAATTAGATATTAAGCTTCCAAGGAAAATATGGCACAATTTCCCTTCTCCTTAAAGAACTTGGCTTGACTTTTTTTTTTCCCTTAAGCAACTTGGCTAATGAAATGCGGTTCAATTACACAGGGATGGCTATTTTTCCTTGGGAAGGTATAGCCAAGTTCTTTGGGAAAAGCATGAACCCAATTACCTTTTTATTTTCACCTCCACAAGTTTTTTTTGGGTTTCATATGCATCCAATTATAACCAATGCTATCTATCCCCATACTTACTCCACTCCACATTTAGCACAATGGTGCTTAACAATGCAAATACCCAATGTCTTTGCTTTTTACATTTTTTATTATTGAAATTTTATTCATGTTTTGATTTGTTTTAAATTAAAATGTTTATTATATAAAAGTATGGGGGTACATTCATGCAAAAAGTAGCCAAGGTCTCCTCCTTTAACTAGTGCTCACTAAGGACTTAGGGCTAAAATATGTTGATGTGGCCAACATTTATGGTTATTGACGGACAAGGCAAGAATATTGAAAATTCCAATATTTGGAAAATGGCATCGCATAAATTACTATATGTGTCAGAGTATTACGAACAACATGTTGTCGTTCCCGTTGAACTTTGTGAAACTCTTTCTTGCCCAAGTTTTTCTGAACTATGCTTTTGAGTTACATGAAGGTTTTTGTTTTTCTTTTATGACTTTGCAATTTTTTACTAAAGGTTGACCTTTGTTTTTAAAATTTTATTCATGGTTGTAAAGCTTGAGAACGTGCTACCTACACAAAAAATGAAGGAAGAGATCACCAAAAAACAAAAATCCAAGGAGAGGGGAGACCCAAAGTTTCCTCCTTGGGAACATTTGGATTTTTCTTTGCAAATCGAAGAGTATTTTTTTGTAGTCAAACATTTGCATAGCAAGGGGTTGAACCCTTGAACTAAACTTACAATTGAACATGTTATTCAAGTAGATTTAAACAAGGTCTTTGGTCCATTGAAGTAGTTCAAATACAAGGTCACAAGGCTTTTTTTGCATCCTGATACCAAAAAAGAACTTGTGAGATTGTGCTGGCAAATTTATGGCACCTCTTTTATCACAAACAATGATCTTGTAGTATGGGTAGTCAAAGGGTTCATAGTGCAGGAAAAAGGTATTGAAATCAATTGGGTTGCTGCAGCTACTTGGACGGCCAAAGAAAAATGCCGCAAAATGGAAGTTTTGGCCTTGAGGTTTGAAGGCACAAACCTAAATGGACCTTGTGTGTCCCGAAAGCTTAGTACCAATGGCAATTCGACTAAGAGCAATGTGCACTTGGTGAGTGATTGTGAAGCATTGAAAACTTCATGTAGTACATGCCCTTATGGTGTAGTTGCAAATTACTTGAAGCAAGTTGAAGATCTTGTTTCCTTTCTCTTCGAGCTCTTGAAGTGCTCACAATTCAAGGTGGAGCACTTACAATGTGAGAAAATGAAAGCGGGGGAAAACCTGATAGGACATAGGTTTGCTATGGTAGATCAAAATGTTAGGCCTTGTAAGCTTAGGAGGTGATGATCTCTATTGAATCAAAACTGCAAGGTATGATGCCAAAAGTATTGCACTTGAAGAAGAGGTACATTTGCATCCATTCAAATTTTATTCCTATCTATATTGTTTTGAATTATGACTTTTCTTTTGGTTCATTGTGTAGAAGGCCATTGCTATGATTTCTAGCTTATTACATTGTGTTTTGTTAGTTTTTTTATTCAATTCCTTTACACCAACAATTTTAGGGTTTAAAGTCAAGTTTCATTTACAATGGTTTTTTTTTTTTTTTTTTGTCTTTTGCAGCGGCTTTTATAGATGCATAAAGGTTCTTTGAATTTGATGATCATTGTTTGGCCAATCAAATGTCACAAACAAAAGGTGGAGGATGTAAAAATTATGATAGATCGACTTCAAGTTGAAAATTCATTATAGTGCATTGTTGCTTCATTGGAAGTTAAGTCCCTTTTATGAACGGAGTGTGAGATGTTTTTGAAAATTGCTAAATTTGGTGTAGAAAATAAGAAAAACCTTACAATGGAAGGGGAAGTTTTTTTTCAAGATGCTGAAGTTGAATTTTCTAAAGTTGATGATGTAATCTTGGATGCAATGGTTTTGGTTAGTCGATTAAAGGTAGAAGTGTTAGCTTTTGATATGCAATTAGAAGGGATGAAATTGATGGGGGGGATTTCATTTTGGCCTAAGCCTATGTTACATCCTTGTATGTCACACAACTTTGTAAATTCCCTCACTATGAACCCATGTGGGTACTACTACAGGGGCTATGAATGCACTGATATTACATTTACTTCTTGCAAACATGCATACCATCCCTTTTGTTTTGTTCAAGTACTCAAGGCTTTTAATCATTACTTAGTTTGCAACTCAATGTTGCACCTTAATTGGTGCTCGAGTTGGGGATTTCAAGCTCAAGATGCAAAAATGCAAGCATTTGATGAAAAACTAAATCTTGAAAATATGTGAAAAACCATCAAACAGTCGTTGAAAGCAGTAGATTTAACGCCATTTGATCCATGTAAGACCTATACATGTCCTATTTTATTGATTTGTTCATAATGTTTGATGATTTGTATAACTAAGTAGCTTCAGGTTCTATGTTCAAATTGTATAAACATTTAAGTGCTTCATATGTTGTTTCAACTTCTAGGCTTTGATGTTGTTTATGGTTCTTCAGTTTCTACTTATAATTTTGCTAAGTACAAAAGTAGTAGGCTTAGTGTACAATCACCTTAATGTTGTCTATGGTTCTTCAAGTATAAGCATTTGAGTGTGTCATATGTTGCTTCAAGTTCTAGGCCTTGATGTTGTTTATGTTTTTTTAGCTTCTACTTATTTTACTAAGTACATAAGTAGTAGGCTCAATGTACAATCACTTTAATGTTGTTTATGGTTCTTTAGGTTTTATGTTCAAATTGTATAAACACTTGAGTGCTTCATATGTTGCTTCAATTTCTAGGTTCATTGTATACACACAAGTGCTTAATATGGTGTTTCAACTTCTAGGCAGATCATTATATAAGCATGTCAATGCTTATTATAGTGTTTTTTTTTTTTTTGCTTAGTTCATAAGCAATACTAACTTTTGTTAAAAATAGTAGTGCTTAAGTTTATTATGTTTTTTTTCCTTAGTATTAAGTAGTACCCACATTTGATAAAAACATTTGTGTTTTTTTTTTTAAT